>Ga0114925_10001630_pt1 | contig 11175 bp, 21 predicted proteins | sample SumtaG_2_FD_87287 | JGI IMG/M metagenome (GOLD analysis project Ga0114925, IMG submission 87287) | Deep subsurface microbial communities from Indian Ocean to uncover new lineages of life (NeLLi) - Sumatra_00607 metaG | ecosystem: Environmental > Aquatic > Marine > Oceanic > Sediment | place...
CCGGTGAAGAACCACCTTTTATATCTGGTAATCCAGAAGATTCATGGTTTTCTGTACGAATATCAGAAGAGGGAGTAATACCAGAAGGAACTACATGGCAGACGCTTTATGAAACAGAGGGATTCTTTGTTAGCGAAGGAGCACTTACAGCTGTAGGAGATAACACTGGAATGGCATTTATACCTGCAGCTGGTTTTGACGGTATTGGTGCAATATCACCAGGTGCTATATATCAAATAAGTATTGCTTCAGATTTTACTCTTAATCCTACAGTTGTGGAAGGAATGGCAGGTAAAATACTTTTTTACACACCACCTGCTGAAGCTGTAGCAAAGTCTGGATCTGAAGAAAAAGCTAAAACAATATATGAAGAAGCTCTTGATGCTGAAGCAAAAGCTAAAAAAGCAGGAGAAGCAGGAAAAGCAGGGGAAGCTTAAAATATAAATAACCGAACTATCATGTGATAGTATAAATAACCAACGTTTAATTAAAACCAAATACTATGACGTTTTTATATACCAGCGGCTTTAAAGCTGCTACACGACCTGATCAAAGAATGATCGACCTTTGGAAACACATAACCACTAAGAGCAATTGGAGAATTGTTCAGTTACCAAATGGATTTTTTCAAACTGAATACTTACATCCTGAAGAAGACGAATGGGTGGATGTTACTAGAAGAGAAACATTAGGAGGAGCAGAAGCTGCTATTGATGGATCTATAGAACATTACTCTAAAAAGTTAGAATTCTTAAAAGGACCTAAAGTAGTTAAAACATTTACAGATGAAATATAAGCCAAAGCCAAAAACAAAGCCGAAGCCTAAGAAGTAATTTAAAACCAATTTAATTAAATCAAATGAACGAGACAATAGTTAAGCACCTCAACTTTGGAGAGGATGCAAAAAATAAAGTATTCACAGGAATCGATAAACTCACAAAAGCTGTCAGCTCCACATTAGGAGCTGGTGGCAAATGTGTAATCATGGAAGGTAATGATGGTAAACCTATTATTACTAAAGATGGAGTTACAGTCGCAGATAGTATAACTTTGCTAGATCCAGTAGAAAACATGGGTGCAAGGTTAATAAAAGAAGCTGCTCGTAAAACAGTTAAAGAAGCTGGCGACGGAACGACGACAGCCACGGTTTTAGCGCACGCTATATTACAAGAAGCATATGGCGCGATAAAATCGGAATCGCCGCGAAAAATAAGAGATGGTATTCAAGATGCTGTGAATCATGTTATAAGATATTTAGATAAATCTTCTTCTAAAGTAACTGGAAATAAAATACAACAAGTTGCTACTATATCAGCTAACAACGATAATAAATTAGGAGATGTTATAGCTGAAGCATTTAACTTAGTAGATGAAACTGGTATAGTAATGATGGAAACTCATGAACAACCAGAAACAGTGGTAGAGTTAATAGAAGGAGTAAAATACAATAGAGAATTAAAAAACAATCATTTTATTACAAATAAAGAAAAAGGTACAGCTGAACTAGAAAATCCTTTAGTTTTAGTAGTTGAATCAAAAATAGAAAATATCAGAAAGATTCAAAATGTACTAGAATACGTAATAAAAAATAATAAGTCTCTTTTAATAATAGCAGATGTAGATCCTCAAGTAGTTTCTGCATTAGCTATGAATAAAATAAAGGGTAATATTAAAGTTAACGTAATTGACGCACCTATATATGGATTAGGAAGAAAAGATGTTTTAAGTGATTTATGTGACGTTACAGAAGCAACTTTAATAAATGAAGATCTTGGCGATGATATGGATTTAATTTCTGTAGAACATTTAGGTTCATGCATAAAAGCCATTACTAATCACGAGCAAACGATTTTACAAGTAAATCTTGAAGAGAACGATAGGGTTAAAGAAACAGTTGGATTTCTAAAGAAACAAGTTGAAGATAGCAAAAACAATGCTATTAAAGCTAGATTAGAAAAAAGATTAGGTAACTTAAATGCTAAGATGGCTATTATAAAAGTAGGAGCTAATTCTGAGGTTGAGTTAAAAGAGAAACAAGATAGAGTAGAAGATGCTATATGCGCTACAAAAGCCGCGATTAAAGAAGGTATAGTACCAGGTGGAGGAGTTGCACTATTGAATGCAGCAAACAACGTAAAAGCTAAAAGCACAGGAGAACAAGTGCTGCTCAACGCTTGCTGTGTTCCATTTACAACAATCCTAAAAAATGCTGGTATAGATGATATATCTTTGCCTACAAGTAATGGTAAAGGAATAAATGTGGTTACAGGTAAAACGGTAAGTATGGTAAAGTCCGGAATAATAGATCCTTTACTAGTTACTAAAAGCGCGCTTAAAAACGCGGCTTCTGTAGCTACTACTATATTATATACTGATTGTGTAATTAATAACTTAAGAGCATGAAAGCAATTGGTAAATATATAGTAATTGAACCTATAAAAGAAAATGATACTACAACTAAAGGTGGATTATTATTGGCTGAAAAACAAAGAGAAGATATTAGATATCGAAAAGCAAAAGTAATACAAGCTGGTACAGACGTTTTAATACTAAAAAAAGATGATGAAATTTACTATGATCGTTCATCTGGATTTAATATAGAAATTAATAAAGAGCAATATAAAGTTATAAAAGAGCTTGATGTAGTGATTAAGTTATAAAATATAAAAACTAAAACAATGGCAAGAAATAGAGGAATAGCCAACACAAGGGCAAATGAAATAATGGGTAAATTCATGGATAAAATGAATAACACTGAAAAAAGCCCAGTTACACAAGCTAACAACGGTAATGGTAATGGAGATGGAGATGGAGATAAAAATAAAAAGAAAAATAAATCTACATTCGAAAGTGAAACTACTGTAACTCAAGAAAACGCTAAAGCTCAAATAGGAGAAAAGAGTTCTACAACTAGTACAACTATGCAACCATGGACTGAGTGGATTGATGATCCTGACGTAGAGAACCAACAATATAGAACTCAAACAGGTGTAACTAGTACTACAACTACTGAGCCAGGTGAAATATTGGCAGAAAGAGGTAAGATAACTAATAAGTTTAAAGGTACTGATGAAGAGTATTTACAAAAGTTAGTTAAAGGCGGTAAGTATTCAAATGTTACTCCTGATGAAATGGTTAAGAAAGGAATTATAGGAGAACATTATGCCGATTGGTGGGGAGGTCATGGATACAAGCCTAAGACTACTACAACAGAAACTCCTATTAATAAAAGAGAAACAAGAACAACTAAAATACCAGATACTCCAAAGAAAGAACCTAAACCATTACCTTCAAACTTGTCTGTTTATACTCCACAACATAGAAAAAGACTAGGTGTTGCTGGTTTATTAGGTGTAAGAAACAAAAGAGGTCAGATAAAAGAAAGTGAATTGTTAACAGATATCTTTAATAGAAAGTCTGTAAACATTCATGCTAAAAACAAAAAAATGCAAGCTGCGGCTTTTAAACACTTGAAGGATTATGATGCTAAAGTTCAAAAATGGTATGATAAAAACTCTCCAGGAGCAAAGTCAAAAGGCTTTCAAAAAAGCGGATTTGATTTAGCGCAAGCGTATGAACAAGGAATTGTAGATAGACACCGTAATAAAATAGATGAAAAACATAGAGGCCAATTGCTTAATACTACTCCAACAAAACGAGATATTAAGAAAATGGAAAAATCTGAAAAGAGATGGGCAATGAATAAGTGGAATCCTGATAACAAAAATTTATCTCGTAAAGAAATGAAAGAAGCTTATAAAAAATCACAATCTACGTGAGAATAAGTTCATCAGATCTTAAAGAATTAAATTTACTTAAACACTATAGAATAATTAGAAAGTGGGCTTGTAAAAGTTACAACTTAAACGATGCCGATTTAGAATTATTAATTTACTTAGATGCCATTGATCTCTTTACTAAAAACGATTTTAAAAATGGTACATATTCATATAGCTGGGACAACAGACGCTGGAACAGGTTGTTAAAAGAAGGTTGGATAGTAGTTTGGAGAAAGCGAAATAGAACAACTCAAAAGTATAACATATATAAAGTTTCCTATAAGTGTAAACAGCTAATTAGTCGTATGTACCGTATTATGTTAGGTGAAGAGGAAATGGTAACCAACAAAATTAATGAAAATACATATAGTCATAAAGTAACAAGAGTGGCTATTAATCTTGCTAATAAAGATAAAATATAAACTATGCCAAATCAAATTGCACAATCAGCAATGCTAGCTCAACCACCCACCGTGCCTGTAAGCGCTGGAGGAAATTTAGGATCTCCATATTCTGTTCTAGCTGGAACAACTAGTGGACAAGCTGGATTACCTGTTGGAAGTGGAAACACTATGGATAGATCAGGATCTACAAGTACAGCTTATGATGACAATAACCAGGTAATGGTAGCAGCTCCAGGTTCAGGTGGAGCAATAACTGGTGTTGGTGCAACAACCGGAGGAGGAAATGTTGCCGGTGTAATGGGTATGGGCGAACAACAAGACTATACTACCGATATTCCAGAAATCACAGATCCTATAGTTGAAGAAACAGAAGAATGGCAGACGGCTGATGAAGAAGGTTTTCAAAGAACCAACAAGAAAGGTGAAAAAGTAGGTAAAGAAAAAACTGGAAGAAAAGGAGCAAGAAAAGCAAAAAGACAAGATCGTAAAGAAGATAGATGGAAGAGACAAGGTAGAACAGAAATATTAGATGAGGATGGTAATCCAACTGGAGAGTGGACAGGTAAAGACAAAGATAAAAAACTTAGAGGTAGAGCCAAACGTCAAGCTAGAAGAGCTCAAAAAGATATAAGAAAACAAGCTTGGAAAAACTATAAAGACGATCAAAAATTAGAAGAGTACGAAGAAGCTTATAATTAATAATAAAAATAAAACTATGCCAAGTTACGGAATGAAACAAAAGCCCGCAGGAGTAAAGCGTGCATGTGGATTAAAACCACTATCAGGAACTCGAAAAATGGAACCTAATAATAAAGCGGTGAAAACTACTTTAAAAATAGACAGTCCTATGTACAAAGGTAATGGGGCTTTAGAAGCGCAGAAGCAAAAGATCTAGTAATGGAACTAGCAGATAGTATTAAACTTTACGCTATCAATACTGGGGCGTTTGCTGCAAGTTGTATTGACTGGATAGAACCTACTTTAAAAATATTATTACTAGCTGCTACTTTAGGTTACACGCTACATAAATGGTACATATTAAGGAAAGGAAATAATGAGAAAAATAAATAAGATTATAGTACACTGCTCCGCTACGCGTGAGGGAGAAAATATCCCTGTTGAAACCATTAGAAAATGGCACGTTGAAGGTAGAGGATGGAGTGATATAGGTTATCATTTTTACATTGACTTAGAAGGAGAAATATTCAAAGGTAGAGATATAGCTAAAATCGGGGCTCACTGTAAAGGGCAGAATCGTAATTCAATAGGTTTATGTTATTGTGGAGGCGTTGAGTCAGATGGTAAGACCCCGAAAGACACTAGGACAGATGATCAAAAAGACTCTTTATTAGCAGTATTAAGAACTTTAAAAGCAATGTATCCTGAGGCTACAATTCATTCTCATAGAGATTACGCAAGAAAAGCGTGTCCAAGTTTTGATGCTACTGAAGAATATAAGTATTTATGAAAATAGGAGAAGGTACAGAGTTTAAGATAGATCTTAAAACTGTAGTAAGTTTAGTAGTTATAACTTCTATGTTTGTTGGTATGTATTATTCTTTACAAGCAGATATAGAAGAAGCTAAAAAAATGCCACCAGCTGTAATAGATCGTATTGAATACGATTTAAAACAACAATGGCAAACTCAACATATAGAGAAACTTGAAGAAAAAGTAGATGAAATACTTTTCTGGTGTAGAGAAGTAGACAAAGATATTTACAAAAAGAAAAAATAAAATGGAATCAAATAAATCAAAAGGATTGGGAGATACAATCGAAAAATTTACAACAGCAACAGGAATAAAAAAACTAGCTGATAAAATACCAGGAGGCTGTGGCTGCGGTAAAAGAAAGAAAAAGCTAAATGACTTATTCCCTTATAAAAACAATCAAGATGGCAAAGAAAACGCTTAGCGAAATACGAGAAGAACCTGGAAGTTCTAATGCTGGTGATTATCCTAATGTAAAAAAAGGGGATTTTTGTGGACCAGCAGGCGGAGCTGCCGAAGGCACATATCCAGTCAATACTAGAAAAAGAGGTAAATCAGCTTTAAAATTAGCACATAACGCACCTAATCCTGATGGTATTAAAAACTGCGTATATGAAAAATATCCCGGTTTAAGACCAGGAAAAAATAAAATAACTAGACGTAGAAATAAAAAATAAGTTATGAATAGATATGATAGAGACATGATGCATGAAAGAGAGTTAATCTACGATGCAAAAGGTCAATTACACAAAGCAGATAAAGCTTACAAAAAAGGTGATAAAAAGAAAAAGCAAGAAATGATTCACGACAGAGAATTAATTTACGATGCTAAAACTGATATCCATAAAGAAGATATGGATAAAAAACACCATTATAAACCAGGTGATCATCACGAGCATGGGCATTTAGCTTCTGTTAATAAAGTACACAAACACAGTAGAGCTAACCACGATAGTAGAGGAATACATTTTGATGATTCAACTGTAGAAGGAATAAAAACATTGTATACAGCAGAAAGAAAAGGAATGTCATGAAAAAAGTAAAAGAAGTTATAATGTCTCCATTATTTATTAGTGGAGTAGCAGGAGTAATAGGATTATTACTATTAATGGAATCACATCCACTATATTCAGGAATCGCTTTTGGATTTGCCGGATGTAAATTTTTAGATGCATTTAAAGAAGTATAATTTGGTATGTAAAGGTGATAAATAGATATGTAATTATATCTATAACATAAACCTTTAAAAACCAAATAATTATGAAAAAATTAAATTTAATATTACTACTGCTATTTGCAGTAAACGTTTTTAGTCAAGATAACTTAAAAGAAGAGTTTAAAAGACAACGTGACATGCCGGTTCCTCAATACTCTTATAGAGACGCGTCGGTACTTAATAACTATCAATTTTATTACAACTTAACATCTCCTGAAATAGATATTCAAAAGTATCTATCTAACAAAGGATTTTATAGAGATCCAAGTTATAAAGAGCAAGAAGGAGTTGAAAGATGGATTTTTAATAAAGATAAATCTAAGCAAGTATTTTTAGTTTATATTGATTGTTCTGAAGACACTTATGCGTGGATTAAAAAAGCACATGAAGATTATGATAAGTATTTTGCTCATTATAACTTCTACCATCAAGGTAATTATACAAGAAACTATAGACATTATTGGTTAAAGAATACTGGTAATTTTGAAGTATGTGATGTATTAATTCCTTATGGTCATGAGATGTATACTAAAGAAAAACCAGAAGACAAAAATGAAAGACTCCACGAAGAACTCATTAACAAACGTCATAGGATTGTTGTTGCTAGCGATTAACGTATATATGTATTATTGGAAGGATGAAAGCTTATCGTCCTTCCTTACTATCTTAGCAGTATCATTGGCTTTGTTTTTATTTAAAGGAACACAAACTAAGGCATGGTTAGAAAGAGCATTGGGAAAGTTTTTATCCAAGTAATATTTATTATAAGTATAATAGCTTGTTCCCCTCAAAAAAGATTAAACAACTTAATAACTAAATATCCTCATTTAGCGTATAAAGATACTTTAGTTATAAGAGATACTATTACAGTAGAAGAGTATGTTCATGACACTACAACAATTTTAGAGTTTCACGATACCACCACTGTAATAAATAATGAACGTGTAATATTAAAATATTTTCACGATACATTAACCAGAGAAATACACCACTATGTTGAATGCAAGGAAGATACAGTTTTTGTAGAAAAATTAGTACCTATAAAGCAAGCAATTTTTAGAGAATTATCTTGGTGGGATAAATATAAAGAATTAATATTTATAGGTTTAATACTTTTAGGAGTATTAATGATTTTAAAAAAAATAGGAAAAATAATTTAAAATGGCAGGAACAGTTGAATTAGATATAGCTGGATTAGAAGGCAACATGATGGCTCAACCACGAGTATTTGCTCATGATGCACTTAATTTTGAAGTAGCAAATTTTGGTACTTTGTTAGTACCAGCACCAGCTACTTTACCAAGTGGTTTAAAAGAAACCGTGTTTATGCAACGTGGAGCATGTTTATATATAGGCGTAGATATAGTTAGATTAGAAGTGGAAATGGAAAGTGGGTCAGAGCCTATTTTTCTAAATATTCCAGCAGGATCGTTTTTACCAATATTAGTAACTAAAATTAATGCTGCTTATACTGCATATACAGATCCAACAACTAATACACCTATTGTAGATAACGACATTGTAGTACTTTGGTAGTATGTGGTTAGGTAATGGATATATAATCCCTATAGTAAAAACACCTAAGGGACCAGTAGTTCCTCCACCACCTGCGGGAGATTTTATAGCGCTAGAATCTGGATTGACAGACATTGTAGCATTAGAATCTGGATTAACAGACAAAGCAGAACTAGAATAAATAATATAGTATGGCTAATGCAAAGATAAGTGACGCTGCTTTTGTACCTACAACAGATATAACCACTATAGATGGATTAGCAGGTTATTCTGGTGGAGCAAATGCAAAAATAAGTGGAACAGCTTTAATAGCTAGTTTAGAGGAAAAATTAAAATTTCCAGTTGATTATATGGTGTGTTTAAATTATCCCATGCCTAATATAGGTTTTATTACTGGTGATTGGACACAACCTGCAACAAGTTGGAAAAAAAATAATACTATATTAGAAAAGTACACTCAAACTTCTACAAATAATAAAATAACTTTAAAATCTCTAGGTAATAATACTAATTTCTTTTTTGACCTAGAAATAAGTTTAGCAGGGAACACTGGAAATGGAGGTTTATATAATTGGGAAGTAAGAATGGTAGATCCAGCTAATCCAGCTAATGTTTTAGTTTTAATGGATAGTGCAAGTGCTACTTATCCTCAAATACAAAACGAGCCATTTGAAGCTGCTGGAAATCCATGGGGCTATGGTTGGAAATCTGAAACAACACCATCTTCCATAGATATTAAAACAAATTTTTTTGATGCTTTTGGTGTCACAGAAGCAGAAGTAATTACTACTGTTTCTACAAATAACTTTAATGATGAATACGCTAATGTAGGAGCTTGGCTTCGTGTTAGATCTGAGTAAATATAAAATATAAAAATGGCAAACGCAAAAATAAGTGACAACTCGGTATTTATACCAGAAACATCTGACGTAAGAAACATTGGTGGTTTAGCAGGTTTTACTGGATCAGACAACGCAAAAATAACAGGGCAATTTTTAGCTCAAAGTGTTGTTAATGAATCAGGAAGCGGTATAGGTATAAATGATGGTAGTGGTAACATAAACAGTAGAGTTGCTTTTTATGGTGTTGGTAATCCTAGCGACACTTTAGCTGGTGCAGAAGGTTTTCAATATTACAGCGCAAACAGTGGTAACTCAACACCAGCTTCATTACAATTAGGAGTTGCAGGTGGAAATCAATATGATGCAGGTAATTTAATATTACTTGGAAACTATATAGGAGGTTCTACATCTCCTAAAGTTGAATTTAGAGCTAACGACACTGCAGATCCTAATGATTTTAAATCTTTCATAATAACACCAAGCGATAGTGCTACAAATGATCAAACTTGGATATTACCTGAAGCTTTACCTACAGCTGGTCAAGTTTTAGAAGCTAATTCAGTATCAACTAATGATGTTACTTTATCATGGGTAAATGCAGGATCTGGTGGTGGTGATTCAGTACAAACCTTAACTGGTTTAACTTGGGATTATAATAACGGTAATAGTGCTATATTTACTCCATCTGATAATGGGTCAAATCCTATTGATGTTCTAGTTGCAAGTAACTTTCCTTCAGGAGCTAGAGGAGCTTTAAAAGTAATTCCAACAAATACAACTAAGTTTGCTTTATTTGCAGGTAGTAAATTACCTAGTAGCCAAAATGTATTAACTATATCTGCTGTAGAGCCTACAATATTGTATTACTTTTATGATGGAACTAATTTTTATTGGTTCTATGATATTAACTATATCGATCCTATATATCCACAACCACAAGCACCTGATCCAACTGTAGATGGTAATTATAATTTATTAGGATTTTGGTTTCCTGGTTCTTATGCTGGTACTGATGGAGCTGGAGTTGCACTCACTGCAGCATGGACCAAATCTGCAGGAGGAGCTCTTATAGGAGATTTACTCAGAGTAGGGTCAGCTTCTACAACTAATCCAGCAATTAGATGGTACGCTAGAGATGAAGCAGCACAAGAAGCTCCTTACTGGGCATTATCTGAAGGAACAACAAACTCAGGTAATTGGGAAAGTGGTACACTTAGTACAACTATTGGAACATGGTCAGCAACTTTTTATATAAAAGTTCTTTCTACTACTTCCGGTGGCTATGAAGGGATACTTGATCCTAATAAAAACGATGACGAGGCTTTATATTTACTTAACAAGAGATTATATTTATATAGCCCTAATAATTATGTACAAGGAAATTTTCCTGCATTTACGCCAGCGGGAACTACAACATCGAATCAAGAAAATCCTAACTCATTTAGTTTACAAGATGAATGGATTTTTTGTCATGTATCTTTTTTACATAATGGTGGTAGTAGTCTTGTTACTACTTACATAGGCTGCCAAGACACATTTGATGCTAGTACTTCTCAAGGAGGTACTGGTACAATATTAGGAAGAGATGGAACACCTATCACATTAACTTCTGATGGACTATATGTAACAAATGTAGCTGTAGGTACTTTAAATGATGGAAACTGGACAAGTGTTGAGTTTGGATCAGCAAGTAATGGAACTTATGACTGGGCAGGTGGACATTTAGGCTTACTAGCTATGTATGCTCAAGAACTACCAGCGACTGTAGTACAATCGAATTGGGCAAGTACAAGACCAGCATATTATATAACATAAATAATAATTAAATTTAATTAAATGAAAAAAATAAAAGAAGAAGAATTGCTTTTAATAAAAAAGCAACAAGAAAATTTAGATACTATAGTAAAAAATATAGGGATATTAGAAAC
>Ga0114925_10001631_pt1 | contig 11174 bp, 10 predicted proteins | sample SumtaG_2_FD_87287 | JGI IMG/M metagenome (GOLD analysis project Ga0114925, IMG submission 87287) | Deep subsurface microbial communities from Indian Ocean to uncover new lineages of life (NeLLi) - Sumatra_00607 metaG | ecosystem: Environmental > Aquatic > Marine > Oceanic > Sediment | place...
CAGCATCAAACAGATCAGCGTAAAACGTTGTAGGATAATAAATCTTTTTTGCATCTCGTATCAGACAAGCATCTTTATCGCTATAATCGGAAAAATTAGGCCTAACTCCTAAGATTATAACGTTTTTGCAGTTTCTAAGACGTGCTTCAAGGGCAACAACTCTTTTCGATGTTGGATCGTTCTTTGTCATTTTTTAAGTTAATAATCAGCGGTTGCTTTCTCAAACATTCAGCGTTAGTTGTTATTGTTACACAGTTCGAACACTTTCTTTATTATCTCTTTACTATTTTTTGTATGGCTACCCGACCAGTATATTCTTTGGCAACCGCTGCAAATTTGAAAAATATCATTGGTTTCCCAGATATAATCAGGCACTTTGCCGCGTATGGAATCTTTATCCGTCTCGTTAATAAGCGTGTTGCATCTTATGCATCTTGAAAATGGTTTTGTGTCTGATCGATTGAGCTTAAGTAGTTTAATTACTTCTTTTAACTGTTCAAAGGGATTGTTTGATTTAATAAATATAAGTTGATGCGATTTGTGCCTATTCTGATAAATAAGCTTGGTTCGAGTAAGCAGTATCCGTCCATTCTCCCAAGAATCTATAAACCTGCTTCTTGAAACTTCAGGTTCATAAATTGTATTAAAGCCAAGGATCCTTAGCCATTTTGCCAGTTTCCCAAGAGTTCTTTCCGCTGCAAAACATATCTCATGTGATTTTTCCATTTCCCTATAGTTATTACTACAAATCCTTTTCTGGTTCTGATTTAGGAAGCGCCAAAACAAATATCGACGGTGAAACTTTAACATCAACCCAGTATTTATCAATAATAAGGGAAAATACTACATCATCGTTTAAAATCACTAGTTTTAACGGAACCCTATATCCATTAATATTTTGCATTCTGTTAAATATGGCTTTGTACTCAAGAATGCCGGATGTATCAAACATTTCAACCTTGTAAACTTTTGTTTTACTATCATCAAAGTATATCCTCTCAATGGTATCTGCTCTGTTATTATTTAGGATCAGAACATATCCTTCTCCGGACTCATTCCTTTCAATAGCAGCATCATTGTGCTCATGAATCGGCACACGACCTGCTAACAGCGCAATAATATCGATGGATTTAACGGGTATCAAAATGATTTTCTTCAGGCTGGCATCAGTTGATCGTTTTTTATAAAAGCGACGCTTGGCGTGGGATATAACATAGAAATATTTACCATCACTTGAAAGACTTATGGAAGGTTGTCCTGGAATACTGAAAATCTCGAAGCGAAGTTTACCCTGTCTTGAGCCAATCCATGCCACACGGGCGGTCTGGAGTTTACCCTTGTTCCATAATTTTATCCTGCCGAGGCCCTTGAAGGTCTTAAGCTTATTATTTGTAGTTTCCAGCTTTAAAAGTATTTTTCCGGCTTCAGTCAGTGTTTCTACTTGTTTGGCCGGGCCCTTTAAATCGAAAGGCTTTTCCATAACCTTGCCGGTGAGGCTGCTGCAAGAGAAAAACAAAAAAACAAATATAAATGCAAGCCACTTGAAAAAATCCCATCTCTTTCTTAATAACTTTCTTGCATGTTTGAAATAATCGCTCATATCTATAAATACGTCTTGCTTGCCACCCATCCCTTCTAAAATTCTTCCTCGGTTAGCACCCTAATCTTATTTTCAAGATCTTCTTTATCCTCTTTTTTCTGCTTGAGGGATCTCTTATAGTACTCAAGAGCATTTTCCTTGTCGCTAATTTTCAAATATGCATCACCGAGATGCTCTAATATGATCGGATCATCGGGAACCAATTCGACCGCCCTTTTCAAAAGCTTCAACGCCTTTTGGTAAAGCCCTTTTTTGAAATAAACCCATCCCAGGCTGTCTGTGATATAACCGTCATCAGGCTTGTATTGTAACGCTTCTTTTATCAGATGCTCGGCCTCATCCAGATTACGCCCCAAATCCGCATATGTATACCCAAGATAATTCAATGCATCGGCATTTTTTGGCTCAAGTCTTATCACTTTTTTCATCTCTTCTATAGAATCATCTTTCCTGTCCCACTTATCATAAACAATACCTAGACGGAAATGGAGGTCTACGTTTTCAGAATCAATCTCAAGGCCCTGTTTTAATACTTTTTCCGCGTTTTCGAATTCCTCAATATCTTCATAAAATGAGCCAAGATAGTTCATAAACTCCGGATTATCAGGGACTTTTTTTATAACATTTTTCAAAAAAATGATTGCATCTTCAATTTTTCCCTGTTCTTGATATATAAAAGCAATATGAACCGCAGCATTCTGATAGAACCTGGAGCCCGGCACTACTTTTTTTAAATGCATCATGGACATGTCCATGTCTTTGATTCCATCAAAGGCTATACCGATAAGATAATGAATTTCTGAACTGTCCGGTGCACCCGGTAACATGCCTTTAAGAACTATTATGGCGGCCTCATATTCTTTTTGATCCATAAAGAGTTGATAAACTTTTTTTATTACTTCCGAGTTGGACATACTCCTTTTGCCCAGATCCTTGAAAATTTTTTCAGCTTCTTTTGCCTTGCCTTTTTTATAATAAAAATAACCAAGTTCCATGGCAGCTCTTATATTGGTGGAATTTCGCTTAAGAATATCTTTATATATCTGAACAATATTTTTCTCTTTACCAAGGGTTTTGTAAAGTTTTATAAGTTCAAATCGCGACTCATCAAGGTTGGATTCCAATTCTAAAGCCTTTATAAATTCCTTTTCAGCTTCCATATGATTACCTTGCTCCATATGGATCTTTCCAAGAAAAAAATGGCCTGAATATGATCCGGGAAAATGCTCAATTAACCGACCGTATATCTTCAACGCTCTGTCGAAATTGCCTTCCCTCGTATACAATCCGCCAAGTAATAAATATATATTATGTTGTTTCGGATCATTGGTAATAACCTTTTCATATGCTTCTTCTGCATCATCAAAATGTTTCAAAATCTGTTTAATCTTTCCATATATAATAAGTGTTTCTACTTTATTTGGGTCTTTTTCCAGAACCCTTTCAATAATACTTAATGCTTTTGGGTTGTCATTTTTCTGCAAGTATAGGCTTGCCAGTTCTCTTTGCAAATATGAAGACTCGGGATCTTTTTCAATGGCTTTCTCAAGGTATAAAATAGCATCATCTAGTTTGCCCATCTTTCTTTTTAATTGGGCTTCTGTAAAGTAGTAATAACGGTCCGAAGGTTTAATTAAAATACTCGGCTTTTTTTCAGTCGGCGGCGTTATCTTTTTATTGAAAGTACAACCTGAAAATAACATTATGATAATTATAAAAATGATAAGTTTAAAATGATTTATTTTCATTTATATAATACCTTTTTTTTATCGTCTCCTTTGAACCCCGAACCCCGAATCCGTGAACGGTTACCATTTTTCAAAGGGATCTATACGAATCAAAGTCGGGAATTTCCTGTTTAAAAAATTCTTTTAGCCTTTTAAGTATATTCTTTTCCACCTGGCGAACACGCTCCCTTGATATCCCGTAACTATCACCGATCTCCTGCAACGTAACCGGGTCATCCGAAAAGATGCGCTTTTCAAATATTTCAAGCTCTCTTTGAGTCATTTGTTTTTTAAATTCCTTAATTTTATTAGTGATCAATGCCTCAATTTCCTTTTTTGCCACCTGATCTTCCGCAGATTCAACAGTTGTTTTTAAGAATTCAATCTTTTCAGTATCTGAGTCATCTTTTACTGGGGCATCCAAAGAAACATCCCATCCGTCAAGTCTCTGGTCCATATCTACGATTTCACGCTCAGATACTCCCAATCTTTCTGAAAGGAGTTTTGGTTTTGGATCAAAGCCTTCGTCAATAAGTTTCTGTTTTTCCTTCCTTAATTTGAAAAAGAGTTTACGCTGTCCTTGAGTAGTTCCAATTTTTACAAGACGCCAATTATCCATTATGAATTTAAGAATATATGCCTTTATCCAAAATGAGGCATAATATGAAAACTTAACATTTTTATAAGGATCAAATTTCTTAACAGCCTGCATAAGTCCGATATTTCCTTCCTGAATAAGGTCTAAAAGATTCTGCATCCATACCCGCTGGAACTCCAGTGCAATCTTAACAACAAGCCTTAGGTTGGAAGTTACCATAATGTATGCAGCTTCACTATCACCATGTTCCCTGACCTTTATGGCAAGCTCTCTTTCTTGTTCTCTTGTCAGTAGTTTGTGTTGGCTAACCTCCGATAGATACCGTTGAAGTGGGTCAAATTTAACAAGAGCCCTATCAGAAGATTGGCTAGCGGGCTTTTTAAAATCACCTTTGATATCAACGGTACCTTTTTTATCTCTCTTTTTATGATGTGCTTTTTTTTCTTTCTTATTGCTCACAATACTGGCCTAAGTTAAAAAGCTGTGGTTTGTCTGGTTAATTTATTAATAACGTTCAAAAGTGTTCGCATAATCGTTTCCCAAAATAAATGGGATTTTTTTATTAATAATGATAACCAACTCCTTATCGTTTTGAATTTTGCATTTCGGTCATTAGAAATTGTTTCGGATTTCGGATTTCGACCTGCCCGCCAATGCCTCTTTGAGCAAAATGCTTCAACCATCTCAAGAAGTGAGGCATAAGCAAATAGACGCCATAATGCAAACCGGGATATGGCAGGTGGGTATTCGAATTTTAATTCATATGGCTATGAGTCTCTACGTAACATCGAAAACAAATTGTCAACATGGCTTTACTAAGCGCCTAATATTTTTATGGACATATAACAGAGTTTATGGTACTCACATTTTTTATTTCTGTGCGCCTGTAGCTCAGTTGGATAGAGCAACGGACTTCTAATCCGTAGGCCGCAGGTTCGAATCCTGCCAGGCGTACCATAATAATTTCAAATGGTTAGCCAATTTTTGGCTAACCCTTATACCCCTATATTAACGTATTCTTTAAACCACGTCAATCACTCATCAAAAACAATACCTTTAAACAATCCATTACAGCTTCGCTCTACTTTCTCTCTTAAAACCATCACATAATCGGGTCTTTTTTCATCTTTCCAGCGTGGATAACCGCCTCGCCAGATATACTTGATCATTTCTCGAAATGAAGCCCTGTTGAACTCGTATGCACCAATCTCAACACCTTGTCCTGATTTTTTAACGGCAATGGAAATCTCAATATATCTTGCGTATTTTTCAATTATTTCCTTTACAATTGCTTGTTTTCTGAAACCATTCGACATCTGCTTAAAAACTTCAAGATTCTTTGGAAACGGAAATCGTTCATACAATTCTCCAATAAAACCAGTATACTGGGTTCCTTGTATTGCTCCCACCAGGTCTCCGATATCTTCATTATCGGAAATGTAATAGACATGACAAATCATCTTAAAGGATTCTTTTCCATCGCTTTCAGCAATATCAGAAATATATTCGCAAAGCTCATTGGCAAAAAAGAAGTAATGATCTAGGAGTAACATGTCGGAATCGATGTTAAAGAATCCAAAGGCGATGGTCCCGTGACTGACAGAATTAAAAGATAGAGGCATGGGTTATTCCTTTAATTACCCTCCTTTTTAAGATAAAAACGCCATTTACAAAATATATCATCCGGATGAGGATCTGGTGGAGCAAACTTACATTCCACCTCTATACGGTCATCCACTTCACAGGCAAAGCTCGAAAACTCTCCTCGATGCATCTCCTTACATACAAACTCATCCAAGCCTCGCCTGAGACGTGCTTCTTGAGTGGGACACGATGGAACTGAAATGATCACTTCATCCTTTTCTTCTTGAATATTATATCCCACAAGAATACACCAGGGAAAATATTTTAGGGCTTTCACAAACCCTCCCAGGCCTTTTTCCGAAATTTGGAAACGGGGTATTAAATCCTTTGCGGCCATTCCTGCAACCCTTCTCCAGACCTTCTCATTGATCCGCTCTGCCGTTGGCTGATCAAATTGTTCGGCCACATAGATGAACCAGAATGCGTCCATAACCCGGTAGTGCCATAGTAGAAACTCTATATATTTGCGAAGCTCTCCGTCTTTCATTTTGTTAAATATTTCCAGGTCCATTGGTTCTCCTTTTTAGCGGTTAAATAATAATGCCTCTTAATGGTATATTGATATCTTAAAACATCCCTCCATTCTGTTTTATATTGACTTTTAGTGTGGGAGAGTTATCGTGGTTACTGTGGAATTATTCAGCCATCAGGACACAAAGTAAATAAAATATCAATTTTCTCTCTTATATCTTGTTGTCTTAGAGCCTTAGTGGCAAAATACCGGTTAGATACGTTATTACTAATTATTGTTCAAGAATAATCGTTTTCCAACTATTATTCGCTTTTATTCTTGCCCAATAAGTAGCTTTGGATGCAAAGCTAAAATAATATAAACCATTTTATTTTTTTGAATACATACTCATGCTTTCTGATGACATCCTAAATGGAGATATCCGTGCAGCGGCTCGACTCATGAGGGATATCGATGACGAGATCCCATCAGCCCGTGAAGAAATCAAACGTCTTTTACCTCATACAGGCAATGCCCACATAGTTGGGATAACCGGATCCCCAGGTGCTGGAAAATCTACCCTGGCTAATCGCATTATTCAAGCCTTAAGAGAAAGAGAGCAAACTGTCGGAGTTGTTGCAATTGACCCAACAAGTCCCATTTCCGGTGGTGCAATCATGGGGGATAGAGTGCGCATGCAACGCCACTCGACTGATGATGGTGTATTTATACGAAGCCTGGCAACCAGGGGTCATTTAGGTGGAGTATCACGGTCTGCCCACGACATTATAGCTATAATGGATTCTATGGGTAAGGATGTTATTATTGTTGAGACCGTCGGCGCTGGTCAGGATGAAGTGGAGATCGTTCAACTCGTTCACACCAGTATAGTGGTCATCGCACCGGGTATGGGAGATGGTATCCAGGCAATTAAAGCAGGAATCCTGGAAATAGGCAACATCTTTGTGATCAACAAGGCTGACAAAAAAGAGGCTAATATGACGGCTCATGAAATTGAGATGGTGATAGCTATAAATACATATTCACAAAAAGCATGGAAACCACCCGTCATAAAAACCGACTCACTTCATAATATAGGAATTACGGAATTGTTGATCGAGATAGACAACCACGGGAAATTCATGACAAAGACGCACTTGGAATCGCATCGTCAGAAACAAACAGAGGGTATATTCCTCAATATCCTTCGTGACAGACTATCTCAGGAGGCCAAGGAGAGACTTCAAAAGATAAACAAATGGGATGAAATACTGGAATCATTAAAGCAGCGCCAAATAGACCCTTACAGTGCAGTAGAAGATATTATAAAGGATGTTTTTAAAACTAAATATACATAATTGGGCCAAAAGATGGCATTTCCGGGTGGACACTAACCTGTGATCACATAAAGGTATACTTCCCGCGGCCCATGAGCGCCATGAACCATGACCCCTTCAATATCTGCTGTTTTGCTCGGTCCTGATATAAAAGTCATGCAATTTGTCAAACCTTCTTCTTTTTCTTCAGAATCATATTTTAGAAGGATATAGAGCTCTTTCAGATCTGCAATGATATGTTTCATTTCAATGACGGCGATATGTATGGAAGGCAGCAGGGAGACTGAACGTTCTTGGCCCGGTCTGGTTTTCATTACCAATGTTGCCGTATCGGCCATACAAAAGTCGGCCGAAGTTACCCCGATGTAGGATTCTATGACCCGATTTCGGATCTGTTTTCTTCTATGCATCACAGACTTTGCATTTGCCCCTATATTTCCCAATTCCGTATAATATACTGGAACGTTTTGCCTTGCCAATGCTTCTGTCAGGTTCATCGCTTCAATCAACGGGTGTTTCCAGGCAATTACACTTTTTTGATGACTCCACTCAGGTTTTTTCTTTCCAATAAGATAGGCAATGGCGGAAGTTGCCGACTCCGCATCCTTTGTCGGTATAACATGCAAGTTAATCTGTTCCCCGGCTTCGATGAGCCTTTTTAGCAATTTCTTTCTTCCCGCAATGGTTCGAATCTTGATTTTCTCAAGGTCTTTATCAGCTTTGTCAAATTTTTTGCCAAAAGCTAAATCCAGCCGGCTTCTTCGATCGCTTGGGGAATACCCCAAAGCCTTTCTCACTTTTGAAATAAACCGGTTTTGTTCGTTATTATACATTTTGTAACCGTTCACGGTTCAAAGTTCAGGGTTCAGCGTTAATGGCCTTAGAATTTTTTTATATCTTGCTTTTAATCCCAGTGCAATCTCGCTCGGCGGACCCTAAAACCCAAATGAATTCGATATTGGGCTCAAAATTAAAGACTTTTGTAATAGTTCAGCTATTTGTAGACAGGATTAACAGGATTAACTTGATTTATAAAAATTATTTTTAAGAATCCTGTTTATCAGTAAGTTGAATCCTGCAATTGATTATTTTATCTTATTTTTATTTAAAAACAAAGAACAATACTACGAAAATGGTCTATAACTATTGAACAAAACAGTATTCATCAATTATAAAACCCGGATTATTAAAGTTGTGGAGTAAATACCGCGATTTTTTTCAAACCATTCTTATAGAATAAAATACAGGTTTAACATTCTCTAAAACTGCAGATTTTTACCTGACTGTGAGCATTCTCGCTCAGGCAGGATTATGATTTTGTGATTAACTGGAATAATATCTTGTATATCCTGTTATCCTGTCTAAAATATTTTCCTCCGGTGAACTATTACTGACTTTTTAATTTTTAACTTTTCGCCGGCCCTGTATAAAACTTTTTTCTGCAATCGGTTTCATGTCTCGACTCATAGTCCAGCCATTGAATGGAAAAGGTAACCACCGAATCATGCCATCCTTTTTAGGAAGAAATTTCTGTAAAATACCGATCAGCCGAAGAGAAAGATCATATAATCTTCGGCTGCCGATCAACCAGGACCAGACCTTATACATGGCCTTTTCGCTCCGATTGTTCTGGGTAACGTTCCATCCGGGATCGCCCTCCGCGAGTTTTGCGCGCAAACCGAGCAGCATCCTCGGGATATCAATATCGACCGGACAGGCCTGCTTGCAGGCCCCACATAATGTTTCACCCAAACAGAGATCTTTTGCTCGATTGACACCTATCAGGAGCGGGGTTAGCACGGCACCCAAAGGTCCTGAATACGGAAAACCATAACTATGACCGCCAATTTTTCCATATACCGGGCAAACATTGAGACATGCGGCACAGCGTAGACAACAGAGCATTTCCCTAAATTCCTCATCGGCTAATATCCGTGTTCGACCGTTATCCAAAACTATGATGTGAATCTCCTCTGGCCCATCTACCTGGTCATCAGACCTGGGACCACCAATGTAGCTAACATACGTCGCCATATTCTGTCCCGCAGCCGCTCTGGACAAAAGTCTGAAGAGCACATCGTAATCTTCAAGTCCGGCAACAATCCGTTCCATACCCATAAATACCACATGGACCTTCGACAGGGTAGTTGCCATGCGGATGTTGCCTTCATTGGAAACTGTCGTAATATGCCCGGTTTCGGCGCATGCCAGATTACAGCCTGAAATTCCCATGTCTGCAGCTAAGAATTTTTCACGCAGTGCTTTTCTGGCAGCCCGGGTTAATGATGGCGGATCATTGGTGTATGGGATGCCAAGCTTTTCGGAAAATAATTGTCCTATTTCTTTTCTTGTTTTATGAATTGCGGGTGCAATAATATGAGATGGATGCTCTCCTGCCAACTGGACAATGTATTCACCAAGATCAGTTTCAGTTACTTCTATCCCTGCGGCCATGAGCGATGTGTTCAGACCAATCTCTTCCGTTACCATCGATTTTCCCTTGACCACCTGTTTTACATTATGTTTACGAGCGACTTTAAGGCAGTAGCTTACGGCAGTTTGGCCGTCTTCGGCAAAAAATATATGGCCGCCGTTTTGACGAACTTTTTCTGCAAAGATTTCCAGAAGAATATCCAGATTCTTTATGGCCTGCATACGCATGTCATGCGCTTTAAAGCGTAAATCCGGGCCCTCCGGAAGGTTCCTGTAGGCGATGTCAGCTGCAGTGCTGAGACGTTCCTGAAAATCAGCCAATGCATATTGCAGCACCTGATCTTTTAGAGCTCTTCCGGCTTCCTCTTTATATTTTTCGGTCTTTATCTCAACCATGGACTTCCGTCCTCTATACACCAGCAAGAAGTTGCGCAATATGCATGGTTTTAATGGGAGATCCCATACGGCACAACATCCCTTGAATATTCATTAAACAACCGATGTCGCATCCTACAACAACATCAGCACCAGAGTTGACGATGTTTGTTACTTTATCTTTTAGAATGGCCGTGGATATCTCCGGATATTTGACTGAAAAAGCACCTCCAAATCCGCAGCATCGATCGGAATCTTTCATTTCAATCAATTCAACACCTTTTACTTTGTTAATTAACTTTCGTGGCTGTTCGCTAATTTCCAAGCCGCGAAGAGTATGGCAGGAATCATGGTAAGTAATCTTTCCGTTAAAACAAGCACCAAGATCTTCAACCTCCATAACATCCACAAGAAATTCGGTTAGCTCAAAGGTCTTTGAACTCACATGGGAGATATGCTTCAGCCATTTTTGGTCATTGTGAAACAGTTCCGGATAATGGCGTCTCACCATCATTGTACACGAACCTGAAGGACAGACAATATAATCCGCATCCTTAAAAATTTCCACATATCTCCTAGCAGCTACTTTAGCCTCATCACGATACCCTGAATTAAATGCGGATTGCCCACAGCATGTTTGATCGACGGGGCATGACACAGGAATACCAAGTTTATCAAAGATTTGGACCATTGCTTTCCCCACCTCGGGAAACATTATGTCTACAAGGCATTGTATGAATAAAGACACCTTCTTAATTGAATATTGACGATTGATGATTGATGATTGACGTATCAATTTCAGGGCTCCTGATGTCTCGTAAAATCAGATGCAACAGATTCGTCTGTAATTGCGTTAACAATGTTAAATATAGGCAAGTTTTCCTGAATTTTGTTTCTTTTTCCTGGTTGAACCTATTGCATCCAAATTTACGCATCTTTTTTACTACATATTTTGTAGGTCCTTGCAATTCAAGGCTTAGCGAGAAGTATTTTCAACTGGAGTCAGGAG
>Ga0114925_10001632_pt1 | contig 11174 bp, 6 predicted proteins | sample SumtaG_2_FD_87287 | JGI IMG/M metagenome (GOLD analysis project Ga0114925, IMG submission 87287) | Deep subsurface microbial communities from Indian Ocean to uncover new lineages of life (NeLLi) - Sumatra_00607 metaG | ecosystem: Environmental > Aquatic > Marine > Oceanic > Sediment | place...
TAACGCATTTGAAATCATCCGTGATGTTGCCCCTGTGGTAAAAGGTGCGGCAGAATTTATTTCGGGCAGAAAAGCCGAATTAGAATCCACCGACCTTGCATTCCTTGAGCAAATCAAAGAGGCTCAAGGCGTAGCCGATGCTTCCCTGTTTGATGATGACGAAGATGAGTTATTTACAGTTGGTGAACCCCTTACGGATGAACCCATTGTGGAAACACCTTCCGAACCCCAACCCGAACCATTGGATTTGAATTCATTTAATGCGAAGGATTGGGGAAATTTCTTTGCTACGGATGGGGCTATGGTAGCCCAACAACCCGAATACGACATCGTGAATAACGAATTGACCGATGCGCTCAATGCACAACATAATGCTGTGGAAGCATGGGCAAAACAAGAAGGTGTCGTAGTCCGTGAGCAAGTAAATAAGTCAAAAGGTCTTGGGGGTAATCTTGATTTGAATGTCCGAACCGATTATCAAAACATGGAATTAGGAAATCCCGAAGCGGGTGTCCCTCACACATTCACCGAAGTTCAAGGTATGAATGAAAACGCCTTTGCTATCGTTGATGTGTCCGATTTGGCCGCAAATCAAGGATTATCTATGAATGAAATTATGGAAGGAGATTCTCAACGCAAAATTAACAGGGAATCACAAGAGGAATGGGAAACTGAACCTATTGATATATCGGAATTCCTTCCCGATGACGAACCCCTTATTGATTATGACGATTTAGTAGTTCCCGAAGCCGCAGAAGATTATGACCCACTCCACATCCAAGATTTTGATATTCCTAATTTTGACTTGAATGAAATAGATGAAGTGGAAGCACTTCAAGATGAGGAAAATGAGGCAAGAAAGTCGGAGGAATGACCTTGCCGAATCTCGTTTGGCGGCGTTATGTTTCCGAAATGGTGGAAAAGTGGCTTCGGTGGTGTCGCAACATCCACTTACCTTCCCATATTGATGTGATGCAACGGTTCATCGCTCTTAATCCCGGATATATTCCGAGTAGTGATACGACCAATTCCGACATCGCTCTTGTGAAAGATATGTTGTGGGATTCGGATTTCCTTCTTTCCCTTTCCGATAGGGGGCTTCAAGTATGGGCTAATGGAACAGTGGGCGAATTAGTGGATGAAATGCGTCCCTATGGGATAAAATTTCCCGAAATTCGTATCATCAGCGATTTCATAGATGCAAATTTGTCATGGTTTGAGCGAGTTTATGCTTTCGGTAGGGCTGACATAATCCGATTTTTAAGGGAAGAAGGCCGAAATATCTAATAAATCGTTCTCTATGGAGGGATTTATCAAGATAGGTCTTAGATAGTCGGTTAATCCATATCACATCATGGCTACAAAAGGGGCTGTCTTTGCTTCATTACAGGGTCTTCCAACCAAAATGGGAGCAGGGGAAGTCTATTCCAAGATGAAATCCACTTCAAAGGGTCTTGATTTACCCGCAAGCGAAAGTGATAGGGAATTCAAGAAGAAATGGGATTCCGAAACAATGGCGATTGATACAACAGGGTTCACAATTTTTGCTTCTCTTGAGTGTGCTTCACAATTTGAACTCGCAGGGGGAAATGGATTAGTGCAAGCAGAACGCACACCAAAGACTTATTTCAAATTCACAATAGGTTCAACACCTACTTATTCCTTCTATTTTGGCCCCGATGCACCCTCTTATGAAATGGTTGCACCAAGTATTACGGTGGACAAAATTCTCATCAATAAGAAAAAGAACGAAGTCAAAATCACCTTATCCGAAGGCGAAATAAATCTCAAGAAAAAGAAATTCCGCTACGATATGGCCGATGAAAAAGGGACTCACGGATTTATGTTCCAAGAAGGCGGTAGTGGTTATCCTTCCATGATGTTTAGCGTGGCTCCCTACAATCAAAAGACAGTCACCTTGTATCAAGATGCTCTCAAAGACCCTTCGGCTAAAATGATGCCTGTTGTTCAAAAAATGAATAAAGATGGCGAGGGAATTTATGCGTGGAACGCTGATAGCGCAACAGCATATCTTTCGCCTCAATCTTTTACTTTCAACGAAGAATTAAGTAAAGAATTCCTTCTTCCCCCGTCTTTTGATTATGATGCCGCCGATGACTTGGACACCAAGAAATTTTTCATTCGCTTCAATTGTATTATTGAGAATGCTTCACTAAGAACCAATAACTACACAGGATTTGACAAGGATGACCCATCCATTCTTATGACGACTCTTCAATTTCCGGGCGATGAAGCCTTACTTGCCCCTATGGGAACGAGTGATGAAGGAACAGAAACCGCTTGTGGGTTAGCATCAGCCGAAGGGCGTGTTCTAAAATCTATCAAACCTGTAATTGCAGGGACTATGGTTCAACAAGTGAAATTGGAATTCCACGATGGTTCATTTTGCATCTTTCCCGATGCAGAAACAGGAATGTTCACCGCTACTGACAAAGAAACAGGTCAAGAATTACAAGGCCGTGTGGATGGACTAATTGTTGCAGAAGGCTCATGGAAAGAATCACATACAAAAGAGATGATTAACCGCATTGACCGCAACACAAATGACCGTTTAACACTTGAAAGTAGTGAAGGAGATACTCTTACTTCTGCTATTGCATGGCGCATACAAAATCCACCATCATTGAAAGTAATCGTTCCAACGGATGAAGGGGCGAAATTGATTACCATTCCACTAAAGGAGGCATAAGCATGAGCGATTTTGACGAATTAGATGAGATGACAGGCTCTATGAGTGATTGGGTTTCCAAGAAACAACAAGCGACTTCCTTAACAAGAATCACACCTGCGAAGAAGGATAAACTGTTTGAGGCTCGGACTAAGATTTCCGCAGACCCTACAAATCCTCTTGTGGGTGAAATTATTGAAGCCATGAATGATGGGGACAAGGCGAAAGCCGAAAGTGTTGCTAAAAGTAGCGATGCTGAAGAATTTCTTTTAGAATTTATTGACGAGTATGAGAAACATGGTGGTCAAGAAGAAGGAAAATGGCTATTCGTGCGACAAATCCAAAGTGGTGCGAGAGGAAAAACTGCACCTGTAAAAGTGGAATTATCTTATGATGCAGATGGCGACCTAAATGTTGTGGATGTTCCAAAATCCATGATTTATGCTGTGGATGGACGAAAATGGCGAAAAATTGGGATGAAAAATCTCTTACCTCAACAACCTGTTGAATCCACCCCCGATTCCGATGTGAACCCACCACCTTTGCCCGATACATCGGGAGAGTCGTTAATGACTGTTGATAATCCTACACCCGATTCGGAGGATGTAAGACCTCTTTCGGATTCTGCTTCCACCCCTAAATCACCCCAAGATGAAGCCCCTCCCCTTCCCGCACCAACAGATGATGACGACCTTATTTCACTTATTGGTGGTAAAACTGTTGAAGCATTGAATACATTGGGTCTTCGCAAGGGCGTGAAAATTGCTGACCTTGATATGGACACATTCAAGATTGTCAATGGAACAAGTGGCCCTGTAAAAATCGTTGGTAAGAATGGAAAGGAAATGGAAGTGGAAAACATTCTTGCAGGGTCTAATTTTGGGCCGATAGGTGGTGATGGGAATTACATTCCATTTACAGCACAAAATATGGGTGAAGTTTTGTGGAAGCGATTCACAAATCTCGTTCAAGAGATGAGTAGTAAAGATAATAGAGAAGTCACAGTTGAACAATTACAAGCCGTCCGAAAACACATGGATGCGCTTTCAAGAGTGTTTGGTTTTGATGACCCTAACCAATTAGAAGCCTTCTTCGCCGCTTGGTTGATGGAAGATTCCACTTGCCGTCTAACAGGTATTCCGGGAACAGGTAAAACGACTGTCATTAACTCGGCGGCAAGCCTGTTAGCGAATTCCTATGGCTTCAATGTTGGGCGGAGATACCTTGCAGACACGGTTGTTGTAGCGGGTCAAGAGCATGAATACATTCTTCTCCCTGCGGGTCAAGCCTATGATGTAAATTACGGTGACAAAAATTATCAATCAACATATCGTCTATGGGATTCATGGCGATTCAATGAATGGGAACAATTGTCTTCCACATCGGGTGCGTATCTTTATGATTTCCGTTTTCTTCAAAGAATTTCCGATTCGGGCGAACAGAAAATCCCAATGTCCCCTTCAAACTTTGCTAACTTGCTCTTGGCGCATCCACAAACAGATGAGGAAGGGCTTTACACCAAGAAAATTTCCGCAACCCCTATTTCTATTGAAAAACTCCGAAGTGAATTTGGTTCAAAAGGATTACCTCACGGCATTACTGACAAAGATGGATTCGCTATTTACCTTACCACACCCCTATACAATGATTCGGGCGCAAATGAAGGCTATGCTTTCCGTGAATTTCTTTTGGAAAATTTCTATGATGACCGCCTTGATGACAAGGACAATGGATTCTCACAAATTTCCGATGAAATGTTAAATGAATGTGGTATCGCCAAGATTGATTACGATAAGAGAGCAGAAGAAATTCTCTATGGTATTGAAATTCGGCAAATTACAGAAAAACAACGAGTAGGCGGAGAGGAAAAGGCTGTTGCATCATATCAGTTTGACCCTACTCCAAGACCTATCGTGACACAGCCTGTAAAATTCTTTAATGAAGCAAATCGTAGTGGTTCGGGTGTTGAAGACGCTATTCTTGGACTTATTGCCGAGAAAACGGTGGAATACAGGGGTCAAACTTTCAAATCACCCTCTTTCGTAGCATGGATGGACACTAACCCGCATCAAAAAGGAAACGACCTTGCTTTCGTGGACAGAATTGACATGGAATTGTATTTTGGAACATTGAGTGCGGGCGGTCTATTCAATACCCTTACAAGCAAGTATAACACGGATGAATCTAAAGGTTCTCGTCCCGAATTCCAATTGATACAAAGAATGTTGGTCAATAAAGGGACTTCCCGATTTATTCACCCTATGCGATTCAAAGATTTGAAAAATGTTTGGAGGACTGTGAATGATACGCCATTTAACGCATCGGGAGCATCCGAAGATGAAACGGGCGCACTTCTTGATATTTCCCTACTCTATGTCTTATTCTCACAAAGATTCATGGTTCAAGAAAAAGAAGATGAAATTTATGGAATGCCTCACATTTTCAAAAATGATGATGACATTTACGCTTCACCGCTTGTGGATATTTCCACCACCACTAACTCTCAATATGAATCACAACATCAAGAAGCCATTGACAAGTATGGTAGTGGAAAGAACGGTGTGCAGTATCAAGCCCCTGTGTTGATTACTCGGATGCTTGGTTTCCGTATGAGTAATTCTCTCGTCAAAATGACAAGAGCATTGGCTTTCCTTCGTGGAAAAGATTATGTGACCCGTCAAGAAGTCATTGATGCCCTTCCTTACTGTGTAGGACACCGACTCGGCCCTGCAAGAGAAGGAGAAGACCCCAAAGGGCGTGACATTGGAATTTTGCGTGATGCTATGCGTCTAACCAATGAACAAGAATTCATTCGTGATGTTATCCTTAATGGCTATGTTCTGCGAGATACGACTTCGGGAATGGGCAACCCTGCGGGAAAACCATCACTCTTTGATATTTGGGATTCATTTTTGAAGAATTGTTTTACGCACATGGATTCAACCGATGCGTTTTGGAAATATGAGAAGGGTGTGCTTCTTGACATTAAGGGCAAAGTGAGAAATGGTGGAACAGGTATCACACCTGTCCATTGGTCTATTGCGACTATGGCTGTGGAAAACGAGAGGCGGAGAAATGAGTATAAATCCCGTTATAGCAGTTATCTTGGAAGAATTTCTCGCCCTGCATCTCTTACAGGTGGTCAAGGTGAAAAGAAAACACCCGAAGATATTCAAAAAGCACAATTACTTGCGAATACTTCTGCGGCACAATACATCAAGGTGAGAGGCGATATTGCGGGCGACCCTTACCTCTTTTCCGATGACCGAGCCAAATTACTTTCCCTCGTTGATTCTAAAATTGATTCTATGTGTGGAAAGACACTAAACGGCACTTTACAGCCAAATGTGGTGAATTTCATGGGAATTGCACCGACAGAAGGGGCAGAATACCTTTTGGGAGCAGGTGAAACCTATGCGGCTTTTGATGGAACAATTGGTGGCCCAAGCGCAACCTCTTTCAAATGGCGTTGTTATGGTGATGCTATGGGTGCATGGGGTAATATGGTCACAAATGGTTCCAACATAGCGGCGAAGATTGCGAAATTAGGAGTAGCGGGCGCAACCACCGACTTCCTTGATGTGGGCGGCGCAGATTATGAATCCAATCAAGACTTGTCTATTACAGCCCAATACACTATTCCCCCACAAGGAGAATCGGCTGAAAACCTCAAATTTAATTCACGAATGCAAAGTCTGTTTGATACCTTCAATCAATATACCTCCGAAGGGGTGCAAGTAGGTGAAGTAAAAACAGGCGTAAGTGGGATTTTGGAAAACTACAATGATTTATCCGAATACGCATCCCAAGCAGATTTCTTGCTCAATGAATGGCTCTCTAAGACCGCTACCGACCAAGCGAAAACTGATACTCTAATGAGTAGTGGGTTTAATGCTTGTTTCCGTTTGAGTCATATTGATACAGGGGTTGAGTCTTCTATGAAAATCACACTTCCCGATGGAAGGGAAACCACAATAAGTGGGGATGATGACTTACGATTATGGGTCAGTCTTCGTTGTATTCAAGGCGATAACAAAACTGCGGGTGGGGACACTATCATTTCCCTCTTTGCAGGTGTGACTTCGGCTTGTATGCGCCCTGTTCGGGCAAAGGATGGCTCAATGATTTTGGATAGTGAAGGAAACCCGACTGATTGGGAAGTATTACCATTTTCCTCCGATGAAACCTACAACCGAGCGCACTATTCGGGAACAGAAGCAGAATGGGCAGAATATCAGTATCAAGATATTGGAAACTTAACTACAAGGGATTATCGCTTATACACTCAATTGGCTTTGAGAGCCATTGGGAATGAAACGCTGTGATACAAACCCTCAAATAGTCGTTGGGGGCATTCTTAATCATGGCCGACTTACTTCAAGAAGCCCACGCCCCCAAAAACATGAGGGTGGCCTATCGCACACTTCAACAATTGTATGGTGAGGAAAACATTCCTCTTGTTCTTGGAACAGAAATGCACGGTGGAAAAACCGATATGGTGCGGATTGAGGTTGGAAAAGACCAAATGATGCTATGTCTATTGAATAACTACCACAAAGTCCCTCCCGAATATCGTGATTCAGCCCCTTTCTTTGTTTTGGGACACGAATTTGGACATATTATTGCTCATCCCGGAAAAGATGCGATTTATTGGATAGAAGGAATGAGAGAATTACCCGTTGAAGCCTATCAAAAGGGAAAATGGCTCAATTGTGTTTCCGATATTCTCGTAAATTGGACAGTTATTACTGCAACGGGTGTTTTACAAGAAACACAGAAGAAGAATATCAAGCGACAAATGGTTAATGGTTGGAAAGCGAGTCAATTTGTTCGTGAATGCACCACTAAAGCAGGGTTTGAAGCCCACAGAAAATTGCTGAAAGAGAAAAAAGTTAATGATAATCGCTATCAGCCGAAAGGGGGATTAGTCGGACAGTATGATAAGCCCGCCACAGGGGACAAATACACACCAACGGCGATGACACCATTTTATCAAAAGCACATTGGACACGGCAGGGGCGCACAGTATTACCCACCTATCAATTATTGCGTAGCCGAAAAGATGGCGGAGAATTGGTGCAAAGTAAAACTTCTCAAAGATACTGATGGTTTGAAAAAGGGGTCAAGATATGTTGTCACCGATACAAAGACCTATGATGGAAGGCAGGGAAGTAAAGAATTTGAACCTATTTCACAATTCAAGATTGACGGAAAATGGGTATCGGCAAGATATTGTGAAACCTGTTGCCCTCAATGCGGAAAAGAAGCGAAAAATACATGGGATAATTGGTGGGATTATGTTTCAAGAGAAGATATGGAATCAAAGGCTGAACAAAGAGGCACATGGGTCTATCTTCTTATTCAAATGTTTGCTTTTGAATGGGCTATGGCTTATTCCTCTATCATGTCGTATGGTGGGCGAAAACTCAACAGGGAAGCAGGGGAGAAATTCTTGGAAGACATTTCCGATGATATGGATGCAGTAATGAGGGGGCGGTAGGATGGGATATTCCGACAATCCATTTAATTCGGTGCAAGGGCAAACTATCCTCAAAGATATTTTCAATCTAATGTTCATCTCTCCCGAAAATTCTCCTTCCAAATTAGAATCCAAAAACAAAGCCCGACAAGTGAACCATTATCGGGGAAATATCGTCAATATCGTCAATAAGATGCGAAAATTTGTCAAAGGCTATCAACAAGTAGTTATTTCGGAAACTGCTTCATCGGGTATTCATGTATGCCCTCATTGTTCCCGCCGAGATGCAATTTGGATGTGGGAAACGGTTGATGCGGGACATTATGCTTCTCCGAATGAATGGCTGTCTTCTGTCACTTTGACTAAATGGAATTTTGGTTCGGCTGATGAGAGGGGTAGGTATCAATTTGTTGTTCGGTATCGTTGTAATGATGTGACCACCTGCAACAAATGTCATATTTCCGTAGCAGGGCATCAAAATTCATGTCAAAAGTGCGGAAGTAGTAAAGTGGTGAAGGTAGGATGTGGTGAAGAATCGTATGCAACCCATTTCATCCGTGAATATACCGCCGATGATAACCACCCACAAGTTCAAGGTCAGCAATCGGGGGCGATTGACCGCAATAGAGAAATTCGTGTGAGAAGGGATATTTACACAGGTCAAGTATCGGGTTATGAATATCACCATACTATGATTCCCAATGGAAAAGTAGTGGAAGAATGGGCAGACATTAAGAGATACACTCCATCTGTGACCTTTACTTACAGACATTTAACCACAGGGAACACCAAAGAGGTCAAATATCCCGTATCGGAATTGAATTATGCTGTTTCAAAACAAAATTTGATTCAATGCGTAATGGGCAAAGCAACAGGTCATGGAGGAAATTATCACGCAGGGCGAGTTTATCCCTTAGAAGATTATGGCGACCCACTTGAGGCGTGTCCTTACTGTCAAGCAACGGATTTCCCACCTCTTCAAGAAGTCCACAATCTTTACTACAAACCTCGCCCGATGAAAATTATGAATCCTCAACCATTGGAAGCGGCTACCGCTATGGGTGGAACCTTCAAACGCAAACCTGTCTATAATTTGTATTTGGAATCACCAATAGCCGATGCTTACAAATTGATATTACCCTTACCACAAGTGATGACACTTAATCCTATTCTCAATGAAGCCCAAATTTCCACATTAGCATCTGCACCAAATTCTTGTCCTAATGATGTAGGCGGAGAGGCCGAAGAAACCGAGGCAATAGAGGAAGCAAATGAGGAATTGATGAAAGCCCAAGAGGAATTGTTCAAAGAATTGACAGAACAAACAGGATTAGGCGAGGCAGACGGACAAACAAACAAAGGATTCACTTTTGTTGTTTGCGAAGGAAGGTCAAGAAATGCCTATTACGATTCGGAATTATCTAAGTGGATTGATGACTCACCACCATGTAAATCTTACCGCAAAGATGGCGCAACTCTTACAAAAAGCCGAGAATATCCTCGTTGGTCAGAAATTCCTTCATATTCTCCTAACGCAAAACCCGATACTTACTACACAGAATATCTTGGCCCCAATCCCGATACACATTTTGTCATGGATTGGATAAAGTGCAATCAAGCGTTGGGGGCTTATGCGACCACTCCACCCGTTTATCATTCCGTAGTCAAAATTGCAGAAACAATTGACGAAGATATGGGGCTAATTTACGAAGTGTTAGAGTGTAAAACCTGCAAGAAAATTGTGGAAGCAGGGGGTATTATCGGATTTAGAAAGGGATTAGGACAATGTGATGAAAATGGAAAGGCCATAAACGACTTTCCTCAAGCCGTTCTTGATGTGGAAATTGCATTTGAAAATACCTTCCCTACCAAGAATACAAAAGGGGAACCCGTTGCGACAGCATGGGGCATTGTGGCTTCGGGCGACCATGATGGAAGAAAAATGTTGTTGAATCCCGATTTGAACATTAGAATAGCGTGATTATTATGGGTTCATTTGGTAGTGGAGAACGATATGATGACAACCCTTTTGTCTTTTTCATGTCGGATGAGTATATCATCAATCCTCAACAGAAACAAGAGATGCCTAATCCTTTGAAAGCCATGTATGAAGACCTTGCACCACTTCTTTTGCGTAGCCCACCTTCCAAACGATACCCTCAACAACCGACAGGGATGAAGGAATGGGATATTCTCACCGACCCTGTATCGGAATTAGTATTTACATCAGCCGTTCCCGACCCTATCATTGGGACAACACTTCAAAGAGTTATGCGACCAACAGTGGAAGGAAAGGAAGGATTGGCGACTCATTTGAATATCCTTGTGGATTGTTCGGGTTCAATGGGCGAAGGCACAATCTATGGTGTATCACCAAGCGGATTCCCCCTCGCAGGGTATCATATTGCTCAAATCTGCACGGCGATGATGATTGCTCAAGCGGAATTAGCCAAAGACACTTTCGCTGTGTGGGGTTTCAATTCATCGGGATTTGAAATTTGGAAAGGGCCATCTCAAGAGCATAAAAGAGGCATTGAATACTTTCTTGATGAAGTGCCTCAAGACCAATCCCCCTTTCGCCCTGCAAATGGAACAAGCATCCGAGGTGGGTTAAACCAAGTGGGCAAAGACCTCAAAGACTACGATTTTGACCAATCCGTGACAGTTGTGATTCTTGATGGCGCACTTGGTAGCGTAAGTGCCGCAAATCAGTCGTTGCTGAATGAATCTATGACTTACAATGATGAACATTTGAGAAAAATGGGGCCGGTATTCTATGTGATTCTTGGTTCACCCTATGTGCAAGATGCGATGGAAAATACAGCAAGAGTAATGCGTGAAGCATTGAGCAAGCACTACGGACGAGAAATGGAAGGATGTGTTCTTGACTTCTATTTACAAATCGGAGAGGATGGTAATATGGAAGACTTTGGCGGTGCGTTAGTGGAAATGGCTCAAGTAAATGCAGGTCTTCATACAAACCTAAAACCGTGTCCACGAATATGA
>Ga0114925_10001633_pt1 | contig 11170 bp, 7 predicted proteins | sample SumtaG_2_FD_87287 | JGI IMG/M metagenome (GOLD analysis project Ga0114925, IMG submission 87287) | Deep subsurface microbial communities from Indian Ocean to uncover new lineages of life (NeLLi) - Sumatra_00607 metaG | ecosystem: Environmental > Aquatic > Marine > Oceanic > Sediment | place...
CTTTATCTGGAGCTGAGGGAGGGGAGAGGTGGTTGATTTTAACGAACACATGACTCCGGGGCTGAATGAGGTTTTCCAACCCCCCCCAATGGGACAGGCTTCTGACAAGGGCTTTGCGGATGTTCTCGCTGTTGTAATCCGCGAGCTTAACGATAGAGACTCTGGCCTTTTTCATGTGTTCTATTATATGCAAGAAAGAGATTGAAGGCGAGAATACACAGGTTGTGTGAATTGACAAGACAGGAGGAGTTTAATAACCTGACTTTGTTTTGAATATGATGGAAATCTTTATTGTTCTCGGTGAGTTCACTTTTCTCCTACTGATCTGTTCTTTTCTGGTGTTTTCTCTCTACAGCCTGATAGAAAAGGAAAAGAGAGCTTTCTGGCGGAGCACTCTGTTTCTTGTCGGGTTGGGCGTCCTTAATTTCGGCTTTCGTCTTGCCCCCTCGCCGCTGAACGCCTGGCTGTTCGGTGCGGTGTTTGGTCTTTTCGTCATTTTTCTCATTTTTTTGTTTGTCCCTCCTCTCAAGAAAAAGCCTGTCGAGATTGTGGGAAAGCAGGAGAAGGTCGATGAGAGAAATGTGATTTTCGCTCGATTTGACCTTGTGGAAGGAACTCAAAATTATAAGGATTACTACGGGCTAAAACCTGAAAACCGGAAAATAGATGATGAGATCAGGAAAATACCGGATATCCTCGCAACTCCCCATTTTGAAAAAAGTCCGGCACTCTTTTCTCTTGCCACCGCAGAGTTCGATTTTCTCGAACATCAGTTGACGCAGGTGCAGGGTGAAGTGTTTCCGGAGTCAGTCCAGTCTTCTCCTTCAAATAACACACGCATGGTCAAGAATATCGTGACGTACTTGGGGGCTGATATCTGCGGAGTTTCTCTGCTTAACCAGGCTTATGTCTACTCACACGTGGGACGGGGGCCGGAGCCATTCGGTCAGAAAATCGTTTTGGAGCATAAATATGCCGTGGCCTTTGCTGTGGAGATGGATTTGGGAATGGTCGCTTCCGCTCCGAGGGCTCCTGTTGTTGTCGAGACAGGAAAGAAATACGTCGAGGCCACAAAGATCTCCATCATTGTGGCCCGCTTCATCCGCCGTCTGGGATATCCGGCCAGGGCTCATGTGGCAGGGAGCAACTACCAGGCTATGCTCCCTCCGATTGCCTGGAAGAGCGGATTGGGCGAGTTGGGAAGAATAGGGATTCTCATAACGGAACGATTCGGGCCACGGGCAAGATTAGGCCTCGTCACCACTGATATTCCTTTAGTTCCCGATGTTCCGCTGAGCTTAGGAATTCAGGAGTTTTGTCAGAGATGCCAGAAATGTGCCCGGAACTGCCCGGCTCAGGCGATTCCAGATGGAGAAATATCAGAGGAAAGCGGCGTCATGAAGTGGGTGCTCAACCGCGAGGAATGCTACAGATTCTGGAGAAAATCCGGAACAGACTGCGCGATGTGTATCTATGTCTGCCCCTACAGCAAACCGGACAACTCCTTTCACAATTTCATAAGGAAAATGGCCGAACGCTCTAGTTTTGCTCAGAGTCTTTCGATTCGGGCGGATGATCTGTTTTACGGACGCTCCCCCCGCAAGAAGATCTCTCCTCTTGGCATTTAGGCGGTTTGTGGAGTCTTATTTATCCTTGAACGGTTTATTGTACTTCTTTTCTCCGGTCGGCGACCACATTCCGTAGCTTTCTTCATGGATCCGGCATTTTCCCAGAGATGTCCAATGAAAGCCGTAGTTGTAACCGAACCATAAATATTTGTCTCCGCCCCCGTTTTCAGTGGTGATGATGTAACGCGCAGCCACGTTTCCGATGCCCAGAACCTTTCCACCAGGCAGATCCGTGTCTCCTTTGTTCGCGTCGAAAGGAATCCAGCCATAAGGCGGGAGATACACTTCTGTCCAGCGGTGGAAGACATCGTCAAAACTGGCGTCATCTCCACGACGGCTGACCGCTCCCACATAGCGTATGGGAACACCGAGAGCCCTGCAGAGGGCGATCATCGAGTAGGAATATTCAGAGCATGATGCTGTGCCCCGCTTCAGAACCGTGGGTGCGGGATTCCATCCGCCCAGAGGCTTGAGGTTGTAACTCAAGCTTTTTCCCAAGTAATCATAGATGCGTCGGGTAATCCAGTAGGGATTTTTTTCGTTCCCAGCGATTTTGCGGGAGAGGTTCTGGATGACCGGATCATTGATTCTGTATTTATCCCCGTCTTGAGTGTACATCCTCTTGATATCTTCAGGAATGTCTTCGAGGCTACCGACTTTATCTGGATAGATGAAATATTCGACGGCATAAATCTTGGCGTTGACTTTCCAGCCCGGTTTCACGACAGAATAATTCTTTAAATCCTCGAAATGAAAATGGGCGATTTTCTGGCTCCATTTATCCAGGATGACTTCATCCGGTTCAGGATCGAACTGGACAGGTCCCAGAAGTGTTTGGTTATCCCGGCTGACAGGCATCGGAAGGTAGATATCGAGGGTTCTGACTGTGCCGGGACCGTAGTTTCTGAATTCTTTGATGAAATGGAGAGACATCTGCCGTTCGTCCCATCGTGTGAGAATATCCTCACAGAAGACTTTGATCTGATATATCTCATCGTTTTCATAATCCACATTCCAGAGCGTATCTTTTCCCCAGGCCAACCCGTAGGCAAACGGACCGTAGGATCTCAGGGAGGAAAGACAGAGGCCATCAGAAGGATTCACCAGATAGATGCGGTCCTCACTCCGGTCTGTAACCCAGAGATATTTTCCGTCGAATGTTAAACCGGCCGGCTCGCGGGCAGGGGATGGAAAATACTGAACCATCATCCCGTCCTCTGGAGAGACCTTGAGCAGGATATCCTGTTTGTGGTCGATGACCCAGATATACTCGCCATCCCAGGCCAAATCTCTGGGATGAGAACTGTTCGACTCCAGGATGGTCAGGGCTCGTCCTGTTTCAGTATCGATCCGGTACAGGGCTTTCTCCCCGGAGTCGATGTGCCAGAGATACCGTCCATCCCAGGCCAGGCCCTCAGGATGATGTCCGGGGGAGTCGAAGCTGCTGAGGACTTTACCGGTTTCCGGATTGATCTTATAGATCTTGTCCGTATAGATATCCGCCAACCAGAGATTCTGTCCATCAAACGCCAGGCCCGTTGGGCATGGTCCTGGTGATTTGACCACTTTTAAAACGTCTCCCACTTTTGCCCAGGAGCAGGGTGAAAGGAGAGAGATAACGAAAAGGCTGATTAGGAATTTTTTCATGGGATCCTCCACTTGGGTCTTCTTGCTTAGCTCAATTATATAGAATAAGAGAAGTATTCGTAAAGAGCAAAAACAGGGACATCTCCGTTTGATATTTGACACCTAAACTTCAAATGATATATTGTTAACAGAAATATTCGGCTTGAAAGGAGATCAAAATGGGGACAAGTCGTAGGGAATTCCTACAAAAACTTAGCCTGGGTATAGGGAGCCTCGGAGTTTTTGGGCTCTCTGCGAAAGACGCGCAGGCCAACATTGAGAAAAAGGTCAAAGATGTTAAACACCTCGCTGCCGCAGAGATTGCCAGGGACGAGGACTTCTGGTTCCATGTCCAGCAGGCGTTCAACATCGACCGGAGCATCATCAACCTCAACAACGGAGGTGTCCATCCTGCTCCGCAGATCGTCATGGACGCCATTCATCGCTACCTGGATTTTGCGAACGGTGCACCCGTTTTAAACGGATGGAGATACCTGCGTCCGAGAAAGGAACTTATCCGGAAAAAACTGGCAGATACCTTCGGTTGTTCACCCGAAGAGATCGCCCTTACCCGAAATGTCACTGAATCTATGCATGTTCCTCTCCTTGGTATAGACCTTGAGCCGGGTGATGAAGTGCTAACCACGACACATGATTATCCTTCTATGAAAAATGCCCTGTTTCAAAGGGAAAAGAGGTAGGGAGTCAAAGTCAAATTGTTCCCTTTCAAATACCCCCCAAAAAACATAAAAGAACTGGCGGATGCTTTTGAAAAAAACGTGACTCCCAAGACCAGGATCATAGAAGTCTGCCACATCACCAATCTCTCAGGGCAAATATTTCCGATCAGAGAGATCTGTCGGATGGCCCGGAAGCGTGGTATCGAAGTGGTAATCGACGGAGCCCATGCGTTTGGCCATTTTGAGTTCAAACAGAGGGACCTCGATTGCGACATTTACGGCGCCAACCTGCACAAATGGATGATGGCTCCGATCGGCACGGGTTTTCTTTATGTCAAAAAGGAGAAGATCAAGAAAATCTGGCCGCTTTTTCCTGCGGGAGACCCTCAAGGTGACAACATCAGGAAATTCGAACACATCGGGACGCATCCGGACTGGCTGGAGCTTGCGGTGGGAGACGCCCTGGCTTTCCATCATGGGATCGGCGGCAAGAGGAAAGAAGAGAGGCTGCGTTACTTGAGGAATTATTGGGCGAAGAAACTGGAGAAGCTTCCAGGTGTAAGGATCCTCACATCCTACGACCCAGAGCAGTCCTGCGGGATCGGAACCTATACTGTGAAGAACTTCGATATGGGGAAACTGGCCCAGGTCCTCTTCGATAAAAACAAGGTTTATGTCATCACGGTCGGGATTCCTTCTCCTGAACTTGGCGGTGAGAATATCATCGGGATGCGGGTCACACCCAGTATTTACACCACACTCCGTGAACTGGACATCTTTATCGAGGCTGTTTCCCACTACATCAAGAATGGGCTGCAGGAGTAGAGAATAAAGTTAGTTTATTAAAGATAGTAAAGGGGAGTCGAGCTTCAGGATGAACTGGGATTTGAAGCGAGATCTGGAGTCTGTACGGAAAGAATTCCCTATTCTTGAGCGGTGCGTCTATCTGATCAGCAATTCGCTGGGAGCGGTCCCCAGAAAAGCTGAGGAGCATCTGAGGCGCTTTTACTCACTCTGGGCAGAAGACGGGGTGAGCGCCTGGAGGAAGGAATGGTGGGAACTTTCACGAAAGATCGGAAATCAAGTCGCCTTCCTCCTCGGGGCAAATATAGATGAAGTGACGATGCTGGCCAGTGCCACGCTCTGTCACTGGGTGGCCCTCTCCACGAAGTTTCCTGTCGGACGAAGAGGGGATGACCGCCGAAACAGGATAATCGTGACAGACCATGATTTTCCCTCGATGCTCTATGCGGTGTCTAAGATATCAGAGTTCATGGGATGGGAGCTTGAATTAGTGAAAAGCCACGGTGAGCCAGGAATTGACGCGGAGAATATTATTAAAGAAATCGATGACAGGACGCTCTTTGTGGCGACTTCCCATGTCTACTTCAAATCAGCCTTCATACAGAATATCCAGCGGATTGCGGCAAGAGCACGTGAGGTAGGAGCCCTGACCCTTATCGACGGTTATCATGCTCCAGGCACGCTTCCCGTGGATGTCAAGCAGCTTGACGTGGATTTCTATGTGGGGGGGTGCTTGAAATGGCTGTGCGGAGGGCCGGGAAACGCATTTCTCTATGTCAAGCCAGAGCTTGCGGATACTCTTCAGCCTCGATTGACCGGCTGGTTCGCCCACAGAGAACCTTTTCTTTTCGCTCAGGATATGGACTATGCTCGGGGCAGCTACAAGTTCATGTCCGGAACTCCGCCAGTACCGTCCCTTTATACGGCTCGTGCGGGACTGGAAATTATAAAAAAAATTGGAATACAACAGATAAGAAAGAAGTCACTGGCATTGACAGAATCCATTCTCGAAGAAGCGAAGGAAAGGGGCTTCCACCTGTACACTCCGGAAGACAAAGAGATCCGAGGAGGGGCTGTCTCTTTTAGTCTGCCACAGGCTTTTCCCGTCAAGCAAGCGCTTGAGCAGAGAGGAGTTAAAGTGGATTTCCGAAAGGGCGAAGACAAGGAGCCGGACATCTTAAGGATCGGTCCTCATTTCTACTCCAAAGAAGAAGAAATCGATATCCTCTTCCAGGAGATCGAGGCGATTTATGCTTCGGGTGAACACAAGAAATTTTCAGATGATATCCGGCACGTGACTTAAAAATAAGGGGGACCTCGTACCTTTAATTAAAGGGACATCATACCTAATCATTTATAGCTGGAAGTACGATATCTCCTGTTTTACATATACTTTTTTGTCTCTCAAAGATATTCGTCTATTTACAGAGATTAAATTCTAATGTATATTCATACTGTCGAGGGGGGTAGAGAAATGATGAAAAAATCAAGGCGAGACTTTTTGAGTGATTCATTGATCCTGATGGGCTCAGCTCTATTCCTGCCTTCCAGATCTCATCCCGGCACAACGAGGAATTTCTCTGCCGGTATACAGAGCCCTGAGCTCTATCCTTCTTATCTTGCCCTGGAAAAAAAAGGAGAGCTCTCAAAGCGAGTGAAAGAGCTGTTCTCGGTCTATGACAGCTGCCATATTTGCCCCAGAGACTGTCATGTGAACAGGATGGAGGGGCAGACAGGAAAATGCCAGGCGACTTCAAGAGTCAAGATTTCCAGCGCTCAAGCCCACTTTGGTGAAGAGCGTCCTTTAGTGGGGCAGAGGGGCTCAGGGACGATATTCTTTGCCAATTGCAGCCTCAGATGCGTGTTTTGTCAGAATTACAAGATCAGCATCGAAGGTGAAGGAATCGAGATCTCCGACCAGCGTTTGGCTGAGACAATGATCAAGATCCAGAATGTCGGATGTCACAACATCAACCTGGTCACTCCCACACATTATTTACCTAATATTGTCAGTGCCGTTCAGAAAGCCATCCCGATGGGCCTTCGGATTCCTCTGGTTTACAACACAAGCAGTTATGAGAAGCCGGATATCCTGAAGCTTCTGGATGGAATCGTTGATATTTATCTTCCTGATTGCAAATACATGGACCCAAAGCATGCGGCCAAGTATTCTGCCGAAGCGTACAATTATCCCTATTATGCGAAGATGGCCCTCAAAGAAATGTTCCGTCAAGTGGGGGATTTGGTGGTGGATAGAAGAGGAATCGCTGTGAGAGGAATCATCCTGAGGCATCTGATTATGCCCAACAGGATATCCGGATCAGAGAGGTTTTTGAAATTCGTAGCCGAAAATCTCTCCAAAAATACCTACCTCAACCTGATGAGACAGTATCGGCCAGAGCATAAAGCGTTTGATTATCCCGAGATCGCGCGGCGAATCACAAGGAAAGAATACGAAGAAGTGCTCAACTGGGCTAAAAAATACGGTTTGCATCGTCTTGACTAACCTTTATTAAAGAATTTCCCTGAAAAATTTGGGTTTTGTGGTATAATACTTCGGAGGGAAGCGGAGTATTTCACCTCCTGGATAGGATGAGAATCAAGTTGATAGAACACAAGATTTCCCTCGAATGACTCATTGAAAAGGATTTTGGCTGAGAAGATCGTACCAGTGAGAGCAGTCAGATATTTAGTCCCGTTATCCCTCATCCTTTTTCTCCTCACAAGCGGACTCTTTTCTGAAATCGAGTATCCCTGGAAAAATATCTTCATAGGAGCTTTGGAGGCACGAGCTTGGAATGGCCTTCTGCTTTCCCCTCAGGAAGGCAGCGTGTTTGCCTTTCGGTTTGGAATTGAGAAAGAGGGGCAAATTGTTGATGGGAATGATGTTTCTTACCTGATTTCGGAGGTCGGCCCCCACTCTCCTGACGGGCAGTATGCCCGGCTGAAACTGGATTTAAGCCTTCCGTTCAACATGGGAAGCGAGACTCCCATTCTGATCAAACCTCCCTCCCGTTCGGATACATTTATTTTTGAATGGTCTCGCCAGGATGAAATGACTGTCGTCGGGAGAATTATTGCTCCTGAAGGAATCGTCATTCATCTTGTGCATTATTTCCCGTGGGAGCTTAGAGGAAACTACCGCATGCTCGCTGATGACCAGGTCAAAGGAGAGAGCTCGGAAAGCAGTGAATATCATTATCTGCTCTGGACTGATCCCATGGGAAATTCGACTGAAAATTCTGAAGGAGAAGAGCTTGCTCTGACTTTTTCGATGGAAGACGAACAGACTCTTCATTTTGTTGCTGGGGTGGGAGAAAGCGAAGAAGCTGTCAGCAGTCAAGTCTTCCTGTATCAAAGCAAAGGGAAGATTGATTCCATTTTAAAAGAAGAGGAGAAAAGGTACAGAGACAGGAGAGTGAAAGTGGAAGGGCTCTATGAAGGTTCAGCACGAGCCATTTCCAATAATCTTTTCTGGACGACTCTCTATCAACCAGGTCTTCACAGGATGTACGTGCCTTCAGGGCGGACCCGGATCCTTCCGACTCCTGAGGGAAATCCCGGTCACTGGACCATATTCGAATGGGTGTCTTTTTTCAATGCGCTGGAGGCATCTGTTGAAAGCTCTAAACATTCCAAGGATATTCTGCGAGCGGTTTTTAAAACTCAGTATCCCAACGGAAACATCCCCAACTGGCGCAGCCGTTTTGGCGGGACTCCAGACCGCTCCCAGCCTCCAATAGGATCATATGTTGTGTATAAGCTGTTCCAGAGGTTCGGGGATTTAGATCTGTTGAATTATGCGTATCCTTACCTCATGAAATGGCATTCTTATTGGAAGAAAGAAAGAGCCAACGGCCAATCGCGTCGAGACGGGAACGGGGATGGTCTTCTGGAATGGGGGACAGACCCTGAATACCTCCCACTGATGGTTTCTTCCTGGGAGGAGAATGTCGAGGGAAAAAAGAGAGCGAAATGGGAGTCGGGTGAGTATGACTCCCCAAGTTGGGATGATGCTCCGTTTAACCAGGAGACTGGAACGTTGACTATGAATTGTGTTGGCTTGAACAGCCTCTATGCCCTGGACGCGTGGTGCCTGGCGCAGATTGCCGATGTTTTGGATCGAAAAGAAGACAACGAAGGCTACCTTTCTGAATACGAGGATATGAAAGAGCTGATCAACACGCAGCTCTGGGATGACAAGGAGGGATTCTATTTCGATCGCAATTGGGATGGAAGGTTTTCTTCGAAAAAGGCAGTTTCCAATTTCTATCCTCTCCTTGCCATGATTCCTGACAGAACGAGGGCTTTGCGGATGATCAGGCATCTGCTCAATCCTAAAGAATTCTGGGGAGACTTTGTTGTCCCGACGATTTCACGGGATGATCCGGCCTTCAGCAGAGACCATTTCTCCTGGAGAGGAGCGATCTGGTCGCCCAGCAATTATCTGATCTATCAAGGTTTGAAGGCCTATCGATTTGATGCACTGGCGTCTGAGGTCGCCAAAAGAAGTTATGACTTATTCCTCCGTGTCTGGGAGAATTATCAGCTATGCCCTGAGAGTTTTGATGCGCGAACCGGTGCGGCACAAGGGCACGGATTTCTGAGCTGGGGGCCCCTTCTCACTCAGATTGCTCTGGAGGAATATTTGGATTTCACTCCCTGGGAAGGATTCAGGTTCGGGATGATCGATCCAGAAGATAAAGGAAAGCTTTCCAATATTTCGATCCTGGGCCGCCGTTATGAGGTGGAGGTTTCCCGTTCTGGAGTCAGGCTCAGAGAAGATGACAGGGAGATCTTGAGAACCAACGGAGCGGCTGTTTTCCGCCGGTTTCTTTATTCCGAGAATGAGATCTCATTCGAAGTCCGTTCGCTGGAGAAAAGGGAGATCAGAATCCAGTTTCTAGTGGAAGGCAAATATCAGGTGTTGGTGGATGATGAAGTGGTGAGCTTGCCCAAAGGAAAGTCCTGCAAAGTCCGAATTCCCGTGGGTGATCATACAGTGGTTATCCAACTCCTGGAAAGAATGGATTAGCCTGAAACCTCTCTTATTTTTTCCAGTCCTTCTTTTCCAGATAGGTTTTCTTCAGCGTATCTCCTCGCAGTCCCTGCCTCAGGGCCTCGAGTGCCAAAATATCATCCGGAGGGATGTTGCCCAGGTTCACGTTGAGCCCCAGGCGGAGGATTAATGCCTGCTGTTGATTTTTCAAGGGTGCTTCCCAGATCAGACAGTCTGTATTCTCCACTCCAGCAACGATGTTGTCGATTTCATCATCTCTGACATTTCCGTCTGTGTCGAAAATCCCAACTCCCTTCCCGGCCTCACGGGCTTCGATGATGACTTTGAAAGCGCCGTGTTCCAGGTCTTCTCCGATCAATTGGTGGATGAGGGAGATGGGAGGAGCTTCCTTGGGATCTTTTTTTCCAACCTCGGTGATGACCTTGAATCCTTTGTCCAGAGATTTTGTTATGGCTTCCTTCCGTTTTTGGCTGTCGATCTCTATCGTCCCATCTGAAACCTCGATCGCTGAAAATCCCAATTCATAGGCTCGGTCAAGATACTCGTCAAAGACTTTTTGCCAGATTGCGACTTCGAGAAAAGTCCCCCCCGGCATGACATCAATGCTGGATGCAGTGATTATCTCGTTCTTTTTCTTCAGCAGAGCTTCATCGTAGAATGCGGACGTTCCGAATGTCAGTTTGATCACATCAATATAGTCCCCGCTTGTTTCAATCAGATCCGCGAGGCGGCGGACACCCAATCCTTTATCGATCACCATGGTGAATCCCGTCTTCCTGGGTTTGAGCGTCCTCCCCTCAACGGGTATTCGGATAGTGCCTTCCCATGCTTTACTCATTTTTCTTCTCCTTTTTTTCCAAAAGATTTCCCCAGCATTCATAAGGATTGGAGAGGACAGCGGCTGTCTGGATTATTGATTCATGCTGAACGAGCTGGTTGATGTGAGAGAACCGAGCATGAGCCAGTTCTTCGTCATCGATTCCTGCAACAGGAATCCTGTCGTACAGGATCCAGGTTTCTGACAACTTCTGGGTGATGTTGTCAAAAAGAGCTTTCGCAACTTGTTTTTTTTCCAGAATAGGAGTGAGCAAAAATCCTTCTCGGCCGTCTTCGATCCGGGGAAACAGGATGGTGACCGACTTGGGATCGGACAGTTTTTCGAAATCGGTTTTATAAGAAGAGAGGTCAAGGGCGATTTTCCTCTGCCATTCATCCTCTACTTCCTGAGTATCGATTTGACGTGAAAACAGGGGGAAGTGATGAGTCAGAGTTCCCAGCCTCACGTTGTCGACCAAAGAGCCCATATACCAGGACAAGGTGTTTTTCTCGACCCGGACATGAACGGTTTCTGTGGAATAGAGCTTGAGTCCCTTGAGCAGGCCGCTGAGGAGATAGACAGTCTTTCCACTCCC
>Ga0114925_10001634_pt1 | contig 11167 bp, 11 predicted proteins | sample SumtaG_2_FD_87287 | JGI IMG/M metagenome (GOLD analysis project Ga0114925, IMG submission 87287) | Deep subsurface microbial communities from Indian Ocean to uncover new lineages of life (NeLLi) - Sumatra_00607 metaG | ecosystem: Environmental > Aquatic > Marine > Oceanic > Sediment | place...
AGTTATTTTATCTTATATAAAAAACTTGCATTTTGGATTCTATTAAAAAATCTGACGAAAAGACTTCCTGAAAGGCTTCCTATTAGATAACCGAGAATCACCCAGAATAAATTGGTAAAGGTACTTAAGAAAAACATAATAATAAGATTGAAAATGGATGCGAAATATGCTATTCTCAATGCTTTAATTTCCATGTCTTCTTCTTCCTTTCTCATAATTGCGAAAGTGACTATTGAACCAATAATAATGAATATGAAAAATCCCTCAAATAATTCTAATATTTTGGATTTTATCATAAATTGATTTTTCAAAAAGTCTGTTATTAGTAGGATTGTATTTGAAACCGAAAAGGCGAGAAGCCCTCCAGCCATTTGTTTTTTTTCCATGCTCAAAAATTATTACCTATCTATTTTCCTAACTATATCTTATTAAATTTTTTTATAATAAAAAAGAGGGAAGAGTGTTGTTTCTTCTATAGTCTGGCAATTCGTAGCCACTGGAAGAGTAGGAATTCTAGGCGGTTTATTACGAAGGCCAACCTAGTCATGACGGTCTGGCCTAGATAGAATCCTATCGCCGCCATAATACCCCATCTTCCAATTTTACGAACATAGGTTATTACTACGGATTCCGAAGTGTATTTTTTTGTGAATAGGAAATAGAGCATAACTGTTGTAACCCAGCCAACGATGATTATACTGTTTAATATTGCCATAGGATGTGATAGATTAACAGCATTTATTGTGGCAATCATTGGGATAAGAATCCTGCTTATTAAACGGGATCTTATTCCTATCGACATGCCTATGCCTATCATGAAGGCGAAACCGTATCTCTGTATCCAAGAATATTTTGGTACAAACCTAGCGAAAAGCGACAGACCTAATGGAAATGCTAGTATGTAGATGAAGTTACCTGCTACAATGTTGTTAATGCCGATGTCACGGATATTATTTAAGCCCATCACTAAGGTGTGACCCGCGGCGGCTCCAATCATTGTATGTTCGGCGAATTTGAAGAATCTGTTGTATCGATAAAGGTAGCTATAACATGAAAGTACGTAGAAAGCACTTATCCAAAGACCCAGTTCAACGAAGATTGGTTCCTGCATTGTTACCATATTAATCCTCTCCTTTTAATCGCGTGGCAAAGTATGCTACGTTACCTACGATGATCAGTATCGCTACGTATATGTGCCCAAGAGATTGAGCATCCATGCCTGCAGCTGCTCGTCCTGGTGACTTTAGCAATATCTCGTATTCTGCAGCGCCTCTAGATCCAGCTATCATAGATTCTATGAGTCCCGCCTCCATAAGCGGCCATATATCTGATGCGACGCCTGCTAAAGGTATCACATACTCCCCAATGCCGTAGGGTACAACCCATTGATCCATCCATCCCCCAAATGACCAACCAGATGAGAGACAGATCATCAATGCAAAGTCGTCGACGCTGTTTACCTCAGACATCAGATCTAATTCGCTCAAAGGATTTCCGTAAGAATCTACATTAACTGTATTGGCGATGTCTCTCGCTATTGCTGCCTCCATGGTCTCTCCGCCAGCTAAGTATCCTAGATAGACGACGTCTTTACCATATTCCTTTCCATAAGAGGATATTCCACCTATGCTGTTCATACATTCCTCCCAAAAAGGTGGCCCTTGATTTGAAGAGCTTGCTCCTACAACTCTGATTCCTGGCTTCAGTAGCAAATGTTTCATTACTATCATTGTACCTAAGCCTTGTTCCATCCATGTCATCGATAGGGCATCATAAGCGAAGAAGACTGTATCTCCTGGTTCTAAAGCATCTATTGCATCGAAGAATTTTATAGTATCACCAGTTATTGGAATAGGTAATCCAATAGGTTTTATGAGAGGTACTATCAGTATTACAGCTAATATAGCATAGATATATTGTTCCGGTATATCCGCGAGTTTATCCATTATAGTAGTTTTACCTTTTTCGTTCAACTTCATTAACCTCCTAAGGCCGCTCTTTCCATACCAGCTAAAGTTCTCAGGCTAATTACTATGGAACCAAGCATTGATGCCATAGTGAATCCTCGTAGTGCTGCGGTATTGGGAACGGTGCCCAACCAGCTTTTTATGCCAGCTATGGGAGGCCAAATTGCAGACCCTATCGGTGCATTGCCAGCAAGTGTAAATAAGGCTATTATAATCAGGAACGTTGTTTCAGGATTTCTAGCTCTGAAAGTAAAGTATATGGCGTATACAACTAACCATCCGATTAAAGAGTATATCGTCATATCGATAGGCCTGAAGAATTGGTTGAAGAGCCAAGTATATTGTGTACCACTTGTACCTGCGCTTACCCCGACCAAGATAAAGCCAAACATGACTACTAAAAGCCAAAGGCTATAGAACCATTGACCGGGTTTCTTATCCATTACAGATTTTCCATGGTGTCCAAGGAGTGTTATACCTCCTAAGGCCATTGCAAAGGCTGAGATTATCATTACGAAGTTCTGCAGAGACTTCGTAACATCAAGGAAACTATCTGGTACATCTACATAGAATTCTATGAACATCAGAATTCCCAGTCCCAACATCAGCATCGTAGGTATGTGAGTTCTTACATATTCAGACATTTTCTATAACCCCAAAAGGTTGGTGATCATGGTGTTTCCAGCGGTTGCTAAAACGGAGCCTAGAATCACAATTGCCACCAAAGCCCACTTGATGACATCTTCAGTTGCTAGCGTGTTGATTGTAACCGGTGATCCTGTGAAATATGCTCCTGCAGCGTATAACTCCTCTCCGAATAGTACATAGTCCATCGTAATGAACATGAAGGCCGACATGTTTAGACCTGGATTTCCTGCAATAGACATAGTTCCAATCCTACGGCAGTTGATACCAAAGTGTATACCTTCGACAAGAAAGTATCCCATGAATATACAAGCAGCTGGTTTCTCTCTTTCCATGAGACCCATTACACCAGAAGCGTAAGCCCATTGTTGACTGGTGAAGAAATGAAGGTTCTCGTCCTTGAAAAGCTCTGGAGCCCCCCCTTCAATGCATCCCGTTCGATAATTTTCTCGGGCGACTGGTAGTGTTCTGGGACCGCCGACGCCTACCAGTAATTCGCATCCCTTTTCGGCTGTTTCCTTAGCGAGGTAGCGAAGAGCCGATAGCCCTACAAGCGTATCAGATGTAAAACCACCTGCCATGCCGTAAGTCATAAAAGTCGGCGTACCCATCTCAACGGCACGACTAATGGCTTCGTCAATTGCAGTGATAGGTGGAAGTTTTCTTATTTCCTCGACAAATCCTTTTCCTGCTCTTTTCATGAAGTAGTATAGCAGAGCGGAAGTTACTACGAGTAGTATTAAACCACTTGTTCTTCCTGCAACAAGAATTGACATTTTACCCATTCGTATCCTGTTTTTCAAACTATATATAACTTTTGGGCACAAAAACATAAATAAATCTAAGAATACTATATTATCGATGGAAATGAGGAAGATTGCGTTCCTTATGGCTTCTGCATCAACTGGAAAACTAAGTGGAGAATTAGCTAGAAGAGAAAAGATCCTGAAATCTTTTGCCAGCGAAGAAACTCAGATAGATATGTTCGGTCTTGAAAAAGACCCTGAAAAAAGCCATCTTGGCACGATAGCATCGGGTTTTGATTCAGCTATGGGAGTTCCTACGATGATCAGATGTGCAATAGAGGCTGAGAAGGCTGGATATCAAGCTGTAATCGGTTCTTGTGCTGGTGACCCCGGAGTACGGCCTTTGAGAGAAGTTTTGACAATCCCCGTTATTCCATCGGGTACTGTTGCAAGACACATGTGTTCTATGATGGGAAGGTTCTCGCTACTATCTCCAGGCAGAGAAGGCTCTCGCAGCGTAGATATGCTCGAGAGAGGTGGTTTGATGAATCTGGTATCGCGCCATGGTATTGGGTTCTCAGTTTTAGGAGTCAGGGAGAACCCGGATAAGGCTTACGAGGCTATGGTTAGGGAAGGGAAGAATGCGGTAGAGGAGTTCAGAGCAGGATCAGTAACATATGGCTGTATGAGCATGGCCTTCCTTCCACGTGCTCTTAAACTCGGTGATGAAATAGGTATTCCAGCGTTCAATCCAGTGCAGACTGCAGTAAAGATGGCTGAGCTCTATATAGATCTCGGTATAAAACATAGTAAGTTGCTCCATCCGATTCCTGTCCGTTTACATAAACATCTAGGAAACGTATAATCTGAATATAACCCCTTTTTTTTTGATTATTATTCTTACACACGCGCTATGATAAATAAAAAAAGGGGTGGGTATTATACACTCAGTTCAATTCTGGTTGAATGTTTTCCATTATTTCGAGGGCTTCTGAAAGCGCATAAGATATTTTGTTCCGTTCCCTTACTAGTCCCGTCTTTAAGAAACGAGCTTCGTCGCTACTCTGATCCATCACTGCCAATTCCCTAAGGTGCTGAAGATTAGGTAATGGCCGTATCCTGATAGCTGCATCCTGTTCAAACCGACCTAACTCAGTGCAAAACGCGGGTTGTAGTACTCTGGTGATTTTCATTAAGTTCTTATCGATGTTTTTTAGTATTGATTTGTTTTTTTCTTTTTCAGCTTCGGTTAAACCGACGTACTTTTCCAGAGTTGTTTCCAAGCGACTTTCTAACTCCTTTGATTCATCTTTGAGTTTTTCTGACTTCTCAATCAATATAGATAAATCAAATTTTCTGTTAGACGCTTTTTCTAGATCTTTTAGGAGGTCGATGTAATCATCAGCTACAGGCTCAAAGTTGTAAGGCAGAATGACTGAGTTGCATATTCTCAGAACGCTGCTCATATTAACTAACATTTGACGCTGTAGGAGGTTTTTGTCGCCTTTATCTATGGTGTCCTGAAGGGTGTGCCACCACCAACCACCGCCGCCGCCACCAGTTGTCTTTCCTTTATGAGGGCTGTCGCTTGGTATACTTACACCGCAACCGAGCCTGACTATGCCTATACCAGTAAAGGATTGATCTCCGGCTCTAAAGACCATGGTTGAGTTTCGGGTGGTTATTGGCTCGCCGATGAAATCTTCTGAGAACTCTAGAATATTGTTTTCATTAAAATCCTTCAATTCAGATGAAGAACTCGCTCCCCAGTTAGTTGCTCCCAGAACGCCTGGTGAATCTATGTTCATCTGGCCTATACAGTTCTTTTCCAAGTCTTCCCAGAACTTATCGACAAACCAAGTGGAGCCAGAATATCTGCCCTGTGAATGCCCTGGCCACCAAGCGATCTTGATTCCTCTCTTGAGCTTTTCACGATATTTCCAGAATATCTTTGCCATTTCAATGAAATGTACGTTTCCGCCGACATTATCGGTCATACCGTCTCCCCAGGAACAGAAGTGTCCATGTATAAGGAAATATTTGTCTGGGTCTTCCTTACCCTTTATATGGACTACAGGTAAGTAGACAGTATTCCATCCTTTCCAGATTTCCACGGATAACCTGACCTTGACGTGGCCCTTACTGCAGAGATCTCTCAGCTTGTTGCCGTCTTCAAAGGTTGTGGAGACGATGGGTATCTTGGGGATCCTCTTGGAGGATTCCTGAGTGGGTGTTCCCCAGATCGTTGTAACGATCATGTCGTGGATGACAGGATCACCGCTGATCGTTATCTGACCGGCGGCACCCTTTTCCTGGGCTATCCAGAGTCTTTCCGGGGCCCACAAGGCAGCGAAGTCAACGAGTACAATCTTGCCATCGACATCTTTGCCCTCATAGTCATCGAGATCTCCGGGACCGATATCCACGAGCTCTCTCTCAATTGCGGTTGTCGAGCCAGACATAGCGTGGCTCTGACACGTCACCGTCAGCTCTATAGGCTCGATGACCTCGAGCTTTGCATCCTTGGACCTGTCATGGGATGGGTAACTCAGGTAAGAATCGAATTCATGAACTTCTATAGGGACACCATGTTCTTTCACTGATTTCACAAAATAGTCAACTGCCTTCTTTGATTCGGGCGTGCCCGAGAATTTCTCTCCAATTCCACATAGGTATTCTACGTGTTTCCACAGTTTTTCCTCATCTACATTTGCTCGAACTTCGCTCTCCAGTTTTTTTTGCTCTTCAGATGGTTTTATCAACATCACGGTTCTTTTAAAATCGTATATCTATCTATAATAGTTTTTCTAATTAAGGGAATTTTAGGATATCGGGAAAATTGATAAATAATTATTTATGGGGAATGATTATAGTTAGATTGGTGAAAATGATCGCAAGACTAAATATACAGAAATGCATCCAAACCTACCAGAGAAGTGATTTTCTATGAGGAAGATAGCATTTATCGGAGGAGGATATGGCCCCCTCTCTCCAGAGATGAATCGAAGGCACGGTATACTGAAAGCTGCCGCATCACCAGGTACTCAAATCGACGTGTATGGTGGCAAAGGATCCATAGAGTCAAGGAAAGGAGATTACAAAGGAACAGGGAAATTTGGGGCTATAGAGAGTGAATACGGGCTAGCTTATGGTTTTCCACATGGGGCAAAAACTGTTGTCGAAGCTGAAGAGGAAGGTTATGACGCAGTAATTCTGGCTTGTGGAGGGGATCCGGGGCTTTTTGGTATCTTGGAGGCCATATCTATACCTGTTGTAGGTCCAGGTACAACCGCTAGGCATGTTTGCTCGTTAATCAGCCACAGGTTTACTCTCCTGACAACAGGCAAACATGGTCCCATCTATAGACTAATGGAACATGAGCAGCCCCATGGCTTAGGACGATGGGTTTCAACCAGAACGATAGGATTAGGTGTTCTTGATGTAAGGGAGAAACCTGAGGAAGCCTATGAAGCCTGTCTAGTAGAGGCAAGGAAGGCTATGAAAAATGAGGGTTCAGATGCCTTCACATATGGATGCATGAGCATGGCCTTCCTTGACATGGATAAAAGACTTGAAGAAGAAACAGGGGTACCCTTCGTTAATCCAGCAAAGGTCGCCGTACGTATGGCTGAAATGTACATCGATCTTGGTATCAAACACAGTAAAATTACATTCCGTACTCCTAATAGGTTTAGATTCAGATAAATTCCATTTTTTTGCGCGCGCGATAGCAAGAGTGCCTACTGCTTTAGCTTATACAAAACTTGAAGAAAAGAATTATCCAGGTACTTTATGGTCAGAACTAAAAAAGTCTTTATTCGCACGTGACATGAGTTGATCAGCTCATTCCTCAATTATCTCGACATTTGCTCTCGGAACCGTAACAACTGAGTCATTTTCGAGTTTAACATCCATGACCCTTACGAAGGACTCTGTTTGCATTTTTTGCAGTTCTATTGGCAATCCGACAACTTGGGCTATAGCTCCGAAGTATGGTTGACTTATAATCCTTACAGGAGTGCCTGGGGTTATCCCCGATGCTAGCTCCGTCTCTAAGGAGGGGGCTAAGGTTTCTTTATTAGGGATTATGATTTCGGGACGGAGGACTCCAGCTCTGATCTGAGTTGCTCCGTTAGCCGATGCTTCATATCCTTCAAAATCCCTGAAAAGTAAAAATGTTCTTTGTGAAATCCTCATCTTACCAAATCCTTCCGTTATTATGAGTGTTATTCCGATTTCCTCTTGACCCGTTATAGCGACTCCGATCTCCCTTCCAATAAAATTCTTGAGAATATCGTGACGTATGCCGCCTGATACAATACATGAAACTCCTATTTTAACACCTTTTCTTAAGGCATCAAGAGTTACTGAAGATCCTCCGATTAATATTTTACCCTTGTCTTCAGGCATAATCATATCAGCGGTTAATTCCTCATCTGAAGTTTTTACAGCTAATCGGATAGTTCCTTGGGTCTCACCACCGACACCGAATATACCCTGTATGAAAGCAGCATTAGTCTCAATGATAGCTCCCTCTTTAGGAACTACCTCTACGACTTTCCCTGATATATAGCAGTCAACTTCAACAGGTATTGGATCTCCCCGGATGATGATCTGTCCAGTGAGATTTGAAACGGACTCCAAAATTCCATTGATGGGTGAATCTACCCTTTTCTTTATGAGGCCGAAAAAAGCACTATAAGAGGCTAGTGATTCACCTTTCATAATGATATCTCCCTCTTTCTTTTTCATGTATCTAGTTAGATCCTCGACGTCCACACCAAGTAATAAGGCAACTTTTACTATATGTGGATCGCCACTAATTTTCGTTATAGCAGCACAGGTATCGTAGTCTACGTTGTCTCCTACCTTCACTCGGACGTCTCCAAGTATAGGTAATCGACGTAACTTTCTAACTTTAGTTGACCTTTTAACCTTAAGTCCCGGGGTGTACGCATAAGTCTCTTCCGATGTCTTCTTTTCATCTGTTATAGGATTACTCATATCAAATCAGCTCCTCCATTTCATCCATTGGATACATGTTCAATGTAATATACCACTTTTTCATCATTTCCCTTCGAGAGTTTTCATCCTCAGGAATATATATTGGTCTTCCCCGCGCATCTATCAATATTCCGTTAACTCCGCCGCTTATAATTTTCTCGACCCTTTTACCTTCTCCCTCACCCATATCGAAATGTCTCGCAGGATTCACTATTGCTTTGGCTTCATTTCCTTCAGCAAGTTCAATTCGTTTAATTTCTCCGAATTTAAGTTCCTCCTTGATTTTTTCACCATCAGGCATCTCAAGTTCAATGTTCATTACTGACTCACCAACTTTTCCTGTACCCGATGGAGCTATGACAGTCCCAATTCTGACAAGGCAATCCTTATCAAAAATATTCCAAGCTGCGTCTCTAAAGACTGTAGACAAAACGCCTAAGTGAGGCATCATAAAGACACTGTCCTGAAATATTCTGGTGAAACCCTCTGGCTGCCAAGCGTCAGTCAAGATGAGCATGCCCTGAATGCGCCTCGGGGCATGGCTGAGTAGACCGCCAGTACCGGCAATGATGTCGATTACCATCATCTTGACATAGGTTTCTTCAAGAGCTTGATCGAACATCTCTGAAATGGTTCTAGTAACATGTACTCCTTTAAGTCGGGTCGCGATAGTCCTGTGGTGTTGTAGGCCTAGACGCAGTGCCTCTCGAGCTACTGAATGTTCAACGATGAGATCCTCCAATATCTGCGGTATTATTGTGGGCCTGATCATCTTATTCATTAGTCTGCTTGAAACCTCTTCGACATTCAATTTGAAAGGTAACCACCGCATTATGTTATCGATGCCCGCCTCCTTCAGCACATTTGTGATGCTGTAGCTCATACCTAGGTTAGCACTGACACTCCTCACAAAACGTCCATTCACTATTGAATAAACATTTGTTGTAGCTCCACCTAGTCCAACACCTAAGACATTCTCATTAAATGTTTCAGCAATAAGCTGCATAGCTATCCCCTCACCGGCAGGTGTAGGCATTATGTCCACTTCAGTCCAGTTCATCAATTTATTATAACCGGGAGCGTGGCTCATTACATGCTCCATGAATAACTCATGAACTGCTCTCCGTGCTGGCTCAGTATTCTCGATATCTAGTGTGGCTCTTATATTGTCGACTAGTTCAAGTGCAAAGTCTTCTCCCATCAATTTACCAATATGATTTCTAAGGTCAACATTCCCTGCATATACAATTGGTAGTTTGTAAGATACACCCAATCTTGGCTTAGGTTCTGCCGCTTTGATGAGTTCTGCCAATTCCATTACACCGGAGGAAGCTCCTCCATCAGTGCCCCCTGCTAATAGGATCATATCCGGTCTTAGGCTTCTTATTCGCCTTATTTTCTGAAAGTTTTGTCTACCATCATCCCGAGAAATAATATCCATTACAATTGCACCTGCACCAAGGGCCGCCCTATTTGCGCTCTCAGCAGTCATTGATTTCATGAGACCTGCCACCATCATCTGCAGGCCCCCTCCCGCACTGCTTGTCGTACAATAAAGGTCAACTCCTTTAGTGCCATCGTAGGGGATAACGATCCCAGTACCATCCTGAGAAAGCATATTATGATTGGTAAGTTCCTCTACCTCTCTTACGGCATTTATGACTCCTAATGTGACATCCTCATAAGGTTCTTCTACAGTGGTAGGTGATTCGCCTGCGACGAGAAATCTCCATTCGCCATTCTTTTTATGAAAAAGACGGGCCTTCGTCGTAGTACTGCCTACATCAGTAGCTAATATAAAACGCATTTCATCTATGGGTTTCTTTAAATGTAACATTTCGATTACCTATTAACTTGACATACTAGATTAAATTATGTATGTTAAAAAATTTTTCTTATAAGCGCGCGCGCAGCAGTAATATGTTCACTAAAAGGGGAGGAATCGCCTCCAACCGCGTTTAATGGGATCTTCCGTTTTCTCAGGTTCGTTTTTTAATGGGTTTTTTTCTTCCCCTTTATCATTATCTTTTATTTTATCTTCATCCTCTTCCAATAATTTAATAAGTTTATCAATGTTCTCCCTTTTCTCGAAGGTTGTTAGAAGCCTATTACCAGTCTGATAAATGTTATCGCCAAATGCAAATAGAAAGGGAGAAATAAAGAATCGCCCCATCTGACCTCCAATGTAAATAAGAGGCTTTGTAGTATGAAGTAGAATCATAGCGACTGTGTCCATTTTATTATTCTTTATTATTTCGGCTGCCTTCAGTATTAGTTCCTTCTCTTTCTCAGGGTTTACATCCTTCGAGAACAACCAAAATCCTCCTATATTTTTAAAGGATACACATATTTATACATTCGCGCGCGATAAGGTATGAAAAAAGTTATACTTATCTAAAAAAATGATAAATGGTTTATTATTTTATTTAGGAGAGCAGCTTCTCCACCGCTTGCTTCAGTAATTTGGATACGTCTCCTTCGGGTGCAATAGCTACAAGCCTGTCGTAGACTGCTGGCTCTATTCGTATGGGTACGAGGCGCCACTTCAGCTCCTTCCCGAGGAGCCCCCTGACCTTGTCCCTCGTCTCCACCATCGTAAGACCCTTCTCCATGACCTCCTCTGCTAGGGCGACCTGATGGTATGGCTCAAGCCGGAGTAGGGCGAGAGCGTGCTCCCGGGGGAGTTCTTTTCGCCTCACGGACTCCCTGACACTGGGGTGAAGCCCAAGGAGCCTCATGGAATGCGATACGTAGCTCCTCTCCTTTCCCACGAGGCGTGCTATCGCGGAGACCTTGGTCCCCATC
>Ga0114925_10001635_pt1 | contig 11165 bp, 11 predicted proteins | sample SumtaG_2_FD_87287 | JGI IMG/M metagenome (GOLD analysis project Ga0114925, IMG submission 87287) | Deep subsurface microbial communities from Indian Ocean to uncover new lineages of life (NeLLi) - Sumatra_00607 metaG | ecosystem: Environmental > Aquatic > Marine > Oceanic > Sediment | place...
CAAGCTGTTACTCTTTAATCATACTTTAAAAATCACTCAATAAAGAAAACTACTATGAAACGAACACTCGCAACACTTTTTCTGATTGTCTCAAGCGTGAACATTTATGGAATGAAAAAAAAAATCAAAAAATTCATCAACAAAGTTCTAAATACTTCTGAGCAAAGCAAGGATCAACCAAAGAAACTTGCTTCAAAACTTCTTGATAAAAGCACTGTAGATACTTTTAATTTATGTGACAAAATTAAGCGTAAGAATAAAGCGTCCAGCTATGCTGTAACTTTGAACGAAATACGGAAACGAAACAATGAAAGTCACGATGAATCTTAATTGAGCTCCTGAAATCTTGGCCGCCTGAACTGAGGCTTCATCCAACTGCTTGCCCAGTGATGAATTCCAAATGAACCTTGCGCTCTCCACACTTGATAGTCAAAGACAAACTCTTTGCAACCAAGCGGATAAAAATAAGCAGAAGGAAACGCAATATCGATTGTTCCATATTTTCCTGCACATTCAAAGAATGATCGTGTAAAAAATATTGGACCCGTCCGTTTTGGTGGGTTCTTTTTGCATTCTTCATTATTCCAATTTCCACGCATGGTAACAATTGCATGACGCAAAATCGGATGTCCTGGGATGGAACCAATTAAACCAATACCAAGTTGCACAAACTCTGTATCAAGTGGTTGGATACCAATATAAAAGTCATACATTGTATGTAAATCATAATGTGATCGTAAACATTCAAAATCTAAATCAACATATAAACCACCATATCGATACAAAATTTCGTACCGCATAATATCAGATATTTCACCAGGATTACGTGACTGTTTTATTAATTCTTCGTTATAAAAGTTAAAACCTTCAATATCATTGTAGGTCCACAGTTTATACTCCCAATCTGGATGATACTTTTTCCAGCTCTCTTGAAATACCCTAAATTTTTCTGGAACTTCCTTACCAATCCAAATTTGATGAATAATTTTTGGAATTCGCAAAGTTGCTGCTGGTCTTATGTTTATAAAACTATTTTGTTCATACAACGTTTTAAAACAACGCAATAAATCTTTTGCACCAATTCCAACTTCCTCTTTTGTTCTACCTGAGTGAGCAGCTTCTTCATACATCTCTATCTGCATCGCATCATCAAATGGCATATAAGGAAGACTTTCTCCAAAAATCATAGTAATAAATGAAAATAATAATAATCGAATTAAAAAATGATACATATCAACTCCCTATTAATTGTAATTATTCAAATACCACGCAACCGTTTTTTCAATTCCCTTTTTTAAATCTGTTTGTGCCTGCCATCCAAAATCTTGCATTTTTGTTATGTCCAGTAATTTTTGTGGTGTTCCATCTGGCTTTGTTCTATCAAACAAAATATTTCCATCAAACTGCACAACATTTTTTATTATAAATGCAAGTTCTACAATAGGTATATCTTCGCCAACGCCAACGTTAATTATGTCGCTTCCATTGTAGTTATTCATTAAAAAAATAAGAGCGTCAGCACAATCATCAACAAACAAAAATTCTCGACATGGTTTTCCTGAACCCCACACAACAACATCACGTTTTTTTTGTTTTTTTGCTTCACAAAACTTTGAAATCAATGCCGGAATAACATGTGAAGAGAAAAGATCAAAATTATCATGCGGCCCGTATAAATTTGTTGGCATACAAGCAATAAATTTCGTTCCATGTTGTTGATTGTATGCTTGACATAGTTTTATGCCGGCAATTTTTGCAATGGCATATGGTTCATTTGTTTTTTCAAGAACACCTGATAATAGATACTCTTCCTTCATCGGCTGTGGACATAATCGTGGATAAATACAAGAGGAGCCTAAAAACAAAAGTTTTTTTACCCCATGTTTGTACGCAGCATAAATAACGTTACTATTAATCATCAAATTATCGTACAAAAAATCTGCAGGATACTCTTTGTTTGCAAGTATTCCACCAACTTTTGCCGCTGCTAAAAAAACACACTCTGGCTTTTCTTGCGCAAAAAAATCTTCAACATCGTTTTGAATTCTTAAATCAAGTTCTCCAAATGCTCGTGTAATCAAGTTTGTATAGTTTTCTGATCCCAGCTTGCGCATCAAAGCGGAACCAACCAGACCTTGGTGCCCTGCTACGTAGATTTTTGATTGTTTAAACATCTTCTCTCTCCTCAGCTTCAATCATCAATTCAACAAGTTGATCAAAGCTGACCGATGGTTTCCACCCAAAAAAGTTTTGCGCCTTCGTTGCATCACCACACAACAAATCAACCTCTGTTGGTCGAAAGTACCGTGGATTAATCTGTATAATTTTTTTCCCAGTTTTTTTATCAACCCCAACTTCATGAACTCCAGCCCCATGCCACTGCAAATCAATACCCACACAAGCAAATGCTTTTTGCGCAAACTCACGGACTGAATGACACACTCCCGTTGCAATGACACAATCAAGTGGTTCATTATGTTGAAGCATCAACCACATGGCATATACATAATCTTTTGCATATCCCCAATCACGTTGTGCATCCAAATTCCCCAAAAACAAAATATCTTGCTTGTCTTGGGCAATCCGAACCGCTGCACGAGTTATTTTTCTGGTCACAAACGTTTCTCCTCGTCGAGGAGATTCATGATTGAATAAAATCCCATTGCAAGCAAACATTTCATATGCCTGTCGATAGTTAACAGTTATCCAGTAGGCATACAACTTTGCAACCGCATATGGAGAACGCGGAGAAAATGGTGTTTGTTCGTTTTGTGGAACCTCCTTAGCATTGCCAAACAACTCACTAGTTGATGCTTGATAAAATTTAATCTTTTTTTCTAATTCTAAAATTCGTATCGCCTCCAAAATTCTTAATGCTCCAAGGGCGTCTGATTGTGCAGTATATTCTGGAGTTTCAAACGAAACAGCAACGTGACTTTGTGCTGCAAGATTATATAGTTCATCTGGTTCTATTTCTTTGATAATCCGAACAACATTCGTCGTATCGGTAACATCACCATGAACCAAAAAAAAATCTGGATGATCAAGCAGGTGATTGATCCTTCCAGTATTAAATGATGAAGATCTACGTTTAATTCCAAAAACTCGATACCCTTTTTCCAGAAGCAGTTCAGATAAATATGAACCATCCTGTCCTGTAACACCTGTTATCAATGCTTTTTTCATGATGTGTTTATTTCCCAATTTCACCTGCCAATTTTTTCTGCAATTTCAAAAAGATATCAACATTTCCAACATCGTACCACTCAAAGTCAACCGGAAAAACCAAAGCGTTACCACTTTTTTCCAAAATCGCATAATCAAATGAAATTGATTGAACCTCTTCATAGGAGCCAGTTCCATCAACATAGTTTTGAACCTTTTTCAATAGTGTTGGTGCATGTTTTTCAAACACTTGTAAAAAGACAGAAGCCCTTGCACAAAACATACCGATGTTCCACAACATATTCTCTTTTTCATAATACTGTTGCGCATGTTGCGAATCCGGTTTTTCATGAAATTGTTGTACAAAAAACGGTGGCATTGTTTCACGACTTTCAAATTCGATATAGCCGTATTCTATTGCTGCTCGATTCGGTTGCAAACCAAACAAAACAATCTGATTATTTTGCGCAGCATACTCAAATGCTTTTTCAAAATAATCTTTTACAGATTCTTTTTCAGGTATAAACGCGTCTGATGGACAAAACAAAACAACTGCATCACTGTTTTTTTTCAACAGCTGCAAACAACTGAGTGCTATTGCTGGCGCTGTATTTTTTTTTGCCGGCTCTGTAATGACACCGCCAATCTGATGTGTAACCGTTTGCAAAACTGCATGCTTATACCGCTCATTTGTTGCAACAAAAATATTATTTTTGCACACCGTTAATGCGACACGTTCTACCGCTTGTTCCAAAAACGTTTTTGAATCGGTGAAAGAAAGAAACTGCTTCGGTTTTTCTTCTGTACTGATTGGTTGCAAACGAGTTCCAGAACCACCCGCAAGAATGACCGCGTACAAATTATTTTTATTCAAAATCCTGAAAACCCCCTCCTTCTGTGGATAATTTATTTATAATTAATGCGAGCTCAGAAACCGTTCGCATTCTTTCAAAACTAATCGGCTGAGCACATTTGTTTTGCTGCAGTTGCCTGAAAAAAGTTTTCAAAAGATACTCATGTCCTTTGTCAGGAGTTTTTGTTCTTTTATTAAATGATGCAGAAAAACCAAATCCACACAACTCCTTATAATCATTCATTACAATCGATTTGCCATCAAAAAAAAGTTCCATGCGCTCTTTACCCAGCCCTGCATGTCCCAGCGCAGTATACAACAAAGAGCAAATCGAACCATCTTCAAAGCGAATTTGTGTACAAACATTATCGTTTGAAAATAAATCTTTTTTATTTCCATGCAATGCTTCAACAGAAACCGAAATCGGCTTGGAATCTGTTAAAAAACAAAAAAGATCAAAAATATGACATGCCTCACCAATAATTCTTCCAGCTCCAACATCACGCTGCACCCAATGTTCTGCTGGAATATAACCTGCATTCATTCGATACTGAACAACTAAAGGCGTTGCTCTATATTGTACTTCCTGTTTTATATCTTGAATGTACGGAGCAAAGGAACGATTATAATCAACACAAAATGAAACATCTTTGTTCTGCTCCAAAAAATCAGATAGTTGTTGAAACTGTTGAAAATCTGTCACCATCGGCTTTTCACAAAAAACAGCTTTTCCATGTTGTAAGCTACGAATAATCTGCGCACAATGAAACTTATGAGGTGTTGCAATTACAACGACATCAACAGTATCTGTTTTATAAAGATCCTTATCATCTGTCAAAGCTTTGCACGCACCGTACAATTTGCCAGCATTTGTTGCGCTTGTAATATCAGCATCAACAACCGCATTTATTGAAACATTTTTTATACGAGACACAATCGGCATCAGTTTAATTTTTGCAAATCCTCCAGCACCAACAAAACCAACACGAACAGAATCTGCTCGCGCGGGTTTAAACATATAAGAAGTTTCTTTCCCTTTTTCAACAACTTTTTTGTGTGTGTAATTAAGAACAACTCCTAAACAGTTTTTTTCTTTTAATGCATCGTAGGCCTTTTCAACATCATCAAGCGACACTTCATGTGCAAGTAAATCACTAAGATTGAGCCTATTTTGTTCAAGTAATTGAACAAACGCCTGCATGTTTCTGTTTTCTGTCCATCGAACATATGCATATGGATAATCTTTTCCTTCGCGCTCATAACCATAGTCATATCGTCCAGGACCATATGAACATGAAATCAAAAAATCGATTTCTTTTTTATACAAAGGAGAACGTTGCAGATGCAATCCAACATCTCCAACTAACACAACTTTTCCTTTTTTTCTTGTTATTTCCATTGCCTGCTGAACAATTGCATCACTTTTTGATGCCGCTGTTATAATAGTGCTATCAACACCATAATGTTCTGTTAGAAATGCAATTTCTTGTTGAATATTATCAGTAGCATTAAACGCTGCAACCGCACCATTTTTTTTCGCAAGTTCTATTCTCTCTGGAAGTAAATCGATACCTATTACGTTGCATCCAGATAGTTTTGCAAGTTGCACCGTAATTTGACCAAGCAACCCAAGTCCCAACACGCAAACTGTTTCACCGAGTTGTAGACTTGCTCTGCGTATACCCTGCAAGGCAATTGATCCAACAGTAGTAATACTTGCAGTTTTTAAAAATTCTTTACCACTTAGTCGAACAAGTAAGTGTTCTGGAACAGAAACAAAATCTGCATGATTAGCAAGTCCAGCACCTGCACAAGCAACATAATCACCAACCTTTATATGTTGTACCTTTTTTCCCACTGCAAGAACACGCCCTGAACAAGAATACCCTAGCGAAAGCACCTCCCCTTTTAACTTGCCCCGAATAAGCGCACGTGTTCCCTCGACACCATTTCTTGAAACAGATTCTAAAACTTTTTTTATCTTGCGAGGAATATTATGCAACACTGTATTTTGTTTTGACGCTGTAATAGTTGCCACTTCTGTACCAGAGCTGACAAATGAATAACTCACCTCAACAAGCGCTGAATGCTCATCAAGTAATGGTTGGCAAACCTCCTTTATAACCACAGAACCCTTGTTTAAAAATAGCTGTCTCACTGTACCATCTCCTTTTTTTGTTGCTTGGCGATATCAGAACGTTTTTTTGCTCCAGAATCTTTTGCTTCTCGTGCTGGAATAAAATGTTCATCCTTTTCTTTGTATAAAATGCCACAAAAATCTAGAACCACTTTATTTGCCAAAAGTTTTTTATCTATCGCCTTAAACCTTGTATGTGCTACCAAAAATACAACTATATCTGCCTGAGAAATACCGTCTTGTGCCGAAACAACGGATTCACCAAACATCGATTGTAAAAGTTTATTCTGTACATGCGGTTCAGAAACAAGCAACGTTACAGTTTCTTCTTTTTGCAACATCTTCGCAACGTTAATCGCAGGCGATTCACGAAGATCATCAACATTTGGTTTATATGTTAACCCAAGTAATAAAACAGAAGGCTTTGTATCAAACCTCTTCGCTTCACGCTGTATAACATCAACAACTTCACCTGGTTTTGCATCATTCACTTGACGTGCAGATTTTAAAAAACAAGAATGGTTGGGAAAAGACTCAACCAAAAACCATGGATCAACAGCAATGCAGTGTCCGCCAACACCACATGATGGTTTCAACAAATTAACTCGTGGATGCTTGTTAGCAAGCGAAACAACTTCATACGGATTTAATCCTACATCATATGCCATAGACGCAACTTGATGAACAAACGCAAGTTCTACATCCCGTGAACTATTTTCAACAAGTTTTACCATCTCTGCCGTTTTTACATCAGTTGTATGAATCTGCCCTTGTACAAACTGATAGTAAAACTGTTTTGCCTTTTCTGTTGCTTGCTTAGTTACACCACCAATAACACGTGCATTGTACACCAGTTCATGAAAAATTTTTCCCGGCAAAACACGTTCTGGACAATGTGCAACAAAAAAGTCGCTCTTGGCTGATAAACCTGTTATTTTCTCTAGTTTTTCTGCAAGTTTTTCTGTAGCACCAACCGGAACTGTTGATTCTAAAATGACAAGATTCCCCTTTTGCAAAACTGACGCAATACTTTCTGCAGCAGAATAAACAAAAGAAAGATCTGCTTTTTTTTCTTCTTTAAATGGCGTTGGAACCGCCACGACAAAACAATCTGCTGGTTGTAGCGAAGTTGTTGCAGTAAAAAATCCTGATTGCAAAACTAAATTGAGTCGTTCAAACAGTTCTGGCTCATCAATAACAGATTCACCCTTGTTAATCGACTGCACTCGCTGCTCATCAACATCAAAACCTGAGACTTTCAATCCTGCTTCTGCCAAAATAATTGCCGTTGGCAAACCAATATAACCAAGACCAACAGAAGAAACATTCATATTTTTTTTAGGGTTGTTTACAACAGAATTAATTATTGGTTGAGTCACTTTTTTCTCAACAATCTCTTTCCGCTCTTTACTTAAAAAATCTCCAATAATCTGAACAATTTTTTCTGACGCATATCCATCACCATACACTTGCAACTGCACATCTTTAACATGTTTATTTTTTCCTGAAACAAGTAACATTAGGTGATTTCTTATTTTTTCAGAATCTGTACCAACCATTGTTGCAAGACCAGACCAAACACCTTCTGCCCGTTCTGTTTTTTCCCGAAGAACAAGTACTGGCTTTGAAAGGCTAACCGCTTCTTCTTGTATTCCGCCAGAATCTGTCATAACCCAATCAACATTGAGCAAAAGATATGTAAGCTCTTTGTACAGAACCGGCTCACACAGATACATGTTTTTTACATCTGATAACCCAACGGATTCAATTGCTTGCACAACAGATGGATTTGGATGGAATGGATAAACACAAAAAACATCATCATGCTCAGATAAAAACTGTTTAACCGTTTGTAAAATACGAACAATTCCACCATCAAATGATTCACGTCTGTGTGCAGTGAGCAACATTATTTTTTTGTTTTGTTTTTTGCAAGATTCAATCTGTTTCTTCAATGCTAAATCTATAGAGAACTTTCCTGTTTGAATATTCTTCTTTGCAATACGCAGTGCATCAACAACCGTATTTCCTGTGCAAAAAACTGCTTTTCTGTTCACACCTTCTGCTAGCAACTGTGCTGTAGCATGTGCCGTTGGAGCACAATGTACATCTGCAATGGAACTGACAACTCGTCTATTCATCTCTTCTGGAAATGGAGCATGGATATCATCCGTTCGTAGCCCTGCTTCAATGTGACAAACCGGAATATGCAAATAAAATGCAGAAAGCGCTGCTGCCATTGTCGACGTTGTATCACCCTGAACAACTACCATTGCAGGATTTATTTCTCGAAAAACTGTTTTCGTTTTTTGCAAAATCGACTGAGTCAAATAAAAAAGATCTTGCCCTTGACGCATTATTTTTAAATCAAAATCCGGTTGTACTTCAAAAAGATCAAACACCTGCTTCAAAAGTTCATCATGCTGCATAGTTGAACACAAAATCACAGGTAACCCTGCGCTTTTGAAAGCCTTGTAAATCGGAATCATCTTGATTCCTTCAGGACGGGTACCTACAACAAGAACAATCGGCTGCATTGTTTGAACTGAACGCGACATTCTATCTCCAATATTTTGTAAAAAGCTATTTCAGGCACCTACCATAACATACATTACAATATTGGCAATTCGAAAAACTTTGTTACACTAAGAAAAAATTTACCGTTAAAAATAAGAGGAACTCTTCATGTATACCAAAAAACTATATCTTAAACTTTTAACAACACTGTTTTTCTTCACATTTACAAACATGATAATGGGATCAAAGATAAGAATGGGATCAAAGATAAGCAAAGACAAAGAATACGAAAAGGAATTAATAAAAGAGTTTAAGCCAACAAAAACTAACAAAACAATAACCATTGTTAATGAATTAGCAGAATTCAAATTTAAAAGTGAATTCTACGAGTTTATTAGTTTAGATAGACAAGTAAACGATTTTTTGTCAAAAATTCTTAATAAAAAAACCAATGGAAAAGAAAAAATTAAGGAACTAAATTTTATTATAAATAACGGTGATTATACAAATTGGGATTATTTTGTAAGTAACGAAAAAATTAAAAATTGCTTTGAAACAGAATACGGAATAAAAAATCAAAAAACAACTAACCCATTTGCTATTAAAAAAAATCCTTCCAAAATTTTTAATGAAATCTACTATCCAAAAGAAAAAATAAAAAACGCTATTAATAACAAAAAAAATAATTATAACAAAAAAATAAATAAATTAAGAAACTCCTATTTAATAGGAGCAATATCGGGAGCCATAATTTTAACTGGCAGTATTTTATTTGCTCCAAAAGCAAAACACATTGTCTTAAAGGCTGGTTCTGCTGCAATTATTGGAGGGACAGCAATACAACAATTAACCAAAAATAAAGAAGATAAGTTAATATCTGCTTTAAAGGTACCTGAAACTGAGTGCTTTTCCTTTGCTTCTTGTAACGAAAAAACAAAACAAAACAAAAATGCAATAGAAAATATTAAATCACGTTATAAACGACATCTTTTAAAAGAAAAAAGCAAGCTGCAAAGCGAAGTTAATATAATGCTAAAAAATCGCAAAAAGATACTGATGGCAGCACAAAATGAATTAAAAAAACTAAATAATCCAGGAATCTAACGCAAATTTATCAACAAACTACCTACAAGGATTCTTCATGTATACCAAAAAACTATATCTTAAACTTTTAACAACACTGTTTTTCTTCACATTTACAAACATGATAATGGGATCAGAGATAAGCGAAATAATGGGATCAGAGATAAGCGAAGATAAAGAATACGAAAAGGAATTAATAAAAAAGTTTAAACCAAAAACAACTTACTGCGTCAAATATAAATTTACTTCTCTAGCAGAGGCTACTATTTTAGAGACATTAAACGAACTTATTCATTCAGATCGTGAAGCAACCAAATTTTTAGAAAAGATCCTTGATAAAGAGACCGTGGGAAATAAAAAAATTGTAGAGCTCAATCTTGTTAAAAAAAACTGCATGCACATAAATTGGAATTACTTTATACGTAAAAAATATATCGAATCTTGTTTTGAAAAAAAAATCGATTTCACAGAAAAACCTCATTTTTTTGCCTCTCATTTTTTTGCCAATAAAAAAAATATTTATAACGAAATCTACCATCCAACCCATCTGCTAAAAGATTTCATTAATAATGAAATCTCTAAAAAAGAATTCATAGCAAATTATAAAATACTTCTTGAAGACTATATAAAAAAGTTTGAGGAGAAAAACAAAAAAACAGAAATCAAACGCAAGGACGTACAGAAACGCACACAAAAAAAACTCAATCTAATATCTGATCCAGATTTGGCATTTCAAAGCAAAATAGGATTAGATATAGATTCAATAACAACATGGTAAGTAAATCAACAAGTTACCTACCTAAATTATGGCCTCTAAACAGTTCCCTCAAAATGTAAAAACCGAGTTCCCCAATCTACGCCTTAAAAAACAAAATCAGGCAAGTTTGAAGTCTATCTTCATGAAGATGATAGTAAAAAAGAATCTTTTTCTTGACTGGCTAAAAAAACGTTCTGAAAAAACTAATACAACCAAAGAAAAACATTGCAAAAAACATCTTTCTTTATAAGTTTATACTGTTGTTTAGGAAAGAATCATACTATTCAAAGGAAAAATCGTGGCTATCAAAAAAATTTATATCATAACTGCAATCACAGCACTATTTGGAGCACTCTCAAAAAACATAGCCGCGTCCAAAAAGCTTGTTAAATCTGAAACAATTCAGAATTCGGCAAAAACACACTTTGAAACTTTCTATCGCATGTCAAACTATTCTGGGAATGTTTCTTATCCTAAAAACTTTGGTGTATACACTATGAGTCCTAAAAACTTTAATGATAATTTTGGCTTGCGATTCTCTGTATCCACGGAACTAAATGAAATTATTATTGACGAAAATGATGTTTGCAAAAAAATCTGTCCCCTTTAACAGATGCACTTTTATGTTACGAAGCTAGAAACATATTTGATAA
>Ga0114925_10001636_pt1 | contig 11163 bp, 10 predicted proteins | sample SumtaG_2_FD_87287 | JGI IMG/M metagenome (GOLD analysis project Ga0114925, IMG submission 87287) | Deep subsurface microbial communities from Indian Ocean to uncover new lineages of life (NeLLi) - Sumatra_00607 metaG | ecosystem: Environmental > Aquatic > Marine > Oceanic > Sediment | place...
CGTTGAAGTTGATGAAGCTCGCCTTGAGGGCTGCGAATCATTTGTCATTGTTCCGGCACTGCATAGTTTTTTAATGAAGAACACGCAGGTGCAGGAGTTCGTAGTGGACTTTCTATGCCGCTGACTTCTGGTAGCGGGTGACCAGACTCATTTCATCTATCTTCTAATGAGTCAGTGAGTTGATTTCTCGTTTGCTAGTCTGTGCCTTCAATAATATTGACATGATTTTTGTAATGGACATGAAACCAACGCATTGCTTCATCCCAGCGTGGTTGCTCCATTTTCGATTTCCACACATTCATTTGCTCTTTCATTGAGTCAACACGGCGTGGGTGTTCAGCGGCAATATTCTGTTTTTCTTCACGATCGTTTGCAAGATTATAGAGTGCGTAACCATAGTCTTTGACATAGATCAGTTTCCAGTTGTCGTCCCGCATCGCTGAGAACCAGAGCTTATGCCAAAAGAGTTGATGGTGCGGAGGACCTGTTTCTTCACCAGTAAGAAAAGGTATGAGGTTGACGCCATCCAAGTGAGCATCACTGACATTTTCCCCCGCGGCTGCGAGTGAAGTTGGAAAAATATCCATTGATGAGACCAGCCCATCGTAGAACTCACCCGCAGGGAACCGTTCAGGCCAACTCATAAGGAACGGCACGCGAATTCCACCTTCAAACTTTATGCCTTTATGGCCTGCAAGAGGGAGGTTGATTGAACCATTGCCTGTCGCGCCTCCATTGTCACTGAGAAACCAGATAATGGTGTTATCAGTTCGGCCAGATTTATCGAGTGAATCGAGGACGTTTCCAATGGCTCGGTCCATTGCCCAGATCATTGCAGCGTAGGTACGGCGTTTTTTATCTGTAATGTTTTTAAATAGCTCGAGATCTTCCTCAGTTGCATGCATTGGACCGTGTGGTGCAGTAAATGAGAGGTAGAGAAAAAAAGGTTCTTCTGAATCATCCTCAAGAAATTCAATCGCCTGCTGTCCAAACACATCTGTCAGATATCCATCAAACGCAACCGTTGCGCCATTCTTTTCAATCCGTTTGGTACTGGATGGTTTGTCTTCACGATCAGGGTTGAAGAAATAGCTTCGCGACCCTTCACGGAGCCCATAGAAATAGTCGAAGCCGCGCTCTGTTGGATAAAAGCGATCTGCATTGCCAAGATGCCATTTTCCAACAAGTCCTGTTCGGTACCCGCGATTTTTCAGTGTATCAGCCAGTGTCTTTTGGTTAAGGTCCATGCCCTGTTCTGGTGGAGGTGTATTGGCTTCGTGACCAAAACGCTGTTGATAGCGACCGGTGAGCAAGCCTGCTCGTGATGGGCTACAGACTGAGGCTGTCACGTGTCCATCAGTAAATTGAATACTGCGTGCGGCGAGTCGATCGATGTTGGGTGTGCGAATATCAGATGACCCCTGAAAACCGAGATCAGCCCACCCAAGATCATCCGCCAGAAAAATGAGAATATTTGGGGGCTTCGCTGACACAGCATGTGAGCAAGAGCAAAAAACAATGAGGCAGGTAATAACGAGTTTCATCTTTATCTCTCTACATTGTGATGTAGTTCTTTTGAACGGATTATTCAATTTCCCAAGAAGTACATTTTCACGTGCGGTCCCGCTGTTGGAATATCAAATATAGCAGTCTCTATTGACCAGCCGGCCTGTTCATAAAAACCGATAGCAGTCGTACGTGCATTGCACCAGAACGGCCAGCTCGGTTTTTCTTGTCTTGCTGCATTAATCGCAAACTTTAAAAGCAATTGACCAAGGCCTAGCCGCTGATGTGTTGCTGCCGTTGCCATACCCCGTAACTGCCAGGCATCAGAATTATTCCACGTCGATTGAAAGAGAGACAGACAACACAATATGTCACGACTATCAAATGCACCAAAGTGCCAAGTCGCTCCATCGAGATCACCATCAAACTGTGCCGTTTCAAATGAGAGACCAGCTCGTAAGACTGCATGCCGAAGTGGCCAGACTTCTTCGGCTGTTGCTCGTCGAACAATTGGTTGTGACGATGAATCAATAGACTTTTTCGGAGAAGTATGCATCATCAAATGATTGCTCATTGAAGAGGACTATTGTCTTGCAAAAGCATTTCGTAAGAGCTCAAGATTTTTTGGGATTGCGACGAAAGGGTCATCCTTACCTTCGAATTCAAGAGACACCCAACCACCATATCCTGCGTTATGAAGAATTGTGGCAACCTGTTCATAGTCGATATCAAGTGTGTACCAGGTGCCGCCGCCGTTATATGTTTTGGCTTGCACAAAACATGCCGCTGGCGCAAGTGCCTCCATCTGTTGATACATATCTTCCAGAAAGTTTCCCGTATCAAGTGTGGCCTGAAGCCATGGTGACTTGATGGTATCAACAATCTTCAATACGCCAGCAGCGGTGCGACCTAATCCCCAATGATTTTCAAGGCCGAGGACAACACCACACTTTTCCGCTACAGGTAAACATTCTTCTATAGATTGAATGACCCACTTATATGCATCATCATCTGTGTACCCCTCAAGTCTCGGTTCGATTCCACGGTTTTCCATGAGGGTATCAAAGCTTTTTATTGTGCCCCACCGTCCCGTGTTGATTCGCATGGTTGGAATCCCAAGACGATAGGCCTGTTCAATGGAAGCAATTGTCTTTTTTATGTTGTCCTGCCGTCGTGCTGAATCAGGTGAAACGAATCCCTGGTGTGTTGAAAACCCACACAGTGGAAGTCCGTTGGAATGAGCCCGACGTTTTAATTGTTGAAGGTATGAGTTTGAGGAATCGGTCATCTGCATTTCAAGTATTTCAAGTCCGTCAAAGTTCATCCGAGCTGCATGGTCGATGCAGGTTTCTATTGGTACTTTTGGACCTCGAAATTGCCAGAAAGAATACGTTGAAATACTGAATCGCTGAGAGCGATTGCTAGCATGGCTGTCGTGCGCCGTCGCTTGGTTATCTAGACGAGGGACAATTGTTGAACCGATTGTTAGAGCACACGCTTGTACAAAAGCCCTTCGCTTCGATGGATTGTTCATATAAGCCCTGTTGGAGGTGTCGACATGGATAGCATCATTATTTATGGAATTTTCATGGGGATTTTTCTATCGATGATATCATGATCGACTCAAACATTGTCCTCAAACCTATGGTCTCTGGAATTAATATGAGCACACGATTCTCTTTTTTATCCTCCGTAGCATGTGTCGTGGTTGGGGTGGGCTCGCTCGCAGCACATGAGAACGTCGAAAAATTGCGGCACTGGGAGATTCCCAGTAAAGACCCGGATCGCATTATTTTGACCTTCAACGGCAATCCGGCAACGAGCCGTGCTGTGACGTGGCGTACAGATGCCACTATTGATAAAGCCGTTGCACAAATTGCTGAGGCAACTGTCAATTCAAAGTTCGAGGAGCAGTCCGTGAGTAAGGATGCTATCACGGAACCATTTGACTTAGGTATGTATAAAAGCAATGCCTCGCTTATGGTCCACTACCATAGCGTGACTTTTGATCAACTTAAGCCGAATACAGTGTATGTCTACCGAGTTGGCGATGGGGATGCCCGTTGGTCAGAGTGGATCCAATTTCGAACGGCACGTGCTGAATATGCTCCAACACAATTTATCTACTTTGGTGATGCTCAAAATGATGTCCTTGCGCATTGGTCGCGCGTGATTCGTCGAGCATATCAGACCGCACCGAATGCCTCATTTGTGGTGCATGCCGGAGATCTGATTAACCAAGCGCATCGTGATTATGAATGGGCACAATGGTTTAAGGCAGGTAGTTTTTTGCATAGCCAATGCACAGCGATACCTGTGGTTGGCAATCATGAGTTCAACTCACTTGGCGGAAAAAAATCACCGCGACGACTATCTATTCAGTGGCGGCCACAGTTTTCGCTTCCTGTGGAAACAGAGTTGTCACAACAATTACACGAAACGGTCTACACCATTGATTATCAGGACATACGGATAATTGTTCTAAACTCGAATGATGACTTGGAGGCTCAGACTGAGTACCTTAAAAAACAGTTAGAGAATACGACAGCAAAGTGGAAAATCGTCACCTGCCATCATTCGGTGTTTTCACCGGCCAAAGGCCGCAATTTTCAGTTTGCTCGCGACCATTGGAAACCACTGCTCGACAAGTATGGTGTTGATCTGGTGTTAAATGGTCATGATCACACCTACGCTCGTGGGCACGTGCCTGTTCGAACCACTGATGGCAAGGCGAGCAATGACCTTGGTACTGTCTATGTTACGTCCGTGAGTGGACCTAAACAGTACGTTATCGATGACGAACAGATGAAAGGGTACGCCGTAGATGGGTACAGCCGAGATAAAAAAGGTGAGCAGACCCAGTTCTACCAGGTGATTAGTATCGAAGGAGAAACGCTAACGTATGTGGCATACACGGTATTAGGTGACGAATACGATCGAGCAGTTATTGTGAAAGATTTCAGCACAGGAAGAAAAGAACTGCGATAGAACTCACAGTTCTTTCTATGGTGTCTATCTTTCATAGCCATTGGGTACCAAAAGCTGGATTCCACAAAATTGATGCTGTACGTTAGGGTTGCAATTCATTTGCATCTAAGATGCGTTGATGGAAAACTTATATTTCACAAATAAAAATTTGGTTGTCGTCCAACGAGTGTGAATTGATGTCGACCTTAGATCAAAGCAGTGTCCTCCAAAGGCCCGATCTTCTCGCAGGACAGGTCCAGACAATGGATCCAGCAGAAGACAATCAGGTTTTTGATCTTCTCTATGAATATGAAACAGTGCAACTCAATCAGGGCGCATTTAGTCGTCATGTTCAATTTGCAGGCACTGATCGTTCAGCCCTTTATGTCGAGGAGTACGGAGCCCGCTCTCACAACCTAGGTGCTCTACGAGGAGACCGCCTGGCTTTCTGTCTCCCGATCATGGAGGCTGAGTCAAAGTGGTGGGGAAATCAATCGCAGACGGAGTGATGCCAATTAGTCACTCAGGGAAAACAATACATGCGACGTTTGATGCTGGACAGCGTCATATAGTGATGATTCTCGATAGACAGTGGTGCATCGAGGAATTAGGGAGGATAGTAGTTGGGCCAGCTCTCGATATCAAGAATATTTTTGATTAGTATAAGTCTTCTTTTCTTGAAACGAATCCGTTGCAGATACAAAGGTGGTCACAACGCCTTTGTCAACTTCTGGTTCGTGCTATTGCCAGGCCTGAAGACGTGAATCAAAGACAGTTTGAAAGTGAGTTGCTCACGGCTGTCCGATCTCTGTTGGAACCAGCTGAAGTGGCTCAACTCACGGATTCACGCTCAAGGCAGGTGGTTGAGCGGGCTCTTGCATATGCAGACATATTTCAATCCAAGTCGGTAACGGTTTCCGAGCTTTGTGCTAATGTCAATGTGAGCCGACGAACACTTGAGGTGGCCTTCCAAACTATTGCTTGTAAAAGCCCACTTCAATTTCTGACGCATAGACGGCTTAGCAGAGCCTACATCGATCTCAAACGGGCAAAAATAACTCAACCCATGTAACGGAAGTTGCTTGTGCTCACGGCTTCACAGAACTTGGTCGGTTTGCGAGTCGTTATCAGAAAAGATTTGGTGAACTTCCATCCGAAACACTTCACCAATATGCGTTGTAACACTGACAGACGATTGTAAGATCAAAACAAAATAAATCTTGTGAGCTTCATTGTTTTCTAATATGAATTAATCCACGGTGTGTTTTTAGCACTCGCTCCAGTTTTATTTGGCGAGGGAATGAGTTGTATGACGCCTGTGTTTCATTAAAAAATTGAGTGCAATACTATCTGTTTTGTCTCGTAAGTCTCGTTGTATGTGATGGCCCTCACCTGCAACGGTAACCAATGCAACTTCGATACTGTTTGTGTTGCTAAATGTACGAACGGTGATTTTTTCGAATGGTTGATTGACAGTCGGTCGAGCATCGCATTGATTAAAAATTCTCCAGATATTTATACGTTCATCTGCAGAATACATCGTCACCTTTTCATTAGAAGAGCCATGAAAGCTTTTGTCCTGATCACCGATGACCTGCATAATCGAAACCCTTCGCGTTCCTTCTTCTGGGACATGATCCCCTTTGGCCATGCCGCAACTCATCGGCGCAAGAGCAGCAAATAGATCTGTCTGCTTGGCCAGGCGGTAGCAGAACAGCCCACCACTTGAGTGTCCCGTAGCGTAAATCATTCGTGGATCCGTTATTTCCGAAGCGACTAATGACTCGATGACACTTGTTACAAAACCAACATCATCATGGTCAACATTATGAAACTGGTCCTTGAAATTCCATTTGGCCATTGGTTGAATCGCCTCACAACTCACAACAAGTAGTCTTCGAGAGTCGGCATAGCGTGCCCACCGTAGGCTCTGGCCGTTCGCCTTGCCACCGGCACCATGAAAACAAAACAAGGTTGCATAGCGGGAACTCGATTGAAATGACTTTGGTTCTGTGACTAAGAGTCGTCGAGAGTAACCACCATGCTCGATCTGGATTTCATTGAGCCCTGGTGACAGTGATTTGAGTAAAGGCTCCTCTGCTGCCACGGATGAGAATGACCCAAGGAAGCAGAAAAAAAAGAACAGCAGATTTTTTATTTTCTTTTCGAAAATCATATTTACTCGATACATTCAGTTGTCAATCGAATGATACTCTCTCAAAAAACAGGTCGGCTTGCCTTTATGCTTTGCAGGCTCCGACTAAAGTATTACATTGTGGTCAACGCACCTGAAAGCTGTATGAGGAAGTCAATACATTCCTTCAACCATGTTGGTGGCATCTTTTAGTTGTTATTCGCTACAAGGCACGCAGTTCAGTGGTTACTACTTCGCATGCCTTGGTCTTTCACGCCAGCATCACGACTGTTTTTTCAAAAGTTTTTTCTGAGTCTTTGGGACGACGAGCGTTGGTTTCCCCTGAATGAAACCAAGAGTCCTGAGAAACTCATCTGAGGCACTAATCGTCATGTCCAGCCAGGGTTGCTTGTTAAAGAAGGAGTGTTCTTGACCCTCCGCAAGCCAAAAATTAACAGAATTGATATCAAGTGACTGCATTTCCCTATAAGCAGCATTCCAACCCTTTAACCATTTTTCATCCTGACTTCCAAAAAACACAATAGCTGGTGAAAAGTTGGGATGGATATGTTGTACGAAGTCGACTTCAGAGTCTTTGGCATCTGCCATGCCAAGGGCGGGATTAAATAAAAGATATGCTGCGACTGACGTGTCATACGACATGTCATCATGTGGGTCATTCAATCCGGGATTTGTCGTTGCAAGTAAGCTCACGTGTCCACCCGCTGACCCTCCACCTGTGATAATGCGTTGCGAATCTATACCGAGTTCTTTCGCGTGCTGCTTGTACCAGCGAATGGCGCTTTTAGCATCTGTAATGCAGACACGTTTTCGAGAACCGTCCCCATCATATTCCTTTGTTGCCAGGCGATACGACACAGTAGCTGCCACAAGTCCTCGATTTGCAAAGTAATGGCAGAGGTAGCGGAATTGGTCTCTCTTTCCCCCACCCCACCCTCCGCCATGAAACATGATGATTCCCGGAACCGACTCGGTGGAGGGATCATGATCTTTCGGGAAATAGATCTCCATTTCCCGCGTCTTACCATTTTCTTTTTTATAAGTGTAGATTTTTCCTTCCGGAACCTCGTCACCGTGGGCAGAGTTTGTAAGACAAGACATGGCTCCTAAAACCAGACACAACGTTATTGCTCTCATTGAAACCTCCAAGTAAATCGCATTCAAACCAAAACACAAGAGGGTGTTCGTCCGTGACTTTGGTCTGTTTGCTTCATGCGGGCTTGAGTTCTCTATGATTACTGAACTTGGATTACAACGAAATACTCTGATTCCCATCGGGATCTTCGTTCGTGACACTCTGATAAAATCGGCCACTCGCCGTCAGGTTGCCGTCACCATCAAAGAGTGCAGAGGAGCTGCCGTTTGGGTCATTGGTTTCGAATGAAAACCAAGCATAGCCAGCAATCCAGTTCTGCTGCTCCATCCAAGGGAGCACGCTCTGCATAAATGTAAGAACATCTTCTTGCGAGATAGAGTTTTGGTCGGGTGCTTTTGCACCCCAGTCTGCGAGAGCAAATTCAGTAATCAATAAAGGTCGTTGCCCGTACGTTTTGTAGATATCAATCATCCGCTGCTTGAATGCAGTAGGACTCGGGCCGCCATACCAGTGAACACCAATGTAGTCTATTCGGTAGCCACGTTTGTCAGCCTCGTTCATGAAGTCACGCATCCATGTTCCTCTCACACCCTGCGTACTGTCATCAAGATCACTCAATGGATTGGCACAAGACGGACTGCATAGTGGTACGCCGAGAGCCTCTAACGCGGGCCAATACTCCAAGGCTTTCTGGTAAGGCATGTTTGCCTGATCGACTTTGTCCGGCTCATTGAAACCCAAAACCTGATGAACATCACCCGATTTGATCTTCGGGACAACGTGCTTGTTTAATCGCTCATTTAGTTTGTCTGTTTCCCACGCACCCCAGACCATTGGCATGAATGCAATTTGAGTGGGCTGTTGCTCGATCAATTCCGTGTCCCACGAATAATTCCAATATGGCTTAATGGCCCGAATTTTTGGAATATTCTCTGCCCACGAACCTACTTTGTCTTTTTGACGAAGCGTGAAGCAGATCCCTTTTTTTCCGGCTAGCCTGAGTGACTTTTTTATTGGAGCGGTATCCAGATGAATATCGGCTTGGTTAGCCGGTGCTAATATTGCCAGTTGATCCTTCGCAGCTGTCGCTGGTTGCCACCACCAGCCCTTCTTATCCCAACATTGTCCAAAGCGGTAGTCGGCAAGCAGGGTGTAGTAGGCAGCGAGAGCACCATCTTTGTCGCCTTTCTTACGGAGCGCTTCGCCTTTTAGAAATGTGATGGTTGCCAATTCATTGAGGTTTGCAAAATTTTTTGCCTTATCGGCAGAAGGAAATTTGCTCAGGGTATTGTTGATCTCTTTGGCCTTTGGTCCCCATGTTCGTGTTGCTCGATTAGCAAGCATTGCGACAGTATCCCAGTCTTCATCAGCAAACGCCTCCCACGCTTTTTCTGTAACTTGCCAAGCTTCCTCTGCGGCTGCTGGAGTGAAAACAAAAGGAATCAAGAAAATGGCAATGACGTAGATTCTGAGCATTATTTAATTTTATTTTGTGGAAGAATGAACCAAAATGTATTTGAGGTTTCTGAGTCCGCAGGAGGAGTCTTACAGATTATCTTTCAATAATTTGTCCACAATACTTTCTTTTACATCAGTTCTTTGCAGCTTTTCGCTTTTTCTCAAGTTGTTTCTTTTTCGCAGCCGCCGCGGCATTGTAGTCTTCCATGGAAACATTCGTGGCTGCCGGAAGCTTCATAAATTCATCGATATTGGGAAGAGGAATCCATGGATTCTCTGTTGGATATTTATCAAGATTGGCATTGAGATCTTTTTCTGTAAGGGATTGAGAAGAGACACCGTTTTCTGGAACGTCTAAACCTGCCACCCACACGATGGCGTTGAGAACAATTTTTCGGAAGTCGTCGATGGCCCAGTTGCGGTGATAGTGTCCACCAGTGAATCCGACGCCACGTCCACCATCTTGACGTTCAATCCCCCACATCAGAGTTTGTGTTTTGCCAATGCCATCAACACCGTGTTGGTTCCAGAGGTTAATAACCCGTTTAAGACGATTCTCGGTTGGAACAGCCGTGACGAGGTCAAGAACTCTATCACGATCCTTTTGAAATCGCATGTTGTAGTAGAACTCATCGTACGCGCGGACGAGGTCAGTGATGCCATTTGAGATTGGATGATCGGGAAGTGTACGAAGGTCAGCGACCCAGTGGGGGTTCACCGACCAACCGGTCTCCATAGCTGCACCAATCCAGGGTCGAAAGAATCGCTCACCTTCTTCAGGGCTCGGGTGAACGGCGTAGTGCATGAACATGAAGCCTACGCCAGTCTTGGCAAGCCGATCAGCTTTCTCCCAACCATGACTAATGACCTTGGTGCCATCGGAGTAAATGATAACGGCATCCACTTCATTGAAGACGGACTCATCTTCAGGCCAGCCATTGATGACGGTAGCATGAACATCTAGGCCACTTTGTTCGTTGAGGGCTTTGGCGAGGAGTTGGCAGCCAGCGTTGAATTCATGCTCTCCTGATTTGTGAGATCGCTCGCCTGCAAGAAAGAGAATATTGGTGGTCGCTCCACAAGTAGTAGAAAGTTGAAAGGCACCCAACCAGATCATGACAAGAGATAAAAAGTATTTCATGGACATTAGATTTTCTACCGGTGGTTGTTTGAATACTCTATTGATCCTAGCAGAGAATGTACTGGGATTGGCAGCATTACCCTGACCAAGTGGAATGCAACGAGAGACCACTGGTGAAGACCCTGTTTTTGATAGCAAGAAGTTAGTGACTGAGATGTGGAACTACACCTGTATTACTTGATTGCTCAGTAGTAACTGCCTACTCAGTATTACCTGTCTACTCGGGCATTGCTGAAGAGTGATGTTCGACAATCATCCAGCGTTGACCATTCCAGCGATAAACGAATGTGAATCTTGCAGAGACGGACGTACCATCCTTGAAAGAGAAGGTATAGATGCCTGAGTTGATAGCCATTTCACCAAAGGTCCGTATATTCCCTTCATCAATTTTCCCTACCGGACCATTCGCAAGAAAGCGTACAAAATAGTCTTCGATTTCTTCATGATTGTGTCGAACTTTATTGGATAGCGTTGGCAATAAAATACCATTGCTTTCGTAGAGAGCTGCAACAGTTTTAGGATCGCCTGTTTGAATAGCAGCATTCCACTGATCAAATAAAGCGGTGATATCATTCTGGCTCATGTCTTTTCTCCTCAATTCAAACGATGGGACGACCACCTCATCACAAATACTAATTGATCCACACAGGGTTCTTGTCAATCATCATTAGGTTATGCACATCACGCTTGAAATTCTTTTTCATATTCCGGTGATTAACGAATCATACCTATCTTTATCCAGCTGACAATTTTCTGCAAGAACGTCTACGCAATGGTTTGTGAACCCAACCAAGAAATCTACATGCCAAGCAGGTCTGATCAACGTACCGTTACAAAAAC
>Ga0114925_10001637_pt1 | contig 11163 bp, 7 predicted proteins | sample SumtaG_2_FD_87287 | JGI IMG/M metagenome (GOLD analysis project Ga0114925, IMG submission 87287) | Deep subsurface microbial communities from Indian Ocean to uncover new lineages of life (NeLLi) - Sumatra_00607 metaG | ecosystem: Environmental > Aquatic > Marine > Oceanic > Sediment | place...
CCCGGCATTGGCGATGCCATACTGATCTTTTTTGGCGATATCCCGATTAACCCGGCCACTCCGGGGGCCCTTCCAAGGCGCCCATTGTGCGTTGAGCGAACTTTCACCGATCACAGCCCGGTCGACCGTGGCCTATTCGTGCAGATGGGCGTCAACACCCTTGCGCAGACGCTTGCACCGCAGTCCATTGCGACCGGGCTGGCTGGCTTTTTTGGCACGGACGCGCGGGCGCGCACCCAAACTGACATAACTGAACTTTATACTTCAGGTGATCCGACCCGCGTGGACGCGCCAGCTTTCGACGTTTACAACACCAGCAGCAACGTCGCACGGCTGGCGAGAGGCGGCGACCGAGTAGGCGTCGGCGGCGTCAATTGCGTGGTGAATGCCACGGTCGAAATCAATAACAACATGCGCCGGCAGAATGCGGTCGGCGTGTTCGGCGCTTGCGGAATTGGCCTCGGTGAGTTTGCCGTGACCGGCAGCCTTGAGACGTATTTCGATGACTTGACACTGTACAACGATGTGCTAAATGGCACTGAAACGTCGCTCGACGTTGTGTTGAATGGCAATGACGGACGCACGTTGCTGACGAGTGTGCCGCGCATCAAGTTTGTCGGCGGCGCTCCACAGGTGCCGGGCAAGAATGCTGACGTGCTGCTGCCGCTGACGTATCAGGGGCTGCTGGACGCCGACCTTGGATACACGCTAAGCTACCAGAGCTTTACGTTCGCACCATAAGTCGGCTGACGCCGGCACTTCCAAACCTGCCCGTCCGGGCGGGTTTACCGCTACCTACAAGGAACTATCCAAATGGATATTTTTGAAGCCTATGAAATGAGCGAGGAAGCCGTTGAAAACGGCGTCTGGGCCGAGCTTGTCGTGAAGGGTCAGCAGATTGGTCGGGTTCGCGTCCGGTCAAGTGACCCAGACATTAACCCTGAGTACCGCGTCGGCCTCAACGTGTCAGCGCTCGCCAGCGTAGCAATCGACAAGAATGCAAACGGCAAGGACACCAGCGCTGCGAAAGACGACATTGCGATTGCGCTGCTGGTCGATACCGTGCTGACTGACTGGGAACTGTACAAAATGAACGGCGAAGGCAAAGAGGTGAAGATTAAATTCACGAAGGCCAAGGCCAAGTCGCTGCTCAAAAAACTGCCGAAGCTACGTGCAGCAGTGGAGCGCGCGGCATCAAATTGGACGAGCTACCGCAAGTCAGCGGTCGATGAGACGGTAAAAATCTAGCCGAGTTTCTTGAGCATCAGACCAGCGGCGTCGGCAGCAAAGGCTCAGAGGTACGGGCGGCGCTGGAAGAACTCGGCAAGCCAGTGCCTGAGTCGATATTAAACCCGCCGGAATTAAGGGGAGAGGACCGGGTGTATTGGACGGCGTTCATGGATTTGCTTAGTGAACCGCGCGGGCAGAATGGTATGATCCCGTGGACTGCGATTCGGCAGTATTCTCACGACGCCAAAGTCCCGGTCGATGACCTCAAGGCTGTGGTCTGGGCACTCGACTCACAGCTTCGGGCATGGTGGAGAGCGAACCCGCAGCAGGCTGAAACATGACAACACGCGTAATCAGAATCGTCATTGACTCACGCGGCGCTCGCAAGGGCGGCAAAGACGTTGAAAACGCGCTCGGCGGCGTCGATAAAAAAGCCCAATCAGCAGAAAAATCTGTAGTCGGTGTGCGCGGCGCGCTCATTGCGACCGCTGCGCTACTGGTCGCCCGTGAAGTCATAAGGATCGGTGACGCGTACCAGAGCCTTCAGGGTCAATTGCGGCTGGTCACAGATAGCTCGCGCCAGCTTGCGACTACTACGCAGACGCTGTTCGATATCTCAAACCGGACGCGGCAGTCAATCGAAGCCACGTCAAGCCTGTACATTCGGCTGGGCCGATCTACCGACTTCAGCAATGAGCGCATCGCTCAACTGACCGAAACCATCGGCCAGACCATTGCAATCTCCCGCGCGGCTCCTGAGCAAGCACGGGCCGCACTGTTCCAACTCGGTCAGGGCTTCGCTGCCGGCGCACTGCGCGGCGAGGAACTGAACAGCGTCATGGAGCAGACGCCAGAGCTTGCCAAGGCAATCGCTGACGGGCTGGGCGTGAGCATTGGCGCGTTGCGCGTACTGGGTGCTGAAGGAGCGCTCACCGCTGAAGCCGTGGCCGGCGCATTGGAAAAGGCAGCCGATGACGTAGCGACAGACTTTGCAGAGGTGCCACTGACGGTCGGTGACGCCGTGACTAAAGTCGGCAATGCCATGACGCAGTTTATTGGCGAACTCGATGAATCAGTCGGCCTCACGTCACTGCTCGCAAAGGGGCTGGACGGCGTAGCCAAAACAATTCTCGGCCTCAAGGTCATCATCGGTGACGACAAAGGGTTCGGCGCTGAGGCCGGCAAAATCGGCAAAGAGATTGACGACCTTCGGAAGAAAGCCGACGACCTGAGATCGGAAATTCAGACCGGCCTCAAAGTCACCACCGGCTTTTTAGGCTTTGGGCCGGGCGATTCTGACGCTGCCGTTGAGGAATTAGCCAAGGTCGAGGCTGAAATTGAGCGCTTGTCACAGAAGCAACTCAGGGTATTAGAGCCAGAAGTCATTAGAAAAAGCACCGACGAAGCCGGCAAGATTTTCGCCGCTGCCATCGAGGACTTAAACGAAGAATTTGAGCTTCAGGAAGAAGCCGCCGACAAGCTGGTGGAGAGCGTCAAAACGCCAGTACAAAAAGCGATGGATACGCTGGCTCAGTTGAATGTTTTTGTGCGCGACCGCCTTATCACAGAGGAAGAAGCCGGGCCGATACGCCAGCGGCTGGACGACATTATCAACCCGCTTGAGGAAATTGAGGTCAATGTCGAAAAGCGGCAACTCGATGACGCCAGTCAGGCGCTACTCGACGCGGCAAACCGCACTGACGACCTACAGGAACAACTCGCAGCCCTGCAAAGCGGTGGCGAGGAAGAACTGCGCGTCACCATCGCCATGCAGCAGGCCCGCGACGTGGTTGAAGAACTCGGTGACGCTGCCGGCGTGACCGCAGACGAACTGGCTGGCGTTTTTCTCGCTGAGGCGCAGGCAGAGGAAGAAATTCGCAAGGCAACCGACGCGCTGAAGGAGCAAGAGGACGCCATTGGCGACTTCCTCACACGCGCCCGCGAAAACGCGCAGGACATTCTGGCCGGCTTTCTCAGTGACCCGATTGCTGAAGGACTCGATGAGCTACCGGGGCAGTTCGCAAAGGTACTTCAAGACCTCGCAGCGCAGGCGCTGGCAGCGGAGATTTTCAAACTGCTCGGCAGCTTCAGCGGTGGCGAGGGCGGCGGCGGCACTGGCGTACTGGGCTTTGTCGGCGGCGCAGTCAAGAGCTTTTTCGGCGGTGCGCAGGAAGGCGCGACCGTGGGCAGGGGCGACTTCGGCGTGGTCGGAGAGGGCGGGCCAGAGGTATTTCAGGCACCGGCAGCGGGCACCATTGTCCCGAATGCGGCACAAGCGGCCCCGCCGGTCGTCAACGTCAACCCGCAAGTCATCAACGTGCAAGACCCGGCAGACATTCCCGCAGCCATGCAGGGCGCTGAGGGCGAGTCCGTAATTCTCAATGTCCTGCGCAGCAATCCAGACGTGATCCGACAGGTAGCAGCATGAGTGCATTTTTCAGAGAGACGCGAGCGCCAGCGCTTGACCATGTGAGTTCGGCGCTTATCAATTCGGGCGGCTCAGGCCATGTGGTCAACGACATTATCACCATGAATCTGGGACCGGGCGGCGCGGGCACGGCCTGCACCATACGCGTGACCTCAGAAGTCCTCGGCGTGATCGACGGCATAAGCGTCGAAACGAGCGGCATTTATTCAGCGCAGCCCGTGCCGACCACTGGCATCACGCAGGCCAGCAGCACAGGCTCAGGCGTCGGCTTTACCGCTGACCTGACGTTTACTGCCGAGCGCGTGGACATTATGACGGTCAAGATGATTATGGACGCCATCACCGCCGGGCGTGTCATTGACGTGGCAATCGGCGCAGGCGGCTCAGCCTACGTGGTAGGCGACGAAATCACGCTCGCTGATCCGGGTGACACGGTGCTTGACACTTTTGAGGCGCGTTTTGAGGTGACCAGTGTCGCTGCCGGCGTGGTTGATGGCATTCGCATGGTGTCCTGCGGCGCGTATTCACTGCTGCATGACATGAGCGGTGCGGCGGTTGCGACGACTGGCGGTACTGGCACCGGCTTGACGGTGACGCTTACCGTTGAAGGCCCGTACACCGCCGTCCCGACAAGCGGCTCAGAGGGGAGCGGCTTTGTGCTTGGTGAGGTAGTGACGGTCGCGGAAGGCACATTGAATGCCGGCAGCAGTCATCACCAGTTTGTCGTGACCGCCGTTTCTCTCGGTGCCATTGTCAGCGTCGAGCCGCTGCGCGTGGGCCGCTATGACGTGCAGCCGACAAACCCGGTCACCATTACGGCCTCAGCGAGCGGCGTCGGGGCGACCCTTGACCTGACCGTGAATAGCTGGCGGCTTGAAGGCGCTGCCGCTGAAAATTACACGGACGGCATCACAAAAGAGTTTAGTTTTCTGGCAGTCGGCGCGAACGCCGCCGGCAGTGACCCGTGCATCGGTTGCAAAGTGCTGACGGTGGCTGCCAATGACCAGATCGGGCTTGTCGTGGCGACCGGATATAACGACGCCGGCACATTTGAAACGCAGCCGGGCACAAGCCCCGCGTCACAATTCATAGACGCTGACGTTGACGGTGACCCGCGCATCCCGTCAACGAGCAGCGGCACGTTCACGGTGTTCATTTCGATCACCGGGCGGCGCATTATCTGGGTGTCGCATACGCCGCCAGTACGTGAAACCGCCTACCAAGGATGCTTCACGCCGTTCATCGACAGCCCATCAACCAAGTATCCAAGCCCGCTATTCGTCGCCGGCACGACCGATGACAACACCATAAACATCAACAGCCCGCTGAGAATCGGCTTTATTGACCCGCACGTCACTTTCATGCGCGGCCACGAACACCCCGTCGATGGTCACGCGCATCTGCGCGACCCGCTGGGCGGCTGGCGCGCATTGAAACGTGACAACGGCTCAGACGGCTGGAAATGCTACGGCGTGAACGCTATCTGGAATAACCCCGTGAAGGCACCAGACATTGAAAACGGCAGCGGCTTCCTGACGCCACCGGGGCCAATGTCTGACACGATACTCGATGACGGCATAAACAGCGCTGAGAATTGGTTCAATGATAATTCCGCGCTGCTCGGGCCGGCACCGACGCCGTTCGGCGTGGCCGGCGCTGACCTGTACTGGATGGCCCCGCCGGAATTTGTGCGTGACGAGTCGGGCGCGCTGGAAATGTACGGTGAGGCTGAAGGCATTTTCTTCCTGCACGGCCAAGGCATCAGCGTCGGTGACCGGATTCTGGACGCTGACGGCAACGTGTACACGACTTCAATTGAGCCGAACAGCGCAGAGAATCGGCATTTCATTGCGATTCGGGAGTTCTAAATGACGTATCGAAAAACGGGCGACGGTGGAGCCGGCGGCGGTGCAGCACCGTCAAATATGGACGGCTTTATTTTCGACAAATGGCAGCCATTCGCTGAGGAATTTGGCTTCGTAACCAATCAGGCACCCGTGGTCGGCAGTGCGCCGAACCGGGAACTGTGGACATACCGGGGCAGCGCCGGCAGCCCGGACCCGACGCTTGCGCCGCTGTGCTTTTTCCGTACCAAGGATGACGCGCTTTTCATGTTTACGGGCCTCGATGAGAACACCCTTGAGGACTTATACGACCAGCCTGACAATCCCTGCAACGGGCCGGACACGACCGCCTTCAACAGTGACTGGGCAAGCACCATCCCGACCAATATGGACTGTCCGGTTGTCAATGCTGCCGATCCGGGCGGCGCGTGGAGTGGGCACCATCTTTTCACAGACGGCGACAGCGGTACGGACGCCACCTACATTCACGCGGTTATCCAGATCAGCACCCGCGTCTGGCGTCACTTCCATGTTGGCCGGCTTCAAAAATATGGCACATGGGTCGGCGGCAATTATATGTTCGGTCACTTCCACCGGCAGGACGCCGCTGAAATCACTAACCCGTACAACTCAACGCACATTGAGCCGTTTGGCGGTATTCGCGCTGACAACGCATCGAGCGGGCCGCTCAAGGCCGGCAGCCTGCACGTTGAAGGCTTCGCCGGCAGCGGGTCCAATAACGCTATCATCTGGATGGTCAGCACCGTGCTGGGCATTGCCCGCGCGGCGGTCGTCAGCAAAACGACCGGCAATGTGAACGGCGGGCCTTATGACGTGGGCCACTTCAAGGTTATGAACTACGCCAGCCACCTCGGCGGCGGCTTGCAAATTATTGCGAAATCACTGCTCGCCAATGCTTCGCCGCTGGTGCCGATGCACGTATTTGGAAAATTTGAGTTCAATGCGACTGATTCGTGGGGAGCGCTGGGCACCATCCCAGACGTTTTCCGCGTCAATATGCAGGACTTTACGCCGGGCGAGACAATCACCATCGGCACCGATGACTACGTGATTTTTCCGGTCATAAATAGCGACATTATCAACACGGTCAACGGCGACGAATACACCGGATATGAAGGCTACGCTTACAAGGTCATTCCGAACTAAACGCCATGACGCTGCCCGTCGCTGACACCCAAGTTGGCTATAACCCGCCGGGCGACCGTGCCACGGTCCCGGTCACGAAGCTGCTGGTATTCATTCCGGCGGGCGGCAATCCAGATTTTCCAAGCGAAGTCACTGACCCGGACGGGCCTCAATTCTTGGCGCTGCTGCTGCCGACGCCGGGTGAAGGGTTGCCGACCGGATTGCAAACGGCCCGGCCCGGCGGCACACGCGAGATTGTCACGGCAGAGCGAAATTTCGCGCTCCCTGAGCCGCTTCGGCCAGCGGCGGTCGGCACAACTGGTCACAAGGAAGTAGGAATTGCCGGCTGGTCTGACTGGTACGTCAACAAAATCTGGATACTGCCGGACCCGATAGACTTCGGCACCATTGTCACGGCCAAACAGGTAGTCGTTTCGGTCCTGAACACATTCCGCGACGAGACGCGCACCCTGAACACCATCGACATTTCCGCACTGGGCGCGGGCGTCACGCTGCTCAGTGACCCGACGCCAGAGGTACTGCAACCGCAGCAGGACTTGTCGGTGACGTTTGAGGCGGTTATCAATGGCCCGCCGACCATCAATGCAAATACCGTTTTCAGTTTCGACACGATCACGGTCGAGATACTGACGACCGGCATTCGGCTGATTATTTTTGAGTTCCCGCCAGACCAGCCGATACGTGAGCAGATGGGCTGGTTCACAGACATTATGAAGGCGCGTGACGGCATTGAGCAGCGGCAGGGACTACGCACCACACCGCGCACCCGGCTGCGGCAGTCATGGAGCGGCCCGGACGACGCGGAAACGAGCCGCATGCGCACGACGCTGCTGGTGCAGCGCGCGCTGACTTACGGCATACCGATCTGGACTGAAATGCAAACGGTCACGCAGGCAGAGACGCCGGGCGCGACCGTCATACAGGTGCCGACTGACAACGTGGATCACCGAGTCGGCAGCACCATCATCATTTATGACCAGTCAACGCGCACGTTCCAAGACGGTGAAATTGACAGTTTTAACTCAACGAGCATCACGCTGGTCACGGCGCTGGCCGGCGCAGTGGTCGCAGAGTCAATTGTCCTGCCCGTGCGCTTCGGCCACATATTGCGCGAGCCGGCTTTCGATGACAGGCGCACCGGCAAAATGGTCACTGAGATTCTGTTTGAAACAGAGGACAACGTGGAACTGGCGTATGCCGACACGGCGGCGGTCATCGCAGACGGCTGGACCGTGCATCCCGAGGACAGCTACCCGATTTTCGATGACTGCAACGTCATCGGCGGTACGCAGGGGCGCAAATGGGAAAGCAAGATTACGCGCAAAGATAGCCAAATCGGCAAGCCCTTGGTCGTGCAGCGCCATCCGGTCAGCGACATAGTTGGCGACAAGGCCACGGTCGATATTGTCGGGCTGGCTCAAATACGACGCTGGCGTAGCATGCTGCATTTCCTGCGTGGTAGCTGGCAGGCTTTCTATCTGCCGACATTCCGCAATGACCTGCCGCCAGATATCGACTTCACGCTCAACGCGACCACCATCACCATCAAAAACGTAGGGCTGTTTGACCTGACCGGCTTTCAATTGCCACACCGAAGCTGCATGCTGACGCTGCCAGATGGCTCCAAGTTCTTTGCCGAAATTGACTCGATTGCGGAACTCAGTGCAACGCAGGAAACGATCACTCTGGTCAACGCATTTGACGCGGCAGCCACGGTAGTCGATGCAGCCACGGCTCGCATTTCATGGCTTGAGCTTTCGCGCATAGACGGTGACGCGGCGACTTTCAATCACAAGTGGGCAGGCTATGCCACGCTCAACTTTAACGTGCGAACGGTTATCGAATGACGTTTGACGCCACAGAAACAGGACAACTTGGCCGACCAGTCGAAATGTACGAGTTCGCGCAAGCGGGCACGTTCACCAGATACACGTCAGCAGCGACCAATCAGTTTATCGGCGCGACAGAGTACGAAACGCTTGAGGGGCTGTCGCACACTGAGCCAGTGCAGGGCAACGAAGCGAACGCGGGCGAGGTCAAGATAACAATGCCCAGCAGTGAGCCGATCCCGCAGCAGTTCAGGGGCACCATTCCGAGCAATCTGCCGACCGTCACCATTTTCAAAAAGCACCTCAATGATGCCGGCGATGAGGTCGTCACATGGGTCAAGGGCACCATCGTTTCAGCCAGCTTTGAGGAACATTTCGCCACGCTGGTCGTGCAGCCACCGACGCGGATATTTAGCCGGCAGATGCCGCGAGCAGTGTATTCAGGCGTCTGCAATAACCAGCTATATGACACCGCTTGCGGAGTGCTGCGCCCGGACTATCGCGGGGCAGGGCTGGTCATCGGGTCCATTTCAGTGAACGCGCTCACCATCACCATCACTGGCCTACGTGCAGCAGCCGCGTCTATTGTTTCAACGCTCGGCCTGACGCTTACGGCGCAGGAGATTGACGATTTTTGGTTGCGCGGTTACATCGAAACGACTGCCAGCCCGGCAGAGTTCCGCATGGTCGCTGAGAGTGACGTAGGCGGTGACCCGGATACTGTGCGCATTCTCATTCCGTTCCGTGACCTGTCAATTGGCAACACCATCAACATATTCGCCGGCTGCCCGCATTCAATCGACTTCTGTGAGCGGAAATTCGAGAACTTCGTGACGCCGGGTGTGCCGTCCACCGGGCTGCGTTTTGGCGGCTTTCCACAGGTGCCGACCAATAACCCGTTCCAGATTGAACTGGACAGCGGACGCAATGACAGCGGCTCGGCAGGCGTCCGGGTGAGCGCATTCGCCGGGCGGGGCGGGACTTTCTAATGGGATTCTGGTTCGCTTTTATCTGGTGGCTGATAACGAGTGTCGCGTCTGCGCTGCTGTTCAAGCCAAAGATCGAAAACGCGCGGCCCAGTGGGCTGGACGATTTTCAGGTGCCGACCGCAACCGAGGGCCGTGTCATCCCGGTCATAGTCGGCAAGGTCAAAATGGGCGGGCCGAATGTCGTCTGGTACGGCGATCTGGTGACAGAGGCAATCACCGAAAAGGTCGGCTCATTCCTCGGCATCGGCGGCAAGAAAGTGACCAAGGCTTTCCGCTACAAGCTCGGCGTTCAAATGGCAGTCTGTCGCGGGCCGATTGACGGCCATGATCGCGTCTGGTTCGGTGACAAGATCATCAAAACTGGTGAGAGCAGCGGCAGCATCGTATTTGATGATGAGGAATTTTTTGGCGGTGAATCGTCCGGCGGTGGCGCTGTTTTTACAATGGAGTTCGCCGTGGGCAGTACCACGCAGGCGGTCAATTCATATCTCGCCACGCAGTACAGCCCGACGCCGGCCTATCTCAGCACGACATATTTCACGCTGTCAGATGGCAGCGGTGGCCCGGCCTATATCGGCAACGCCGGCAGCCTGCGCAATTTCGGCTTTGAGCTATTCTGGTATCCGAACAGCCTCGGCGTCACAGGTGGCAAGGAACGCATCGGTGACGACGCGAACCCGATCTGTTTTCTATACGAAATGATCGTGACCAATGATGACTGGGGGCTGGAAATGTCAGTCTCTGACGTGCTGGTCGTGGGCACGGTCGAGGAAGGCGCGCTACGCGCAGTCGCTGAGCAGATATTCGATGAAGGGCTGGGCTTCAGCATGGTCATCGACCGGGCGCTTGAGGCCCGCGAACTGATACAGGAAATAGAGCGCCACGTTGACGGCGTGTTCAGGCTCGATCTGACTGATGGCCGTTTCAAGGTTATTCTCGCGCGCCCGCCGGCTGGGCCGGTTCCGCTGCTCGATGAGAGCAATGTCATTGAATTGAAAAACTTTTTCCGGGGCAACTGGTCGGAGACAAAAAACGAGCTTCGCATTGGCTACGCAGACCGCGCCAAGGAATACGCCAGCACATACGCGCTGGATCAAGACCTCGCAAACCGGGAGATTGTCGGCCAGCGCAACAGCGCAAACCTGAATTTTCCGGGCTGCAAAACGGCAGCGGTGGCGAATCTGCTGGTCGCGCGCGAGCTTGCCACGTTCATTTTTCCGCTGTCCAAGGTCACGCTTGTCGTCAATCGTGACCAGTATGCAATCCAGCGCGGTGACCCGTTTGAATTTACGTGGCCAGACGAGGGCATTGTCACGCAGCCCTATCGGGTCATCAAAGTGCGCTACGGGACCGACCGCAGAGGCCAGATAACGCTGGATGCAGTCGAGGACGTTTTCAGGCTTGAGACTGCCGGCTTTATCGCACCGCCGGCAACGGGCTGGACGCCGCCGGCCTTTGATGCGGTCAACCCGCTGGACGCTCGTATCTGGCTGCCGCCGGCACAGCTACAGGCGAGCGTGACGACACCGCCGGGACTGGTGATGCTGGTGGCGCGCGACGGTGGCCTGCATCTGGAATACGACATTTACACCGATTTCGACGGCGGCGGTGAGCTTGCTGACATGGTGCTGACCAATGGCGAGCAGAGCGACTGGACGCCGATTGCTGAGCTTGAC
>Ga0114925_10001638_pt1 | contig 11160 bp, 10 predicted proteins | sample SumtaG_2_FD_87287 | JGI IMG/M metagenome (GOLD analysis project Ga0114925, IMG submission 87287) | Deep subsurface microbial communities from Indian Ocean to uncover new lineages of life (NeLLi) - Sumatra_00607 metaG | ecosystem: Environmental > Aquatic > Marine > Oceanic > Sediment | place...
GGTTATGTGCCCCAATTTAACATTAATTATAAAAAGGAGGTAAATCATGGGAAAAAAATTTTTTGGGTTAGGTATTATAGCTTTGTGCGCTGTGGTTTTGATGAGCCCCGTTTTTTCTGATGCACGATCGCTGGACGAGATTCTCTCGGCCAAAGTGATTAAGGTGGGCATCGAGACTGACATTCCACCCCTGGGTGGTTTCAACGAGAAGAACGAGCTCGTCGGATTTGACGTCGATTTTGCCGAAAAAATCGCCGAGATGCTCGGGGTCAAGTTGGAGATGGTTAAGGTCCTCGGTACGGACCGCATTCCCTTCGTGGCCAGCGGCAAGATCGATTTTGTCTTGGGTGCGCTCACGCGCACACCGGCACGCGCCAAGGTTGTCGACTATACCCTCCCGCTTCACACCGAGTCACTGGCCGTGCTGACGCTCGAAGGCAAACCATTCAAGCATTGGAAAGATATGAACGACCCAAATGTCACATTAGTACAGGTGCGAGGGACGACGGTCATCGACTTCATCAAGAAGAACCTTCCCAAGGCGAAAACGCTCCTCCTCGACAATAATGCGGACATCGTTCGTGCCGTTGCCCAGGGTCGTGGTGACGCAATTATCGAGGTCCTCGAGTTCTTTTCCAAGCACATGGCGAAGTACAAGGTCAAGTGGAAGGTTTTGGATACGCCACTCGAAGTTTATTACTGCGGGCTTGGTATAGCCAAAGGCAACTATTCCTTGCGGGATTGGCTCAATATCGCTATCTTTGATTTGCACAAAACCGGTTGGGTTGATAAAACCTGGAGGAAGTGGTTCGGCGGCCCCATGTTCTTCAGTGTTGAGGCATCACCTTACTTCTAAGGTTCTGTGAATTAGGCCGCTGCCAGCCATTCTGCAATGAATGGGCAGCGGCCGTTCTTTTTTGAAGAACGCGAAAGGCGGTAATTCCTGCGGATGGACTACACTCTGCAATTCGGTCAGGTTACGCCATATCTGCCCTATTTCCTTGGCGGAGCTTGGCTTAGCCTTCAGGTCGCTTTCCTGGCATTCTGCGGAGGCATGGTGATCGGCCTTTTTGGCGCCATGGGCAAGATCTTTGGCGGGCCGATCATCACCCGTATCGTAAGCACCTACGTTGTCTTCCTGACCAATACACCGCAGCTTGTACAGATCTATTGTGTTTTCTTCGGGCTGGCGGATTTCGGCATCCTCCTTTCCCCCTACCAGGCGGTCCTGCTCACTATGACTTTGAACTCCGGCGCTTATCTAACGGAGATTCAGAGGGCCGGTTTTCTTTCAGCCCAGCGTAGCGAACTGGAGGCGGCGGAAATCCTGGGCATGTCGCGCATGCAATCGGTTTGGTATGTGATTGTACCACACATTGCGCGGGTTCTCTTCCCACCTATTTCTAATTGGTACATCTTGGTGGTCATGGCTACTTCCATGGGGGCCATTTTCGGCCTCGAGGAACTAACCGGACGTGCGCTGAATGTGAATTCGGAAACCTTTCGGTCCATTGAGATATTCTCGATGATCGCTGGCTTATACGTGATGGTCACCATCATCGCGACCGTCATCCTGGCCCTAACAGGCCGCTATCTGTTCAGGGCAAAGATGAAAATTTTCTGACTATGGAAAGCATTTTTGAACAATTACCGAGATTCTTTACTTATTACAACGCCATATTCATGTTGAAGGCGTTGGCAGCCACATTCCTCCTGTCTGCCGTCAGCTGCATCATCGGATTTTGCGTAGGGTTCCTCATGGCCGTGACGCGGGTGACTACGAGCTGGCTACTGTTTCCGTTCCGCGTTGCGGCGACCGCCTTCGTGGAGTTATTCAGACGGGTGCCGCCTCTCGTCGTCCTCTTTCTCGTGTTCTTCTCCTTCAACATCTTCAAGATTGATATTCCGGTATTTAGCCTCGCTCTTGTCGGCTTATGCTTTATCTCGACTGCGTTCATTGCGGAAATTGTACGGGCCGGCTTCGAGTCGGTTCACCAAACACAGTGGGACGCCACGGCAGCGATGAATTTTGGCCTGGGCAAGACCCTTTTGCTCGTTATCATACCACAGGCCTGGAAAGTTATCCTTCCGCCGGTGTTCATTTTCTTCATCGGTTTCATTAAAGACACAGCACTGGCCTCCCAGCTCGGGGTTATGGAACTTACATTCGTTGCCAAGGTTTTTAACGATAAGGGTTTTGCAGCATTTCTTTGCTTCGGCACGGTTCTTGTGCTGTATTTCATTCTTTCGTATCCGTTGACACGGATCGGTGCGTGGACGGAGGCACGACTTGGAACACGACTTGCACCATCTCAAAATCGTTGATCTGAAGGCCGCATACACCGATGAGCTTGTCCTCAAAGGGCTTTCTTTGGCAGTAGAAAAGGGCGAGATCGTCACTCTGATTGGCGCCTCGGGCTCAGGCAAGAGTACACTCCTCCGTGTACTGGTCGGGCTACTGCGGCCGAAATCCGGCCAAATTATCATTAACAGCACGCCCATCGACTATGGAGACAAGAGAGCGGTAAAAGCCGTCCGAGACCGGATTGCAATCGTCTTTCAGCAGTTCAACCTGTTCCAGAATATGAGTGCCTTGCGCAACGTTACCATCGCTCCGGCCAAGATCAAGAAGCGAGACCCCCGACAGGTAAAAGAGGAGGCGAGAAGCCTCCTGACCAAGGTGGGATTGAGCGACAAGATGGACGCTTATCCGGATGAACTGTCAGGCGGCCAGCAGCAGCGTGTTGCTATAGCGAGAGCTCTTGCACTTAAGCCGGAGATCCTGCTCCTCGACGAAATAACGTCGGCACTCGATCCCGAACTCGTGACCGAGGTGCTTGACAGTATTCGCCTCCTCGCGGCCGAGGGAATGACGATGCTCATCATCTCTCACGAGATGGGGTTCGTGCGGGAGATAGCGTCGCGGGTCGCATTTATAGACGACGGTTTTATCCTGGAGATTGGGTCTCCTCAGGACATCTTTGACAACCCGCAGGAGCCTCGCACGCGCGAGTTCGTTGGCAAGATCCTGCGCCACTAAACGTCACCATTGATCACGATAGAGTCTGTTGCAACTGTCTCGCTAGGTGAGTGTCGTTCTAATCGGAGGATATATGAACAGGAGAGATAGAGTCCTTACTGCCCTTAATCATCAAGAGCCTGATCGGGTTCCGGTGGACCTGGGGAGTACTGATGTAAGCGGGATTTCGGCTATTGCATATAAAAACCTCAAATCCTACCTCGGTTTGAACGAGAGAAAGATACGGGTTTTTGACCCTTATCAACAACTTGCTACAGTTGAAGAAGAGATTTTGACGATGGTAAGAAGCGACGTCCGACCGGTCATGATTCAGGCCAAAGAATTCAAGCCGGGTAAACTAGCCGATGGTTCTCCCTGTGAAATCCCTGCGAAGTGGAATCCGCAGTATCGTGATGATGGAGCTGAGGTTGTTCTGAATCGACGCGGAGATATAATCGCGATAAGACCTCCGGAAAGGCATTTCTTCGACCCAATCTACGAGCCCCTAAGGGAATGCCAGAGTGTTGATGACTTGGACCGTCACATGGAGGATATCATCAATTCTGATATGCCAGAGTATTCAGATATGACATTTGAGGAGATGGGTGAGGTTGCAAGAGAGGTCCGGGAACAGACGGACTATCTGTTGGTGGGGGGCAATTTTTGTGCCCATATCTTGGCAGCGTGTCAGTTTCTCAGAGGATGGGATGTCTTTCTTCTCGATCTCCTGGAGCACCCCGTTTTTGCCGAGACTCTTATGGACAGACTCGCTAATGCCCACTGTGAACGATTCGACCAATACTGGAACTCCCTGGGACAATATCTGGACGTAGTGGCTGTCCATGATGACCTCGGGACCCAGATGGCCCCTATGCTTTCACCTGAGCTGTATAGAAAGATGATTAAACCCTACCACAAGAAGGTGTATTCTTACATCAAGAAAATATCTGGAGCCTTTGTTTTTATGCATAATGATGGATCGATTTACCGGTTGATTCCCGATCTGATCGAAGCCGGAGTCGATATCCTCAATCCGGTTCAGGTGACGGCTGCGGACATGGATACAAAAAAACTGAAAAAGGAGTTTGGAGACATTCTGGTATTCTGGGGAGGGGGATGTGACACGCAAAGGATTCTCCCAAGAGGAACGAGAGGGGAAATTCGTGACGAGGTGAAACGGAGAATTGACGACCTTGCGCCTGGAGGTGGTTTCGTTTTTTCACAGGTCCACAATATCCTACCTGAAGTTCCACCGGAAAACATCATGGCGATGTACGAGGCAGTATGGGAGTTTGGGAAGTACTGAAGATATCGATTAAGTCCTTTGCGGATGGAACCAAGGAGGGGATTGTGATATTTCCTTCAAAAGGAATTCTGAGGTTATAATTGACTGCGGGTAACATCATCGAAATGGAGAAGAAAAGTTGAAACCAGGTATAGACCTTCTATCAGGTGCGGTCGACTGCCATGTTCACGCCTGCCCACACCTCACCGGTCGGAGCGTTGACGTGTTTCAGGCGACGCGCGAGGCGGCGGCAGTGGGCATGCGCGCTATCGGCCTCATGGACAACTTCATCAACAGCGCCGGTTACGCAGCGCTTGCGATGCGCGAACTGGGCGATCTCGGCGTTGATGTGTTTGGCGGCCTCATCATGGAACGGTTGGCGGGTGGCGTATCGGCGGAAGCGGTCAGGATTGCACTACGCTATGGTTACGGGCCGGGTACTGCGGCGCGGTTTATCTCGCTACCGACGCACCACACCCGCAATATCGCCCGCTACGAAGGGAGAAGCTTCGGATATATCGAAGCCTGTCTTGAGATCTCCGAGAAAGGCCCGTTGCCAGATCCACTGCCCGAGATTTTGGATCTGGTATCTGAATCGGATGTCGTGTTAAATACCGGCCACATTTCTGGGCCAGAGGCAGTGCGCCTCGTAGAAGAGGCAAAGCGACGGGGGGTCACCCGCATCCTCGTCCCATCAGCATATTATACGCCGGACGAAATAAAAACCATCACGGCGAATGGAGCCTTTGCCGAGTTCTCTTTCTATGCCCTTTCCCACGCGACTCAGGTCGAATTCACCCATGCGGACGAGGAGGCACATACTATTGCCGCCGTCTCAATTGCGCAAATGGCGGAGTTGGTGAGGGCGGCGACGCCTGAACGGGCAATCCTGTCCAGCGACTGTGGCATATTTATCCTCCCCCCGCCCGTAGAGGGCTTCCGCGAGTTCCTGTTGCTGATGGAAGGGGCGGGTTTTAACCGCAGAGACTTACTCTCCATGGCGGCGGAAAACCCGGCGGAACTGTTCAAGGTGAGAGAAAGAGTTAACACATGACTTCCCGGGCTGAAAGATGGGGCAAAATCCAGACTGTTCTTGATCTGATCGATCCAGGCGAACTTGGGCCGACTCTCATGCACGAACATATTCTGTGTGACCTCAGACCGCCGGATGTGGCGGCGCGGAGCCTGCCGGACGTCGAGATCACACTTGAGAACTGTTGGGAGATTCGTTATTACTGGGGCATGCGGCAGCCGGTCGATCTACGCCTAGAGGACGAACGGATAGCCATCCTTGAGCTGACCGACCTTCGAGAGGCTGGCTGCACTGGCATCGTCGAGCTGAGTTGTGGCGGCATGAACGGCAATCCCGAAGGGCTTCGGCGAATTTCGAAGGAAACCGGTATCCACATTGTTTTAGGTACGGGGTACTATATAGAGGAGTTCGAGCCGCCGGAGGTGGTCGAGAAGACTGTCGAACAGATTAGGCGGGATATTGTCGGCAACATCAACGGGGACGTCGGTGACGGAGGTACGGCTGCGGGCATTATCGGCGAGATCGGATGCAGCCATCCATGGACCGAGTTCGAACACCGCACCGTCGAGGCAGCCGCGATCGCTCAACAGGAGACTGGGGCGTCTATCATCATCCACCCTGGCCGGCACCCAAACGCACCCCATGATCATGTCACCCTGGTCAAAGCGGCGGGGGGAGACACGACCCGCACGATCATCAGCCATATCGACCGTACGATCTTCGACCTTGATGCGCTCTTGCGCCTCGTCGACACGGGCTGCGTGATCGAGTTCGACTTCTTCGGGATCGAGTCTTCTTATTACGTTTTCCAGGAAGGAATCGACCTGCCAAACGATGGTATACGCCTCAATTTTATTTTGGACCTGATCCGACGCGGCTACCGTGACCAAGTTGTGATCTCCCATGATATTTGTACGAAGACGCGTTTGCGCAGGTTCGGTGGACACGGTTATGTCCACATTATTCGCAACGTCGTGCCGATCATGCGGACCAAGGGATTTTCGGAGAATGATATCCGTGGCGTCCTCGTCGATAACCCGCGCCGCTGCTTGACCCTGATCTGAGGAGAACACACAAAGTGCCGTGGGGTAGGCGGATGTCACTGAGTAATCGAACCTTAGGCTGGCGGAAAGGTTCCGGGTCTCAAAGCGATAATGCTCTCACTCTGTCCCATTATACATATCCAGCATATTCTGGATCCAGGATTCAAGGCACTACCAGTGCCCTGAATGAGTGCCTTTTAGAAAACGAATCTGAAAATCACCCGAGGAAGGAGGAATAGAGATGTTGCACCTGTACGGAAAAATGTCAGAGGCTTTGACTGCGGGTAACATCGAGGAAATTAAGAAGCTCACCCAACAGGCCCTGGACGAGGGCAGTCGGGCCTACGAAATCCTGGAGAAAGGTCTTTTTCCTGGGATGGACATCGTGGGCCAGCGGTTCAAGGCCTGTGAAATATATATTCCCGAGGTACTTCTTTCGGCAAAGACTATGCACGCAGCCATGGATATTGTTCGACCACTCCTGTCAGAGACTGACACGATCGGTGCCGGGACCGTGGTGATCGGCACGGTGGAGGGAGACCTCCATAACATTGGTAAAGATCTAGTGACGATGATGCTTGAGGGCACAGGGTTCAAGGTCATCGATTTGGGGGTGGACGTTAAGCCCCAGGATTTTGTGGAGGCAGCCAAAGAGCACAAGCCGCATATTTTGGGAATGTCAGCCCTTTTGACAACAACTATGCCGAAATTGCGGGAGACGATCAACGCCCTGCAAGAGGCAGGCATTCGGGATCAAATCAAGATTATGGCTGGAGGTGCTCCGGTGACACAGGATTATGTGGACGAGATCGGTGCAGATGCTTACGGGGCCGATGCAGGAGAAGCCACTGAAAAAGCCAAGGCTTTACTTGAGAGCTGAGCAAAAATTCACAAAAGCCGGGGCAAGGTATTTAAGGGAGAATCCCCAAAGGCAAAAGTCCGGAGATGCCAAGTACATATACCCCGAAATGTCCTCGCCAAAGTGTCCAAAAAGTTAAAAAAGGATGTGGTCGAATCAAATTCCTCAGTAGTATTTAGCGCATAATGCCATTGTATATTAAGGGCTAATTGGCTCACCGTTTCTTCATCAGTCAGATCATGGGTTTACTGAAGAACAAGAGCACCAAGCACTGTGTACGAATCTTTAGTGGGACGCCCAAAATCACCGGTAAAAAATGGGGCCATTTCGCCAACAGGCAGCTCACAGAGCAGTTCTTTTTGAAACAGGCCTGGCCATGACTGATCGAGCAATCTTCGCCTTTTGGGGCTTAGAAAACCCCAAGGGTCGAAAAAATGCCCTGTTTATGATTACTTCTGTGTATCATGTCTTTCACTTGCAATTTAATGGGTTATAATATAATCTCTTTACATAGTAGTTAGATATGAAAATTACGTAAAAACTTAAATTTTAACATAATTTAATACCGTCAACCTAATCAGACTTTTTACGATTTCATCAACTCTAATCCTGAACGATTGCTTGGATTGAAACTATTTAAGAAATATGTTTGGATTAGATATAAACACTATCGACAATTGCCGAGACAAGAAAGGAGCTTTATCAATGGATATGTCATGTGCTTCCGCTTGCAGCATTGCTTTAATTAATTATTCCCCGGAGAAGGCGTTTGAGATCATCGCCGCAGCGGGGTTCAAAAAGGTCGATGTCTTGGAAAAGCCTCCCCATCTCTCGCTGTTTCCAGATGAGTGTAATCCCGAATCTATTAAGGCTGCCGCCGAAGTTCACGGTTTAAAGATTGCGAATCTGGGAACATACGTTGGAGGCGGACAAGCAGGTCGAGGAGTTCAATGGGCTATTCATGGCTTTCAAGCCACGAATAAGAAAAGGTTCACCAGCTGTGGCTTTTCAAGCGATGATCCTGCTGAATTGGAAACTGAACTGGATCAGGTGCGCCGCGCTATTGATTTGGCTGTTTTTTTTAGTGCACGCTCAATGCGCATATTCGCGGGTAATGACGATCCCAAAACACTGAATAAAATCATTCCATGGTTCCAACGGAGTGCTGAGTATGCCGCCGAGAAAAATATATATATGGGCCTGGAGAATCATGGCGATGGTATAGCAGGCCAACCTGAACTGTGCAGAGAACTGGCGGAAAAGGTGGGATCACCTTATTTCGGTGTAGTGTATGAACCGCATAACCTCATGGCTGAAGCAGGCGCTGATTATCGTTCTGCATTTGAGATAATGAAGGATCATATCGTTCATGTACACTTCAAGGATGGTGCACCTACTGATAAGGGCTATGGGCTCTCACTGATGGGCGAGGGGGAGATCAATTTCCGGTGGATTATGGAGCAATTAGACGCGTTAGGGTATGATGGTGACATTGCATTAGAGTATGAGCTTCACACACCGCCCCCTGATATCGGACTTAAGCAGTTTTATGATGCGCTTGCAAAAATGATGGAATAATTCCGGAGAAGTGTTATTTGCGAGATGTTCATAATAAGGCGTGTCCAATAGATGCAATCGGCGCTGCGATCTGTATCGGCTTTTTGGGACAGACACCTATCTAGTGGTTGAACGAAAACCCGTTTGGATGATTTGTTGGATTTCGCCCTTTTAAATCATACCTCGTTAAATGCTTGATTTTCGTAAGTTGGGCTGAGGTACGAAACCCAACATAACCCAGCGGGCTCAACACAACCTACCAAAAACCGGACTTTTCGTTCAGACACTATCTAATTTTACTTAGTCCCTCGATTCATAAATTCGATGACGTATTTATTTAGACTTCGGCTGAGCTCAGTCGTAGCCCTCGGGACTAAGTGCTGCCTGCGACGAGCCTCTCGGCCTAGAGCTCGAGGCCGAAAGGCTCAGCCGAGGCGAGTGAGCAATCGCAAAGATTATACTCATTAGAATACGTTATAGTATTTGCGAATCGAAGCACTTAGTGCCTCTTGTTAATTAAATTAATGAGATATTGTGATAAGAGAGGTGGTCAAAATTATGAATATGTCACGTGTTTCCACTTGTAGCATTGCTTTAATTAATTATTCCCCGGAGAAGGCGTTTGAGATCATCGCCGCAGCGGGGTTCAAAAAGGTCGATGTCTTAGAAAAGCCTCCCCATCTCTCGCTGTTTCCAGGTGAGTGTAATCTCGAATCTATCAAGACTGCCGCCGAAGTTCACGGTTTAAAGATTGCGAATCTGGGAACATACGTGGGCGGTGGTCTGGATGGACGCAGGATTGCCTTCTCATTCCACGGATGGGAAGTAACGAATCCGGAAAAATTTACCAGTTATGGTTTTTCCAGCGATGACATGGGTGAACAAAAGACTGAGTTTGAACAGTTGAAAAGAGCGGTTGATCTGGCGATTTTCTTCGGCGCGCGATCAATTCGCGTTGTTCCAGGAAATGACCGGGCCAGTACGCTGGATAAAATTGTGCCCTGGTTCAAACTGGCCGCAGGATATGCTGCCGAGAAAAACATATACCTGGGTATCGAAAATCACAGCGACGGTATCGCAGGAACACCTGAACTGGTTACGGAACTGGTGGAGAAAGTGGGGTCCCCCTTTTTAGGCGTTTTATATGAACCCGGCAACCTGATGCATGACACTGGCACTGACTATCGTACCGCCTTAGAGATAATGAAAGATATGATCGTCCATTGTCATTTTAAAGACTGTAAACCTGTAGGGGGCGGCGGATACGAAATGCAGCATTTTGGTGAGGGGCAGATCGACTTCCCATGGATTATGGAGCAATTAGATGCGGTGGGGTATGCCGGTGACGTTGCGCTGGAGTACGAACTTCATGTCCCAGGTCCTGAAGAGGGCATGAAGAAATTTTACCACGATTTTGCGGCTCTTTTTACTTAAATCTTAAATCCCCATTCTTTGAACCGGGTCGTAGTCAGCCTTTAGACGCAAATTCTCGAATTTAGCGGGAAGGGGGTCAAATTTTTATTTCGTCTATGCCAGATTACGCTTCTGCAGAATCTGAACACAAATGTGGGAAATGGATTACAGTGCTGTCAATAAAGCCAGAAAGAGATTAATCCTCAGCATGGGATATGAGCCAAAGCTGAAGAAATAATTTTCAGGAGAACCATCTATGATGTCAGACGAGGAACTCGGCAGTTTTCGCATGCAACTGATACCCATTCTCTTTCTGGTAAGTATTGAATTCATGAATGTGCTTTCAAGAGCTATTTTTTCTCCTCTTTTATTGACGATTAAGGCGGATCTTTATCTCTCTCATGCTCAAGCATCAAGCTTCTTTATGCTAATATCTGCTGGCTTCAGCCTGACCATGTTTTTTTCCGGATTTCTGTCTTCGAAGTTAATCCATCGACAGGTCATTGTTCTCTCAGCTGTTCTATGCGGCTTATCACTTATTGCTGTTTCTTTCAGCACATCTTTACCCGGTGTCCGAATAAGCTTGTTTTTTTTAGGTATGGGGGCTGGTCTCTATCTTCCTTCCGGTATAGCCACAGTAAGTGCCCTCGCGGTTCCAAGGGATTTAGGAAAGGCCATGGCTACCCATGAATTGGGCCCTACGATAGGGTTTGTTGCAGGGCCCATTTTCGTCGTATTACTTTCAAAATATACTTCCTGGCGTAGCATGCTTATTGTGATAGGATTGACGAATCTGCTGATGGCGTTTCTATTTGCTTTTTTTGGAAGAGGAGGAGATTTTGCTGGTTCAAAACCTAATTTGAAGAATTTAAGATCGATACTTACTCATCCCAACTTCTGGATAATGACAGCTCTTTTTGGGATTGCAGTGGGCGGGGAGCAGGGAGTTTA
>Ga0114925_10001639_pt1 | contig 11150 bp, 9 predicted proteins | sample SumtaG_2_FD_87287 | JGI IMG/M metagenome (GOLD analysis project Ga0114925, IMG submission 87287) | Deep subsurface microbial communities from Indian Ocean to uncover new lineages of life (NeLLi) - Sumatra_00607 metaG | ecosystem: Environmental > Aquatic > Marine > Oceanic > Sediment | place...
AGGGAATTGAAACGTGAACCCCTTTTTGATGTAGATGCATTAGTACGTCTAACTCATATGATATATCTGATAATGAGCGCCAACCGGCCCGATAGACACGGAGAATGTAGCGTTCGCTGTTATTTGCTTTTACTAGATACGTATCATTCAGGCCATGATTAAGTAGCCTACATTCTGTTAAACCAGCAATGCTATAATCACGTAATACCAATTGGCCGGAATCATCTATGCGGCAGGTTTGCAGCTGCATGAATGCCTGGAGCTGCGAGTGCGGCATCTCGATTTTGAAGAGCACACCATCACAGTTCGTTCGGGTAAAGGCGGAAAAGACCGCATCAGCCTGTTTCCGCCCTGTCTTCACCAAGAGGCAGGCCGGCATCTGCAAGTTGTTCGCCGTCGCTACGAATCCGACCGGCAGGAAAAGCGCTCTGGCGTGCCGCTACCGTATGCGCTGGAACGGAAATACCCAAGTGCGGGGTATGAGTGGCCGTGGTACTGGATTTTCCCTTCCAGCCGCTTCTCCGTGGATCCGCGAACCAACAGGACGTACCGTCACCATCTATATACCACAACCCTCCAGAAACATGTTCATGGAGCGGCCCGGGATCTTTGCATGATGAAACATGCGACGGTCCACTCTCTGCGTCACAGCTTTGCCACTCACCTGATCGAGGCGGGTTATGATATCCGGACCGTCCAAAAGCTTCTCGGGCACTCGAATGTACAGACGACCACGATCTACACCCATGTCGCCAGGAAAAACAAGACCGGCGCGATCAGCCCGCTGGAGAAACTGAGCCGGGCTCCTACTCGCTCGATTGGCAACAACCCCACCTGATTCGCTGGGGCTGTGGTTGGAGGTTTGACACACTGGTTTGACCCACGGGTTGTGACACACCGGTTGCCCGGAGTCTCTTTTTTCTCTATTATTGAGGGAGGATGGTACAAAAATAAGTCATGCTAGTACCCGCTGAAGTGTGGACAGTCGCCAAAGCCGAACAGGGCAGCGCCGTGCTCATAAAGCCGATTGGGGCAGAAGTCGCGGTACCGATTTTTATCGGCTCCCTGGAAGCCCAGGCTATCCTGATCGGACTGGCCAATCACAAGATGCCCCGACCGCTTACCCATGATCTGCTGCTGTCGACATTGCGGGAACTCGAAGTGAAAATATCCCGCATCGAGATCACGGAGCTGAAAGAGGGTACCTTTTATGCTCGACTGATCCTGAACCGAAACGGCACCGACGTGATCATTGATTCCCGCCCCTCCGACTGTGTGGCTCTGGCCGTTCGGGCTAAGTGCCCTATCTTCATCGACGAAGGTATAGTCGACGAGGCCGGAATCCCGATATCCTCAACCGAAGCCAAAGAATCCTCAAAATCCACAGAGATCCAATCCCAGATCACCTACTTAGAAAAAGAACTGGAAAAGGCTGTGGAAGAAGAAAATTACGAAGAAGCAGCCCTGCTGCGTGACCAGATTAAGGAGCTCCAGAATAAATTGTAACCTCTAGGGAACGCGCTTCCTCACGATCATCGAAATGAACGCTAGGGAGAGGAAAACCAGAGGTAGATTGATCAGAACAATCCGAAGTACGGGAAATCCCGATACATCGAAGAAGTCGGCGCTAACGACTCCAAAGCTCTCCAGAGTTGTGAACACGATCTCCGCATAACTGACCAGAGTGCCGATGATGATCAGCACCCAGGAAACATCCCGGGTTTGAGACCAGAGCAGGATAGCGAAAAACGTTGCTATCGCCCCCGTAGCCAATCTGGAAAGAAGAACGACGAACTCTGACAGCTCCATAGCTCTATTTTCCCGGAAAAGCGAAGAATAGTCCAATCATTTTTCTCAGCTCCCCTTTGGAAATTTCCCCTGCCGGCAGGATACTGACATAGGGTGCGGCGGGACTGAGAAGCACCCCCGCCTCGAGAAAATCCCCAAACACCTTCTCGTAGCGCCCCGGGTCGAACTCAGGAACCAGATAGATCCCCGTCTGCCGCCACCCGGGACACTTACCCAGCAGATCCGGGCGATACCATTCCGGCATAACAAACCGCCTGAGATCCTGCAGACAACGCAGCAATCCCGCCAGGACAACTGCGGAGATGGGCTTTTGACCGGGGAATCCCGGCGGCAGGATCTTGCGAAAACAGACGACCGCCGGTGCGCCGGCCATACTGAAAGGAAGTACCGGAAAGAGCACTTCGCCGGGAATCGAATCGGGAAACAGGGGACGCCAAAGTCTCACCTCTCCGGCCGCGGATTCCCCCTGCTCCGTCAGCGGATCTACAAGATCATTCGGACCGATATTCCGGTCCAGGTACAGGGAGGCGAGCTGCATCCCTTCGGCTGTACTCCCGGTCAGGCGAAAATCCTTATATTCAGGAAACATCTCCTGCAGCAGGCGGCGCAAACGCCCGCTGTAGATCGATGGCAAATCAGCGGCCAACCCTTTGGATATTGTATTTTTCAACACCGTAGTCAGCCCTCCGGGTCTGTGCCCCAACAGCGATCTTCCCCCGTTCTGCCAGAGGTCGAGATAGCGTGTGCCGGAAAGACTGTAGAGATGATACTCCCGGGCTCGACGAATAACCGGAACCCGTTCTAAAAGATCAGTCACTTCCCGGCTTCTCCTTTTGCATCTTATTCCTCTTACGGATCCGAACTGATCCTCTCTAATCTCGAGTATTTCAGCGGAAAACGGGCAATTTTGCCCGAATCGAAACGAACCGCGACCATCGATACTCCGTCGACTTCCCATTTCTTGCTGACGATCCCGGGACCGTAGTCGTCGTGGTACACGCCGCAGCCGAGAGGATATCCGTCCTCCGCCGACGGCAGGTACCCGTACACCTGGAGATACTCCCGTGGGATCTCGCTCAAAAACCGGGAGGGCTCGCTGCTCTGCAGCGTTCCGAACACACGACGTTTCTTGCAGGCAGTCAGGTACAACTCCTCCCTGGCCCGAGTGACCCCGACGTAGAACAGGCGGCGTTCCTCCTCGAGCTCGGCTCCGGCTACGGGAACCCCTCCGAGGGTACTCGAATAGTGAGGAAAGATACCATCTTCCAAGCCGGTTATGAATACCCTGTCGAACTCCAATCCCTTGGTATTGTGGGCGGTGATCAGAGTGATCTGCTCTGTTCTTGAAAACGGGTCCTCCTCCGAACCGCCCAGCATGAGGGATTCCAAGAACAGGCTTAGGCCCTCCAAGGCGCCTGGATACTCCGTGGTCGCGTTGATCAGTTCTTCCAGGTTTCTCAACTTCTCCGTACCTTCCGCTTGGTCCCGTTCACGATAATAATCGACAAGTCCCGACTCCATGATTAGAAGGTGTACGATCCGGCTCAATGAACTCTCGCTCGCTTTGGATAGGCGCTGATTCAATGATTCTATCAGAGACAGAAATGCCCGTAGTGCTTCGGCAGTCTTGCCTGTAAAGGACGGGAGTGCCTGCACTGCGCACTTCAATAGATTCCTAACGTTGCCCCGATGGTCCAGGATCACCTCCAGGCGCTTGGCGCCGATCCCCCTTCGTGGTTTGCTGATCGCCCTGCGGAAGGCCAGCTCGTTGGCGGGATTAACAACCAAGATCAGATAGGCCAGGGCGTCTTTGACCTCCTCTCGTTCATAAAACCGTACAGTGCCAACGACCCGGTAGGGGATCCCCAGACGAGCGAAGAGACTCTCAAACACCCGAGATTGAAAGTTCATCCTGTAGAGGATGGCGGTCTCCCCCAGCCCTCCGGCCTTCAACTTTTCAGCGCAGAACAAGGCTTCCGCTTCGGGGTCTTCAAGGTAGGCCAGGGCTACGGGAGATCCGGCGGGCTTACGGGTGAAGAGCTTTTTCCCCAGTCGATCGCGGTTGTTCTCCACGACCCTGGAGGCCACCTCGAGGATGTTCTGGGTAGAGCGGTAGTTCTCCTCCAGGCGGATGATTTCAGTGCCGGGAAACTTGCGGGAGAAACTCAGGATATTCTCCAGCTCGGCGCCGCGGAAACTGTAGATGGACTGATCCTCATCACCAACGACACAGAGGTAGTTGTGCCCGTCGTGAAGCTGCTGAAGCAACCGGAACTGGGCGTAGTTGGAATCCTGGTATTCATCGACCAGGATAGCCCGGAAACGGCTCCTGACCCGGTCTCTGACCTCGACACAGTTTTCCAGGAGCTTGACCGTACGCACCAGGAGGTCTCCGAAATCCAGACATCCACTCTGCTCCAGCCTATCCTGATACTGCCTGTAGACCAGGTGGGCATCCAGTCCGGGCGCCCTCCCTTGCGCTTCCATCGTAGAGAGGTCATCCTCCGGGAGCAGGCAGTGATCTTTGGCTCGGGCGATCCAACCGGCCAGCTCTTTCAGCTGGTTTTGAGCCGGCTTCTGTCCCCCCGGTTCACGCCGCAGGACCTGTTTCAGCAGAGAAAAGGAATCCTGGTCGTCGTAGATCGTAAACCCTCTGGCGATTCCGATCTCCTGTCCGTAGCGCCGCAGCAGCCAGGCTCCAAAGGCGTGAAAGGTCTTGACTATAACCTCGCCCCCGGTGGGACTTAAGGCACGCACCCGTTCCCGCATCTCCTCGGCTGCTTTGTTTGTAAAGGCCACCGCCAGTATGGAATGTGGATCGAAACCTTCGCTGTCGATGAGGTAGGCGATTTTTGTTGTAATCACCCGGGTCTTTCCGCTGCCCGCTCCGGCCAGGATCAACAGGGGGCAGCCGGTGTGCAATACCGCCTCCCGCTGTTGAGGATTCAAGGATTCGAGATAGTCCGATTTTCCTCTGGAGCTATCAGACAAGGGAAGCCTCCAAATCGATCCCTGCCCTGCGATCGATATGCACAGGATAGATCCTGCCCGGCTCGAGGGCCCGGGCCTTGATGACCACCAGCCCGTCTACCTCCGGGGCTTGTAGAAAGCTGCGTCCCAGATACAGCTCCTCCCCCTGCACCCGTTCCTCCACCAAGACATCCAGGGTTCGCCCGACCTGTCTTTCCAGGCGTTCTTCGCTGATCTGTATCTGGTTCTGTTCGACTGCCCGCTTGCGCTGCTCCGCCACCCGCTTCGCGACTCGACCGGGGAAACTGTAGGCTGGTGTTCCCTCCTCCCTGGAGTAGACGAACACTCCCACCCAGTCCAGAGCGCAGTCCCGCTGGAAGGACAACAGGGTGGATATGTCTTCGTCGCTCTCCCCGGGGAATCCTACCATAAATGTCGAGCGGATCACCGCTTCGGGGATAGCCCTTCGAATATCCTCTACCAGTCGCCTGTAGATCTCTGCAGAGCCACTTCTACCCATCCTGGCGAGCACCCCCCGACTTGCATGCTGAAAGGGAATATCGAAGTAGGGCAATACTCTGTGATCCGAAGCCATGACGTCGAGCAGATCTTTCGGAAAATGGTCCGGGTGCAGATACAGCAGCCGCAGCCAGAACCGCTGTTCGAGCTTGGTGATCGAATTCACAAGCTCTACCAGCTCCCGCTTTCCTCGATCCTGCCCGTAGGAGGCCGAGTCCTGGGCGATGAGAATAATTTCGACGATTCCCCGTTGTAGAAGCGACTCGATTTCTGCCAGAATCTCCCGACCGGGCCTGCTGACCAGGTCACCCCGAATCAGAGGGATCGCGCAGTAGCTGCAGCGGTTCGCGCACCCCTCCGCTACTTTCACATAAGCGCTTCCCGGAAAGGAAAGAAACCTGCTCCGAGAAGGTATCTTAAGGAAGGGCGTCGCGGCTTCCTGGACAGGGCTTCCGCTCAAAGAGGAGATGAGACGGGAAAGGGCGTTCGGATCGTCCAGCCCTACGAACCCATCGATTTCTTTCATCCCCCGTTCCAACTCCGGATCGTAGCGCTGAACCAGACAACCCAACATAATCACCTTTGCTTCAGGAAAACGGTCCTTGAGAGCCAGGGAGGTCTGGATCGATTGCTCTTTGGCACTGGTGATGAAACCGCAGGTATTGACAATGATGAACTGGGCATCTTTGGGCTCCTCAACCCAACGAAGACCTCTGTTCTCCAAGGCCGTGATGATGAGTTCGGAGTCGACCTGATTCTTAGCACAGCCGAGACTCTCGATGTAAAATGTCATGAGGGTGAGTTGCTATTCTCTGGTAACGACTTCCAAGGCGTACTGCCCGCCGGCATCATCCCGGCTCCAATGGATCTGCTTGGTTGTTACCGCGCCAGGACGACCCACTTCTATTTCTCTGCCCGCAACCATGAGACGCACAACACCGGCGTTCGAAATCCAGAGCTGAACTTCGTTCCTCGCGTCGAGGGAAAAGCTCTCTCCTTTGTGGAAAAATCTCTCCTTTCGAATGTCGTTGTCCACCAGATAGCGAAACAGGCAATAGCCACGAAAAGATATGGAAACTCGAAACGGTTCCGGAGTATCGGAGCTAATGATGGTAGTTGCCCCTGCAGACGGCTCTGCAGCTATCGGCTCGCTCACGGCAGACTCGACGGCTTCCTCGATTTCTCCGGCTTCTGCAACCTCCGGGACGGTGGCTTTGGTAATCTTGTACAGACTCAAGTTAGCCCTCTTGGCAACATCCGTGGCATCGAGATCGTTGAGCAGAATCCGCAGATCATTTCGACCATCACCGTTTACATCCAGCTGTCTGTCCTGACCGATCGGCATATCCAGGGTGCCCCCTGGAACTTTTATTGTCAGCGTTCGGTCTATGTCGACGATCTGAAGGCGGTAGATATTGCCGTTCAACGGAAAACCGATCGTATCATCCAGGTCGAACCAGCGGGTCACCGCTTCCTCCTGAAAAAGCAGCTCCTCTCCTTCCGGCTGCTGGACAGTGGGCTGACTGACCTCCTGGGCTGCGGCGGCTCGTGGAGCTGCCTGTCGTTCAGAGGATATCACAATACGATAGATCAGATAGCCCGCCCCGAGCACGGCCAGGATGATCACCAACAAGACAATGATCCTGGATGAAGATTTGGGGCTGCTGCGCTCGAGCAGCTCGGTCATCGGCAGGGGCTGCTCCTGTATCTGGATGTTTTTGTACAGGGCTACCAGCTCTTCCGGATTCAAGGACAGATACTCGGCGTAATTCCTCAAGAACCCGATGATGTAGGTTTCTCCAGGAATCACCGAAAAATTTTCCTGTTCAAGTGCTTCCAGATACTGCTTTGAAATATGGGTATCCCGGGCCACCTGCTCGATGGAGAAATTATACTGCTCTCGGGTCTCTCTGAGCTTTTGGCCTAAAGATTCCATAGTACGTTACTCTTCCACCTCGAAGAGAAAATCGCTGTAGACGTTCGCATAAGGGGGCGAATCGTACTCGAAGCGCCTATCGGGAATGTTCTGATTGACAATGATGTCGGTAAGATCAAGAACAAACTCTTCATAGCCTATGGTAACCCCTGTGACTCGCCTGATCAGGCCTGTTCTGCCGACTGCGAGCACGATTTGGCGAAATCCTTCAGCGGTGGATCGGCTTTCCAGTTTCAGCTTGCGCACCATTTCCTCAGATCCATCCTCCAACGGAATAAAATTCGGGCTGCTGAGGTAGGCAACTCCGTAGTTCTTCTTCAGAAGATGCAGACCTTGCTCTGAAGCCATATTAGCCAGCGCTGCTTGGCTTCGGCGCTTCAGCTTTTGCACGAGGATCACTTCATATTTCGGGATGTAGATCGTCATCTCCACACCATTGGTGACCAGGACCTGATCTTCCGGTTCCGTGAAATCGATGCGCAGCAGATTAGGATTTTTGTAATACAACTTCCCCGTCATGATCGTCTCGCCCTGAGTGATGGAGATCGTCGCAGTATAATCCTGGATCTTACCGTATCGAGCGGAGACCTCGTCGAAATAATTTTCCGCCGTCAAGATCTCCTGAGCTGAAACCTTCCCGGGAATGCCGAGGATGAGGATCAATACTATATAGAACAAAAAAATCGGATGTCTCAATCTTGTCGCTCGCCCCCATATTACTGAAACTCCCCCCTTTGTCAAGCTGAACCGGGATTGCCTTGCCCCTCCTCGACATAGCGAAGCACGAGATATTTCAAGGATTCCTCGTTTAAACGAAGACGGCTGTCACATTTGGGACACATCAGTTTGCCGTCCCGAACCCATTCGGCGGCGCAGGAGATGCAGTATACACCTCCGCATTTTTCGCATCTTCCCGCCGGCGCCTCGCCGGGGGGATCACCTCGGATTGTGAAGGCCGGTTGTGGGGGCAGCTCTTTCGGAACCCACCACTCCCTATTGCAACTCGTGCACTCTAAGCGGCTTTCAAAACGCTCCCGAAAACGATCCTTCAGGTGCTCGGCTCGCTCCGGTAAGCTCTTCCAATCCAAGATCTCCGCGAGCAGATCCTCCGCCTCCTGATACTTGCCGGTTGTTATGTACAGCGACAACAGGTTGAGTTTCAACTCCTGGTTGTCCCCCTCCAGTTTCAACCCTTCCAGGTAGGCCAGGCGGGCGCGTTCAAACTCCCCCGTCACAACTGCAAGATTTCCTGTCAAATTATACAAGGAAACGGATTCCTGTTTTTCCAGCAGTCGGTTCAGCAGCTCTTCGGCTCGCATGATCATGTCCAATTCTATGCAGCAGGCTGCGCAGTTCTGCATATAGTCCCTTCGCTCCGGAGCCAACTCAAGGGCCTTATCGTAGTCCAGTACAGCCGAGGAGTACCTCTTGAGCTCCACCTGACAGTTCCCCCTCTGGTTGTACAACGAGGCCATTTCTTCCGCAGTCCCACCCACGGTTTCTATCCCTTCGGAGAGAAGCTGCAGCGCTTCCTCGCCCCGGTCCAGTTTGGTCAGACATTCGGCATAATTTCTGTAGATATCGGCTTGCTCCGGGGCGGATTCCTTGGCCTTTTGAAAGCACTGGAGGGCTTCGGCGAAGCGTTCCTCTTTGAGCAGCACCTGGCCGCGGAGATTGTTGATCCACGGATCCTCGGCATCGAGAGCGTATGCCTTCTCCAGAGCATCACCCGGATCTTCACCGAGAAGAAACCGGCTTTCTGCCAGCCTAAACCAGTACAGGGGATAGGCGGGATCGATTTCAGCGGCTTTGGCCAGATGAAACTCGGCTTTTTTTCTCTCGTTTTTGTCGATCAACAGCAAAGCGTACAGGTAATTTGCCCCACTGTCGGAATACCCGGATGCAATTATCTCGGAAAACAGGATTTCAGCTTGATTTTTCTTTCCCTCGTGGAAGAGCATTTTTCCCTCGAAGGACTTCAGTTCATAGGCGTGGTCGGAATCCGGCGGCACCAGTTTGCCAACCCGGGCAAGAACCAGGGACAGCTCGTCGTACAATTCCTGTCGGAACAGCCGGCGAGCGGCTTCGAGGTAGGTTTGGAGGGCGCTCTCCGTATCCTCCGCGCGCTCCTGACAACGGGCCAGGCTCACCCAAAATACAGCGTTCTCGGAATCGAGCTCAGCGGCCTCCCGATACCGGGCGCCGGCTTTTTCCCAGTTGCCCAGATTATACTCACATCCTCCGAGAAGATTCCGCAGCTGCGCGTCTTCGGGATACCGCGGCAGGATCGATTCGATGTAGTCTCTGCAGATCAGGTAATCCCCGTCCAGGAACAGAACGTCCGCCTTCTCGAGAGGCACTCGAGAATCGTCAGGTTGCAGCTCGAGAACCCTGTCAAAGCAGGCCAGGCTTTCCGGATACGCTTTGAGCTGAGTGTAGGCTCGGGCAAGCAGCAAGTGAGCCTCCTCAGAGTCAGGGATTTGCTTTACCACACTCTTCAGCTGTGCGACGGCCTCTGAATACTTGGCCATGTCGATGAAGGTGCGGGCCAGGGTGATTCTGGACTCCGGAGGAACAGGAATGTAGCGGGTCCAGCGCAGATACTCCTGCTCGACTTCAACGGGCCGGGACTCAATCTTAATATTATCCAGATAAAAAGACCCCTCGTTCTTCTCCTCGTAGTTCTGGGCGGCGAATCCAATAAATCCCGACTTCAGGGTATCGTCGGACATATCCGCCAGCCACTCATCGCCGAGATAAAAGGAAAAGGTACTGTTCCTGGCAATGATCCGCAGTTCGGCAGACCCTTCTTCTATTGATGGAACAGGCGTCCATTCGATCAGATGAACCGGATTTCTGTTGAACACCACGTCGAAACGAAAGTAGCCGCGGTTGGATAAAAGAAAATAGTAGAAGTTGTCCTCGTTATTGTAGCGAAATACGAACCCTGCAGAGGAGTGTCCGTTCTCCCCCGCGATGTGCAAGTTTGCTTCTATCACGAAATCGGCGTACTGGTAGGGACTGATGACCCAGGCAAAACAACTCGGTTTATGGATTTCCAGCTCCAGCCGTCTCTTCCTGACCCTGGCTCTGTAATCCGGTGCGACTTCAGTGGGAAAGCGTTTTTTCTGAAACCGGCGGAAGCCGGAGCGCCACGTCTCCTGCAGCAAACTATCCGGATCCACACTCTTCTTCTTACGAAATAGCAACCTCGTCTCTCCAGTCCTTAAAGGTTAGTCCGGAATCAAGGAGGTAGGAATGGGTGCGTTAGAGCTCGAACTCTTTCTTCAGGGTTCGGATTTTGTCGCGCAGCTCCGCGGCCAACTCGTAGTTCTCCTCTTCAACAGCTGCCTCCAGTTCCTTCTTGAGTTGATCGAGAGGAGACACTTTCTGTTCCAAAACCTGTTTCAAGGTTGACCGGAGATATTTCAACGAACGGATCCGTTCGAATTGAAATGCCGGTGTGTCGATATTCGGCATGTTTTCGATCTCTTCTATCGCAGATTCAAGGATCTCCTTAGCTGCTACCTTCAGCTGCTGATGCAGGGAAATCATCGCCTTGGCTATGGCAAACATGCGAAAGATGTAGGGACGATATTGAAGGATCTCCTTCTTATCGTCTTCATTCTCTGCATACTTGTCCAGCAGATCACAGATCTGCAGGTTGTGTTCCGTATCCCGGGCTGTACGCTCGAAATCCCCGATCTGAAACAGAACGAGGTACCGATAGTAGTAGATGATGCCTTCGTTCTGAAGCAGCTGGAACTGCTCGTGGGAAACCTGAAATCCCTCGTCGGTACCATTCGCATCTGTGTAGTCCTGAAGCTTCTCCTGCAGGACTTCGAGGTAACACTCCTTACCCTCGTAGGTTTTTCCGTCGGGTCGGCTGTCCAGCTCATATTGCTCGATTCCTAGG
>Ga0114925_10001640_pt1 | contig 11149 bp, 9 predicted proteins | sample SumtaG_2_FD_87287 | JGI IMG/M metagenome (GOLD analysis project Ga0114925, IMG submission 87287) | Deep subsurface microbial communities from Indian Ocean to uncover new lineages of life (NeLLi) - Sumatra_00607 metaG | ecosystem: Environmental > Aquatic > Marine > Oceanic > Sediment | place...
TCTGGGCCCAAATCTGCTACAGGCAGGCAAGAGTAGACTCAGCATAATTATAAGGCTGGTGACAAGAGTGCGGTAACGTAATACTGCCCTGGCTGTCATCTTATTGAAAGCTTCATTTGTAACTAATGTATACGGCTTTGCCATACTATTGCCAATCATCATTTTGATCAAACTTGCCTTTCCAATGAGTTTAGTTAGGCAGCCTATTTTTTCAATGACTTTTTCTTTAATCTCCTTCCCTGCCGTGTGTCTCGTCTAAGCAGTGCCTCAGCCTCCTTGCCCAAAATTCAAAAGCTCCTTTTCATAATTAAATCAACATGACACAGATTCCACAAATTACAATTAGTAGCCAATTAGTACATAAATAAAGAATTCTGTTACAATGAGATTCTTGTGATAGTATACCTTTTTAATTTACAAATCAATCTTAAACCTGATTCCGGTAATAAAGTCTGTCTCAACTGCCCTAATCGGGGGATCAATAATCTGGAAATCCGGTGTGACATGGAACCAAGGAGTTACCTCAAAGTTATAGAAGATTTCGACTCCTTGTCCCTCGCAAAAACTCATCCGATACAGAGTGACTTTCTTACAATGTCTTGTCTTTTTATTTCGTTACTCCATTCGTTATTATTGGATTTCTTTTCTTTGGTTGTCGGCCTGGTTACTCAACCAACTCAAACTTGCCTGGCCGCTTTTATTGACGTGAACGTGCTCGACAGTCTCTATAGTTGGCCGTCAAAAAAGGGGCTTCTTATCACCTCACCCATCAGCTTAAACTTTTACCTTGACAAGAGTCTTTCTTTCTTGTTATAGATGATCTAGAATAATAGGCAAAAACAAAAATAGGAGGGTATGTTATGAAGACAATAGTGGGGTTGATGCTTGTTTCCATGCTGATGATTGGAGCCACTCCGGCCTTTGCCGGTGTAGCCACGCAGATGTGGAAATGCGAGATGGACGATGACACATCCGAGGAGGAAGTGATAGCCATGGCTCAGGCGTGGCTCAAGGCTGCAAGGACAATGAAGGGTGGTAAGCGGCTAGAGGCCTATGTGTATTTCCCGGTTGCCGTCAACGCCATCGGTGAAGCTGACGTCTGGTTTATTATCTTCTCCCCTACTTTCGAGGAGTGGGGTAAGTTCTGGGATAACTACAGTGGTTCTCCGGCCGAGGCAGTAGACAATCAGAATCGGGAAAAGATCATGTGCCCAGACAGCGCCTTATGGGAAGCAGTAAAGATAGAATAGAGGTGGACCCCATCCGCTCAAGCCATTTGCGTAGATCTTGAGCCACCATTTCAGGGCCACTATCTGATCCTGAAACACTTGGGAAGGCTTGTTCTGCAAACGGCTATTCTTACTGCTACATCAGGCGAAGGTGAACTCGGAATTGATCCTGGATGGTTTCATATCTATAAAGCTGAAGAAGACGTGATTGAAACTAATATAGGATACGAGATGGAAGAGTTTCATCTTGGTTACTTTGGGTTTGGGTCAAGCCTAGGAGGTATTATGTTTGCCTTTAAAATCAATGAAACCCAAACAACAAAAGTATATGGCATTCCTTTCGATTCTATTGATCCTGAGGATATTTATATAGTTTCGAAAGATTTTATTGAATTCGCCGAAGCAATGGGTGGTGTTTGGGATGTACCCCGCTGCCAATTACCAGATAAGAAGAGATCGGCTGTATAGGCCGGCAGAAGTGCTGGAAGTACGGATCAATCGCTGCAACTCCAGCAGATCTTCCCCTGATAGGGGTGGTAGAAGAAATGGACGGTTCATGGTCGATCATCATAATCGAAATTTACGTGTTAGGTCACTGGAGCGCGAAATGACCACATGCAGCCACCCAGGAGCCCGGCTGACGGCCGACGCGGAGGAATCCGGCGGTGATGATTGCGGGTCCGTCGCCCAGATAGGCAATACGCCCATTCGGCGGATACGGTTGTTGATCGGCGGGAAGAGTCGGAACGTCTATCTCAAGCTCGAAGGTGCCAACCCGGGCGGATCCATCAAGGACCGCACGGCGCTCAGCTTGCTTCGAAGCCTGGAGAAGACCGGCCAGCTGAGTACGGGCGTGCGGCTGGTCGAATCATCTTCCGGCAATCTGGCCATCGGCCTGGCCATGCTCGCTCGCGACAGCGGTTATCGGTTCACCGCGGTGGTGGACCCCAAGGTCACCGCGGAGACCATGCGTCGGCTCCACGACTTGGGAGCCGAGACGACGATGGTTGAAACGCCCGACGAAACCGGCGGGTATCTCCTGACCAGGCTGGCACGCATCAGGGAAATGCTCGCTGAAGATCCCGGATTGCTGTGGACGAACCAGTACTCGAACGCGGCCAACCCCGAAGCCCACTATTTGGGGACTGCGCCTGAGATATACCGGCAGATGGGGCACAGGGTGGATGCCGTCTTCGTCGCCGTCTCCACGGGTGGCACGCTGGCGGGCATCGGGCGATACTTCCGAGAAGCAAGTCCGGACACGCGGATCATCGCGGTTGACGCTATAGGGTCGGAGGCCCTGGGCGGACCTTCCAGCGTCCGGAAGCTTACCGGCATGGGCTCCAGTCGGCGATCCGATTTCGTGACCCCCGGACTCTACGACGAACTCATCTACGTTGGAGATCGTGAGGCGTTTTCGTTCTGCTGGGCCGTGGATGCCGCTACCGGAATGAAGGTCGGTGGGTCGAGCGGGGCTTGCCTGGCCGCCTGTGCCCGGTATCTGCAATCACATAGGAAGGCCGAACGGGCAGTCTGCATTTGCGCGGACCGCGGAGAGCATTACGCCTCCTCCATTTTCAGCAACTCGTGGCTGGCACAGAACGGGCTGGAGATCGGTCGCCAGCACCTGGGTTCGGTGAGCAAGATCCATCTCTAAAGGAGACGACCGTGTCAGACAGCCTGCTAGTACTCACCGCCAGGGACGTGAAGTCGCTCCTGGAGGGCAAGGAGAATGAAATCGTCGATGCTGTGCGCCAGGCCTACCAAACCCATTCCCTTGGGCAGAGCAGCCTGCCCCACTCGACCTTTCTCCGCTTCGCGGACAAGCCGCGCGACAGGATCATTGCTCTGCCCGCCTTCCTGGGAGGCAGTGAACCCGTGGCCGGCATGAAGTGGATCGCCTCCTTCCCTGAGAACGTGGAGAAGGGAATGGAGCGGGCCTCCGCCGTCCTGGTCCTCAACTCCGTCGATACCGGCAGGCCGGAAGTCCTGCTGGAGGGATCACGGATCAGCGCCAAGCGGACCGCTGCCAGTGCGGCCCTAGCCGCCAGGTACCTGGCTTCCGGGGGAGACAACCCGTCCATCGGTCTGGTCGGCTGCGGGGTTATCAACCGGGAGATACTGCGTTTCCTCCTGGCCGTGTTGGGCGCTCCCAGGAGATTGCTGGCGTTCGACACCGAAGCACCCCGCGCCGCGTCCTTCCTGGAAAGGTGCGCTTCGCTGTGCGCTGGAGCCGAACGCGTGGTCGCCGGCAGCCTGGAGGAGATTGCCGCTGAGTGCCGTCTGGTCTCCTTCGCCACCACGGCGCTGACCCCCCACGTGGGTCCCGAGGTCCAGTTCCAGCCGGGCAGTACGATTCTGCATGTTTCCCTGCGCGACTTGAAGCCTGAGGTGATCCTGGCAGCTGACAACGTGGTGGACGACGTCGATCACGTCTGTCAGGCGGAGACCTCTCTGTATTTGGCCGAGCAGCAGTCCGGCAGCCGGGGATTCATTCGCTGCACGCTGGCTGATGTCCTGCTCGGCAAAGCTCCGCCCAGGAAGGGTGCGAAAGGCGTGTCGGTCTTCAGCCCCTTCGGTCTCAGCGTTCTTGACCTCGCCGTCGGCCGCCTGGTGCGCGATCTGGCCGAAGGGGAGGGCATCGGCATGCGCGTGGAGGGATTCTTGCCTGGCGGCTGACAGGCCGAAGCTGGACCCATTGAGCCTCCACGAGGTGCTCCGCGAGGGCGCCTCTCCCGGTGTATCGCCTGCCGGGGAACTCGTAAATTGTCCATTCAGGCGGAACCCATGGCCGTACATTGAAGGGATTTGAGTCATATGTCAGTCGTCTGGAGCTGCAATGAGTGGGATCAACTGGAGGAAGTGATCGTAGGGAATCCGCTGCGTGCGCGATTTCCTACACCAGACCTGAGTACCCAACTGGCAGAATTTCCCGAACGTTCGCTCGAAGAAATACCACAGGGCCCGTTTCCACAACAGATCATCGAGGAGACCGAAGAAGACCTGAATGCATTCGTTGCAGTCCTGGAAGAACTGGGCATCACCGTCAAACGCCCAGAGACATGGTCACACGAGGCCAAGTTCTCCACGATCCACTGGGAATCCGAGGGGTTCTACAACTATTGCCCCCGCGACATCATGCTCGTCATAGGCGACCACATCATCGAAACACCCAATGTCATCCGCAGCCGCGCCCAGGAAACATTTAGTTATCGCACGATGATGGTTGACTATCTAAAGTCAGGCGCAAAGTGGTACAGTGCCCCCAAACCCATGCTCTTAGATTCGCTGTTTGAGGTTGATCTGGACAAGCCCACGCCACGTAACGATGAACCAGCCTTCGATGCGGCAAACGTCCTGCGTCTGGGCCAGGATTTGATCTATCTGGTCAGCGGCACGGGTAACGAAATGGGGGGGCAATGGCTGCAGACAATTTTGGGCGATGCTTATCGGGTTCACTTCCTCAGAGATGTCTACTATGGCAGCCATATTGACTCGACATTTGTGGCCTTGCGCCCCGGCTTGATGCTCTGCAATCCCGCTCGCCTCAATGACGATACCCTGCCCGAAATCTTAAAACAGTGGAACGTCATTTACAGTCCACCGATGGAGAATACAGACAGATATGATGCCGACTATCTATCCAAGAGCATTGGTAGCAAGTGGATCGATATTAATCTATTCAGCATTAATCCGAGTTTGGTCGTGGTCGATCAAGACCAGACGGGGCTGATCAAACTTTTAGAGAAACAGGGTCTTGATGTCATCCCCCTCAAATTGCGGCACTCCAAGATGTTGGGTGGCGGGTTCCATTGCGTAACCTTAGACATCCGCCGAACTGGAACGCTCCAGCGATACTTTGATTAAATACCCTGCTGTCGGTATACCCGACGAAGTGACAAGTCTGGCGTTTGAAGCCAAGACCCCGGGGATCTCAACTTCACGACCTTTTGGGGAAAACACATGGCAGCAATTATTTTGTCAACCGTCTTCGTGGTCTTCTTTGTAGTGACGTTTGTGGCGTGGAGGCGGTACCTTTGGGCGGCGGAGAAGGTGCCGCACGAGCAGGAGGACACCTGCCCATACAGCTTGACGGATGTCTTTGGCGACCGCTACCTTGTGAACGTACCGCATCAGGAAGGGATCCAGTGGCTCACAGAGGTCTTCAGCCGCTCCGCCGAGAGGTACCCGGATTTCACGGCCTTACAGATTCCCCACACCGGAGAGTCCCTGACCTTCGCTGAGCTCGACGCGCGGGCCGAAAACGTGGCCGCAGCCCTTTCTCCCTTCCTCACGGGCCCGGACCAAGTCGTGGCCGTGGCCATGTCGCAGGACAACTGGCAAATCGTGGCCTCTCACCTCGGCATTCTCAAGGCCGGCGGTACCATGATGTTCCTCGACACCGCTTTGCCCGAAGCCCTGATCACCCACATGCTCGAGGACGCACAGCCGGTGGTCATTCTCACGCGAGGCCAAGACAAGTTCCGCGACCTGCCGACGCTCGACATCCTGACGTTGCCGGAGAGGATGCCCCGAAGCGAACCGCCGACCTGGCTGGACGACCCCACGCAGCGACTTGCGACCATCTTCTACACGAGCGGAACCACCGGGATGCCCAAGGGCGTGGAGTGCCCGCACGCAGGCTACGTGAACTTGGCCCTGAGCTACGCCGATTATTTTGATCTCATTCCGGGTATGGACGCGACCTCACTCACTTCGTCGCTGGGATACGACGGCAGCATCTCCGAGATGTACAGCGCCTGGGTGTCAGGTTGCGCTGTGGTCATGCTGACCAAGGAGCAGATACGGTCCGGCCCAGACCTCGTCCCCGTCCTCCGTGAAGCTGAGGTCACTGTGCTCTTCTGTCCGCCAGTGCTGCTTACCACCCTCACATCAACCCCCGAGCTTGATCTCCCCTACCCGCTGTGCCGCTACGTCGTGCCGGCGGGCGAAGCCTTTCCCGCCACGCTCGTGGAGCCCTGGACGCGTGGCAGACGACAGATCATCAACACCTACGGCCCTACAGAGGCGAGCACCGACACAAGCCGCCATAGCTTGCGGCCAGGTGAGCCCATCACCATAGGCTCCCCCTTCGCCAACGTCACCTATGTCATCCTCGAGGTTGACCAACTCCGCCCACTGCCCCACGGGGAGGTCGGCGAGCTTTGCATCGGTGGGGTACACGTTGCGCGCGGGTACCGCAACTTGCCGGAGCAAACCGCCCAGAAGTTCATCACGCACCCTCGGTTCGGCCGCCTCTTCCGCACCGGGGATATATGTAGAATCGACGTCCGGACGCAGCGCGTGCACTTCCTCGGCCGAGTCGACGCACAGCTCAAGGTGCGCGGGCATCGCGTCGAGATACAGGCCGTTGAGGACATCCTCCAGACGCAGTTAAGGGAGATCGAGGCCGCTGTGCTGGACTACCAGAACCAAGAGCTGGTCGCCTTCGTCGCCGCGCCGTCGGTCTCCGAAGGCGGTATCTCGGTGGTCGCACCAGCACCGGCGGAGTGGGCTGCCCGGGTCACGGCAACCCTGGCTAGACAACTTCCAGCGCTGTCGGTCCCGACGAGGATCTTCCTGGTGGAAAAATTCGTCATGAAGCCGATGTCCGGGAAGATCGACCGAGGGTGCTTGCCCAACCTATCTCATCTGCTGACAAACGCCGAGCCGGAAGCGGAGGACACCTGTGGTGGCTCACCGACCAGCACGCAGGACACAGATGCGGGCGTGGAACCTGGCTGTGAGGAAGTGTTGGCGATCTGCAGGGACGTGTTCGGAACCTCGTTGGGATGGGACGATGTCTTCGCTGACAATGGCGGGCACTCGATCGTCATCGCACGACTGGCACAGGGCTTGCAGGCCGCAGGATGGGTAGTGCCGGTCCGGGCGCTACTCAGTGACTGCGACACCCCACGAAAGGTGGCCAATCGCCCGCGGGAGCTCCAGCAGGCCTCCGAGGCCCCCACGGCTGTCGCCAAATCCGACCGAAACTGCGCAGAGCGAGATGAGACAGCGGCAAGGGTGCTCTCCGTGGGATATTTCACCTTCCTGCAGGTCCTGTTCCTGTGGTTGCTGTACTCCCCCCCATTAATAGGCTTTCTGGGGCTCATCGCCTTCGCGGAAATGGGCGAGTTCTTCTTGACCGCGTACCTCTGGGAGTTCTTCTTGACCGCGTACCTCTGGGAGTTCATTGGCGTCGGCTTCTTGATGTACTTGTTTGCCCTTGTCCTGCCCTTCGCCAGCCTGCTCTGGGTCATGGTGATCAAGCTCTTCATGGGCGGTGACATTTACAGGAACAATGTGACGCCGGGTGTGTACCCCAAGTGGAGCAGAATGCATCTGCAAACCTGGTGTATCGGGCGGCTGCAAGCTACAGTGCTCCGCCCCCTGGGTGCAATGTATCGCAGCGCGCCGCTCATGGCTTGCGCGTTGCGTCGGCTCGGAGCGAGCGTGGGTGACAACCTTCACTGCGCGCACGACGTGCAGTTCTCCGGACCGCTGGACTTGCTCTCCACCGAGGACGATGTCGCCATCCAGACCGGAGCCTACATACACATGTCGAGGTGGGTGGGGCCGGAGTTGCATATCGGCCCTGTTCACCTCGAGAGCGGCTCCAAGATCGGAATGCGGGCAGCCGTCGCCAACCATGTGACGGTGGGCCGCGGCACCTGGATCACTCCGCTTACTCCCATCCTCAGCGACGTCGGTTCAGGGGAGATGTGGGAGGGAGCCCCGGCGCGATTCAGTGGCCGTTGCACGGAATTGAAGCGTACGGCGAACGGCTGCCAGTACGCGTACCCGTTCTGGTTCATGGAGACTCTCAACATCCTGATGCAGATCTTCCTGGACTTCTGGCTCTTGGTGGTTCCCACCGCCGCGGTCACCTGGTTCGCCGTCACCTTCATACCCGTCAGAGAAACAGAACTCGCCAGCGAATACTTCAAGATAACGCCCCTACACGAGATTATCTGGCACATGGGCCTCTACGCGTTCATCACCCCCTGGGTCACCGTCGTCCTGATCTCAGTGCTGGGCTGCCTCTTTCTTCGCTGCACGGCCGCCTCGCCAGGGCTGTATCCCTCGCGCGGGCTCAAGGCCGCTCTCCTCATGTACAGACTGAAGAAGATGAACCAGATCCAGCGCCTGTGGACCTGGACCATCACTGGGCAATACCTGCGCGCGCTTGCTGGCATGCGTTTCACGCGCGTGGGTGCCTCGGAGTGCGACGTCATGTTCAACCTCGTCCCGGAGCTTGCCAGCGCCGACTCACAGGTGTTCTGGTCCAATGGCGGCTTCACGAACATGCTCGATTATGGCGCCGAGCACTTAAAGCTTCGCCAGCTTGACATGCCCGCGAATTTCTTCAGCGGTAGTAATTGCGTCGCGGAGTCCGGGCACTTCCCGACCAACTTCCTGCTGGGTGTCTCCACGCCAGGGAATGATATACAGTTCCGCCGCCAGATGCAGTCGCGGCTGGGCGAACCAATCACTGTGGCTGGAAACCCGCCAGTGAAATTTGCGAGTGCAAACTTTGAGGCGGAGAATGAAGCCCATAGCCTGCCGAGCCTCCCCATCTTCCTGGCGCGTGTCTTCCTGAATGACATCCTCGGCATCGCCATGCTGCCCCTCGCCGGGGGTCTGGTCTATGTAGTTCTGTACACCATTCTGCTGCGCTTGGGCGGACAGATGGTCGTCAGCGCGTTAGGTGCTTTGATTCTCACAGAGGTTATCCTGGTTATGTTCTGCGCTGCAATCAAGAAGCTCCTCGTGGGCAGCAAATGGGGTTCTGATCACTCAACACCGTTCTGGTCCTGGCGGCACTTCACGTACTTCTTCGTGCAGGACTGCTTCTTCGCCTGGTGCAGGTGGCCTTTGGGGTTCCTGGCCGAGACTGTCCTCGCGAACATCATCCTGCGGTGGATGGGGTGTCGGATCGGCAAACGGACCATTGTCACCTCGGCCATGCAGGCCTCCGACTGGAACGCGGTGAGCTTCGGCAATGATTGCATTATCAGCGGCGTCCTGCAGTTTCACACCCTCGAGAATATGATGCTGAAGGTGAAGCGAACCGACATCCGGGACGGCAGCGCCGTCAACTTCGGCGCCACGGTCATGGGCGGTGCGGTCATCGAGCCTGAGACAACGCTCTTGCCGTTGAGCATGGTCCTGAAGGAGATGTACCTGCCCACAGGGACTTACGGGGGAAGCCCCACGGAGCCTGTGGATGGTTACAGATGACGAGATACGATAGCGATCGGATCAAAGTGTATCGGGCCCCTTTGCTTTCTTTTCTTTTAATAACATCTTTTGGTGGATTTCCACGAGGTCATCACTGGTTGCTTGAAGTAAAAATCAACTATTGCGTTAATTTTATTTGAACAAAGGGTGCAATGATGAAAAATAGTCTGGCTTTAGTTGTCAGCGGAATGTTACTTATCACCGCATTGGCCATGAACGCGTGTACCGCAGAGAAGACTAACCAGGTTAGCGTCAACTATGTGGTCCCAAAGAGTCCAGCGTATCAGCACATATACACACTACTAGCGGAGAAGGACCACACGCTCGAAAAGCTGCAGGAAATTCTCAGTCCTTTCCGACTTCCCTGGACATTGGAAATCTCGTTGACAGAGTGTGGCGGAGAGGCGGATGCCACGTATGGGCATGGCACGATAACGACCTGCTACGAATATATTGATAAGTTGTGGAACGATATGCCTGCGAAAACCACAGCGGCTGGAATAGAGCCAATCGATACAGTTGTCGGACCCTTTCTCGACACCGTTCTACACGAATTCGCTCATGCCTTGTTTGATTATCTCGATATTCCAATAATCGGACGCGAAGAGGATGCGGCCGACCAGGTGTCCGCCTATATTTATCTTCAACTTGGCAAGGCCGAGGCGCGCCGGTTGATCATGGGCACCGGCTACGCCTACATGCTGGAGGTGGAGGATACCGATCCGCCGTCAATGGCAGAATTCGCCGACGAACATAGCACTACAGAACAGCGGAGGTTCAATCTGTTATGCATGGCATATGGCGCTGATCCGGAGCTGTTCAAAGACGTTGCGGCTTGGGGGGGATTGCCGCAGGAGCGAGCCGATATTTGCGAAGAAGAATTCGAACTTATTGAGTTGGCATATTATGAGGGCAGCCCCGCGGAGCCTGTGGATGGTTACAGATGACCAGATACGATAGCGATCGGATCAATGATTTTTTCGCCGGCAGTTCGCGCGATTTGACACCGGCGCCCGTGCGTCATGCCGCTCATGTGTTGTATGCGCCGGTTTCGCGCGATCCCGAAGTGTCGAGGCGTTGCGCGTCGGTCCTGTCAGATACCGAGTTGCAGAGGGCCGACCGCTTTGTAACACAAGGTGACAAGGCCCTGTTCAAACAGCGCCGAGCGTTTCGTCGTTTCTGCGGCGCCACTGCGCTCGGATCGTCGCGGCCCTTATCGCAGATCGTTTTCGAGGAGACAGAAAACGGGCGGCCCTACCTTTCCGATTTACCGGATGTCTGGTTTAGTTTTTCTTCCTGCCGGTTAGGTTTTCTCGGGGCGTGGTCGTCGACACATGGGATCGGCGTCGACCTCGAAGATCAAACGAGGAATCTGGAGGCTGTAGAGCTCGCTCATCGGTTTTTTTCGGGAGCCGAGTCGAATGCTGTTGAAGGAGCAGGCGGCTTGGAGCGCCTGCGGACTTTCTTCCAATTCTGGAGTCTCAAGGAAGCGGCGTTGAAATCCATCGGGGAGGGATTGCCCTTTGGCCTCGACGCCTTCGAATTCGAGTTGAACCCAAATCTGCGTGTCGTTCATGCGCCCCCTGACCACGGCGGACCGGAGCAATTTGACGCCCACATGATCGAGGGAACTGACAGTTGCGCAGCTCTTGTCACCCGAAGCTTGGCCTGATGTAGCA
>Ga0114925_10001642_pt1 | contig 11145 bp, 11 predicted proteins | sample SumtaG_2_FD_87287 | JGI IMG/M metagenome (GOLD analysis project Ga0114925, IMG submission 87287) | Deep subsurface microbial communities from Indian Ocean to uncover new lineages of life (NeLLi) - Sumatra_00607 metaG | ecosystem: Environmental > Aquatic > Marine > Oceanic > Sediment | place...
CGGGTGTTACGGGTGCCGGGGTTTTCCATTCGTTCTGCGATGGCCCGTGCAGTGGCGATCTCCGAAGGTGACGGGTCAACCCCTACCACCTCGTGGCCGTACCGGGCGAGATAAAAGGAGGGAAACCCGAATCCGCAGCCCACGTCAAGGATGCGGCGGCGACCTTCAACCACGTGCGCGAACCACTCGCCCCGGCAACCGGCCATTATTGAACGCTCCCAGTCGTCAGGGTTGAGCTTTTCTGGCTCGCGGTACCATTCGGGCCAGTCAAGCACATCCTTGAACACGAACGCCTTGTTGCGAACCAGTCCGCCGGTCTTGCGTGGACGCAGCCTGACCCAGATTTTTTTCTCCGTCTCGGTTGGTTTAACAACCGGAAAATTTTCTTCGTTCAACTCTTTCCTCCAGGTGTTCCAGAAATGATTTTTCTCCTGACTTATGCTTGGATGAAAGGGGTGAGACTCGGTTCAGCCCCCATGCAGGGCTTCGCTCCTACGCGTTGTTGCTGTATTGAAAAGGCGTGAGGTTAGATCAACGCTTGATATTCAATCAGGCGCGCGCGAACGGAGGTTCTGCCGTCATCCAACCTGAGCTTGTAGATTCTATGTTGGCCATGGCTACCTCCTTGTTTGATTAACGGAATATAATGTCCATAATTAATGATTTGTCAACCCGTAACCCGTAACACACCTTAAACGAATGTTCAGCAGCTGATGGGGGGTAAAAGTGTCGGCCCCTTCAGATCTTTCTGCGATCTTTTACCCGCAGGGCAAAAGGAGCATCAATACAGCCCTTCCACACTGAGATACCGCTCGCCTGAGTCGGCGAAGACGCAAACGATCAGTTTGCCCTTATTTTCATCCCGTTTGGCGAGTTCCCGTGCGGCAAACGCAGTCATGCCTGAGGTGATGCCGGCAAGTATACCTTCTCTCAATGCCAGCTCACGGCAGGTGGCAAAGGCGTCTTGCTCAGATACGGTGATCACCTCGTCAAGCAGTTCTCGTTTGAGAATCTTTGGCACGAACCCCGGGCTGGTTCCTGCCTGTCGGTGGGGCTTGAATATGCCGGCCGAGATCATGGGTGCTATCTCCGGCTCAACACCCACGACCTTAAAGGACGGCTTGCGCGGCTTTATGACCTCGGCCGTACCCATAAGGGTTCCGGTGGTGCCAAGGCCTGCCACCAGGATGTCTATCCTGCCGTCGGTATCCCTCCAGAGCTCCTCTGCGGTGGTCTCGGAGTGCGCACGCGGATTCGCGGGGTTTGCATGCTGCTCGATGTAGAAGGAGTTGGGAATCTCGGCTAAGAGTTCAAGCGCCCTTTCCTTGGCTCCTTTTGTTCCCTTGCTGGCAGGGGTAAGCTCGAGCTGCGCTCCCAGTGCCCGCAGGAGCTGCTTGCGTTCTGCCGACTGGATTGTGGACATGCAGATCGTAAGCCTGTAGCCTTTGATCGCGCAGATAAAGGCAAGCGCAAGCCCGGTGTTTCCAGATGTGGCCTCGATTATGGTGGTATCTTTATTAATCTTTCCTTCCTGCTCTGCCGCGGCGATCATGCAGGATACCGGCCGGTCCTTGACGCTGTATGGATTGAACATCTCCAGCTTGGCGGCAATGGCGGCATCGAGGCCTGCACCGAACTTCCTTAAATACACTATCGGGGTATCACCGATGAGATCAAGGATATTCTCTTTAATGTTCACCACTCCACCTTCGGGTGCACCTGTTCTTCGGGGTCCCCGCGGCGTCGCATAGCGACGGCGTGGGGTGTATGCACCATTGGGGTGTCCCCTATAAGATCCAGGACGCTTTCCTTTATGTTCACGAAGCGACTCCCGAGAACATTGGCCTTTCGGGGTCCCCGGCCATTAGAAGGTAATTAGTGTAGATAAACAAACCTTCCCGATCCGGTGCCAACGGCGGTCCTAAGCTCCCAGAAGTAGACGCCTGAGGAGACTCCTGCATCGCATTCGATTCGTCCTCCTGGGGGTATCTCCCCGCCGGTTGAGTAAACTTCCCGTCCCGCGGCGTTAAAGATGCGAAGGGTATAACTCCTCGACTCAGAGACGCGGTAAGCGAAGCTGATTCGACCTTTTTGGATCTGGGCGCAGGAGACCTGTAAGGTGCTCTCTTCCCTTTCTTTAACCTCAACCACGTCGAGCGCGACCCGTGAGTTTATCCTTAGCTCATGGCTAAAAGGGATGGTGTCTGCCGAGGCGATCATCTTGTCCCATACATCCTGATTGGTGTATTCAGGATATACGCTCGTGATCAAAGCCGCCAGCCCCGCGACCTGGGGACAGGCCATCGAGGTGCCGTCGCGCCATCCGTAGTAGCCACCCTTCTCGGTCGAGAGAATACCCTCATAACCTCCACCCGGCGCAAAGATAGCAACGCTCTCCCCGTAGTTCGAGAACTGCCACCTTGAATCCCCGGATGTGGTGGCTCCAACAGAGGCAACGTGCTCGTAGGCGGCAGGGTAATCCGATCTTTCTTCCCTTTTGTTGCCCGCTGCCGCGCACAAGAACGCTCCGGCGTCCCAGGCGTAGTTCACCGCATCTTCAATCACGCTAAAGTGGCTATCCCCACCCAGGCTCATATTGATTATATCCGCATCGTTATCTGCGGCATACACAATCCCCTGGGCAAGGTCTGCGGCCGTATACCTCCCGTCGCTACCGGCAACCTTTAGGGGCATAATCGAGGCGTTCCCGGCAATGCCGGCTATCCCCTTGCTGTTATCTATCTTCGCCGCAGCGATCCCTGAGACGTGGGTCCCGTGCCCGTAGTCGTCCTCGATATCGCTGGTGTCATCAACGAAGTTGTATCCAGGCACGAGGTTGGCCTGTAAATCCTCATGGTCCGTGTCAGCGCCGGTGTCAAGTATCGCAATAACTACGCCTTCAGCAGTTGTAAGGTTCCATGCCCAGTCGGTTTCGGTGATTATCTTGTCCCACTGCTCTGGAAACATCGGGTCGTTTGGGGTGTATGGATGATGAAACGTGTCCGGCAGGATTGGGGTTGCGTCCGATCGGGATTCTGGGAACTCGATGTGTTGGAGAAGGTTCGGTTCGACGCACTCCACCCCGGGCAGGTCCTCTAATCTGTGGAGCAGATTTTCAGTTCGCTCGCTGTCTTGAGCCGACGCGAGCCAGTAGCATCCAAATCGTTCAATAACCTTTGCCGATGGGTTGGGATAGGTGATCAGCGGGCGAAGCTCAAGATCATGATCGGGGGCGAAGTTGTGCAGCGCCTGTGCGTCTTGCGTCTTTACTATGAACTCGTTGTAGGATTCCTCTCCATAAAGAGCCGATTGAGCCAGCAGAGCAAGTATCACCGCTCCTGCCAGCATCCCACGGAGAACTGTCCACCTGCTCATCTTGCCTCCTTAGTCCGTGTTGACTATATCGGTATTCCAGGCGCTGTCAAGAGGCGGCTACACCCATCTCGCTTGCCGCACGCATGAATAACTCCTGGGTTTTGCGGCACTTTGCACATCCCGCCCCGAAGACCTCTAATACCTGCAACACTCCTACACACCTAAGTAGACAAAATAAAGCCCCACCCCGAATAAGAGTATCCCGGCCACGAGCTTGATGATCCGGTTGACCCTCTCGGTTTTTTCTGAGGAGATGAGCTTCTGGGCGAACGCGGTGGATACCCCGGCGGCGAACACCAGCACCCAGTGGCCAACAGCGTATGTCAATAAAAGCCCCATCCCGTAGGGGATGTTCTTGGTGGTGGCGGCAAAGGCAAGAATAAGGGCAAGTATCGGTGCAGCACACGGCGAGGAGGCGATGCCGAAGAGAAATCCCAATAGCAGAGCGCCCCAGATCCCGGTTTTTTTGACCTTGATCCGCTTGAGCCAAGGAAGCTCGAACTTCAAAAGACCCACCAGGTTCAGGCCCACCAGGAACGCCGCACCGGCAAGGATAAAATACCACACCCTTCCTTGAAGGCCAAAAAGACCGCCCACGTAGGCGGCGATACCGCCCAGAATCACGAAGGTCGCGGTCAGTCCGAGCATGAACATCAGGCTGTAGAGAATGGCTTTCTTTGTGGAACCTTCGGCGTAACCGCCCACGTAGCCGATGGAAAGAGGTATCAGAGCCAGAACGCAAGGGCTGGTGGAGGAGATGATACCGCCGATGAACACACCAAGGAATGCCAGTGCGGGCGCGTTATTTATCCACTGCTCGACGTTGCCAAGCAATCCTTCCATCAATTAACACCCATGGAGTTAAACTGAGTGATAATCTCTTCCTTACCCATGAATCCCACGTGACGGGAGACCTCATTGCCCTTGGAATCGTAGAATATCTGGGTGGGGATGACCCGGATGCCTACCGACTGGGTAAGCTCCATGTGCTCGTCTATGTCTATGATAAGCACCTCTGCCCTGCCCGCATACTCCTTCTTGAGTGCCGTAAGTATGGGCAGCATCTTCTTGCACGGGATACAGGTGCTCCGGCCGAAGTCTGCAAGCACCGGACGTCCGGTTGCCAGTGCGCGATTCAGGGGATCGTCCGCGGTGTGGCGGGCAAGCCACTGCTTGTTCCATGAGATCTGAGCCGACGCCCTCAAGGAGGAGATAAGATCATCCATCGCCTTGGTTTTCTTTTGATTTTTGAGGAAATCTCCTATACCGCCCTTTGTCTGTTCCAGAGTCGCTCCGCCCATCTCGGCCTTGTGCTCGTTGTAGTAAGCCTCAATCTCTGCGTCCGAAACGGTAACCGATGAGGTCACCTGACGCTGGAGCGCGGTGATGAGGTCGTCTGCGGCCTTTTCATCGCGGCTGCCCATGCCCCTCCGTTCGGCTTCCGCAACCAGAAGCTCCTCGGCAACCAGTTGATCCAGAAAGCCTTTGGGGTGCTTGCGAACGGTCTCCTGTGCTTCGGTCATCAATTTACCCAGCCGGGCGTTGAAATCCGCCTCGGTTATCTTGTGACCGCTGACCATAACCAGATAGTCCGGCTCCGGCTCCAGAGCTACCGCAACCACCTCGCCGGTCATGGAGTCGGTTTGAACCAGGGTATCGGATGGCTCCTGAGCGGTTGCCTCCTGAGCAAGGGTGTCGACACCAGACTGCGCTGCTCGTTGCTTATTCCTGTTCTTGATGAGAACCACTGCCACCACCGCCGCGGCCAACGCGGCGAGAACCGCTATGAGGATTATGGTATTCTTCTTCATCTCGTCTCCTCCTTACCCCTCATGGGGCGAATAAGGGTTATAGCGATTAAAACAAATCCTTGCACTAGGCGCTCCTTGTAAACCAGCTTTTTGTGGCAAGTGAAATCTTTACCAGCAACAGCATCACCGGAACCTCGATAAGCACGCCCACAACAGTAGCAAGTGCTGCTCCTGAAGAAAGTCCAAATAACATCGTTGCAGTGGCGATGGCTACCTCGAAGTGGTTTGAGGCACCGATCATGGCCGAGGGAGCTGCGTCCTCGTATTTCAATTTGAGAAGCTTCGCCAGGCCGTAGCCCAGCCAGAAGATGAGGTTGGTCTGGATAAAAAGGGGTATGGCGATCCAGAGAATGGTGAGGGGGTTGGTGAGGATGACATCACCCTTGAAGCTGAAGAGAAGCACGAGGGTAACGAGGAGCGCGGTGATGGTTATCGGGGTGAGCACCGGCACGAACCGGGCGTTGAACCAGTCCTCCCCCTTGAGTCGGATGATCAGCTTGCGGGACGCATAGCCTGCCACCAGGGGCAGCGCCACGTAGATCCCAACCGAGAGCAAGAGTGCCTGCCAGGGGATGGGAAGACGCCCTACGCCGAGAAGGAACCCGCCCAGGGGACCGTAGAGCGCCAGCATGGTGAGGGAGTTGATGGCCACCATCACCAACGTGTGTGCGTCGTTGCCCTTGGCCAGATACCCCCACACCAGCACCATCGCGGTGCACGGAGCGATGCCCAGCAGTATAGCCCCGGCAAGGTAGCTTCGCCACAATGGGACGGCAAGCATCCTGACCCCGTCCACCAGCACAACCGTACCCGCGCCGTGGGCGGCACCGACCGGCAGGTTGAGTCCAAGAGGCATCCTCACGTAATCAATGGCATCGGGACCGATAAGCCCCCGGAACACGATCCCCAGAAAGAAGATGGCGATTGCGTACATGGTGAAAGGCTTTATCGCCCAGTTGATGAACAACGTGAGCCCGACAGGCTTCAGATTCTTCCCCGCGGCCAGGACTCTTGTGAAATCAATCTTCACCATGATGGGATACATCATGAAGAAGAGACAGATCGCAATGGGTATGGATACCACCGGCGCCCCGTTCACGTTTATCGAGAGTCCGTCAAGGAAGGATGCCGCACTGGGTGCTAACTTGCCAAGGCCGATGCCTGCCACGATGCAGAGCAAAACCCAGACGGTCAGATAGCGCTCGAAGAACCCCAAGCCTTTAGGCTTCTTATCAATAAACGCTTTGCTCTGCATGAGGAACGGTTACTCCAGGTTCTGCTTGATTAACTTCTTAACCTCCGGCATGGTGGGCACCTTGCCTTCGATTACTTTGTCGCCGTTGATGAACACAGCAGGGGTGGACATAATGCCGCGCTTGACCATCTCGTCCACGTCGGATATGTGCCTCAGGTCGGCTGGAAGGTTCATCTCACTGAGGGCGCGCATAAAAAGCTCCTGCGTGTTCATGCACTTGGGGCATCCTGGCCCGAATATCTCTATCTTGAGGTTCGACATCTTCTCTCCTTTCTGGGTGTTATGAGGCCTGTGCCCTGAGCCTGCGTATCGTCTCGCGCAACTCCGCAAGGCTCATAAAGGAGATCGCCTCACCAGAACAGAGGTTGACGCAAGCACTGCACCCCAGAACGCAGTTGTGAAGGTTTTCGACAACAGGTCTATTGGAAGCCTCATCCCAGACAAAAACCTCGTTTTTGCAGAAGTTATAGCATTCCTGGCAGCTCGTGCATTTATCGTAGTCAATGCTTGGATGCCAGGGGATTCTTTCCCTTGGGATATCGCCAAATCCCATCTCTGATGCTCCTTTAGGTCTTTGGGCTCAAGCCTTCAAAGGCTTCAGTTACCCTCTTCATCGCCTCTTCGGTGGTCATGTTGCGAAGGTCAATGGCAACCACCTGCTTGTCAAAATCTATCCCTTTCTTCTCAAACGGGTCGCGGAACATCTTCTTCTGCATCCTTGGATCACAGCCGCCGATTACATAGGTAACGCCTGGCTTAAGGATCTCTTCAAGGAAGCGGTCGCCGTCATCAACGCAGAGCTGCGGATGAATGACAGCATATTCCGACTTCAGCTCGTTGCGCACGTAGTTCAAAAGCTTCCAGAAGTTCATGTCCTTGAAACCGGGGCACTCACCGGTGCAGTTGCACATTATAAATCTGGGCTTTTCGCTCATCTTACTTCTCTCCTTTCTTTTCTTTAACGAAGTTCATTGATCCCTAAGAGGGCAGCGCCTGCCCTCGGGCTCCTCGGATTCAAGGAGTCTTGCCATCTTCTCGCTATCAGCCAAGGTTTGCTCATCGTCTCTCCCGGACTCCTCAAGATAGGAAATCAGAGATGGGGGAAGGGAGGCGGCGGCGCGGTAGAATATCCAGCGCCCATCCCTGCGCTCCTCGATTAGAGCTGCGTCCCGTAATGTTCTTAGAGCGTGGGAGATACGCGACTGTTCCATTCCAAGCACACTCTCCAGCTCGCACACGCACAGCTCCTGCTTCAATACCAAAAGCATGATCCTCATCCGTGTGGAGTCTGCGAGCGCCCTGAATATCTTGGTTGTCTCTTCCATGACATGATTATATGATCATTTGTTCATTTGTCAAGGCCTTAACGTCTAACAGAACACTTGTGTTCTGGTAGGGACCCCATAAAGTGAATTAATAGGCCAGCCCTAGGGCTGGCCTTACCGATTACTTTCTCCGATCTTTTTCCCGAAGCACATGTGCTCCGGCCAAAAGGAGGATTAAAAAAAATCTCCGCGCGAAGGCTGTGCCTCCGCGCGGGTCCCTGACAGACTTTATGGTTGGGTTAATCCTTTTTAAGTTTTGGTTTTTGCCTCCTTTATGTTTATGCTTGCAGGCCAGTCAAAAAAAATCACCACAGGGCTTTAGGGGAGGCGCTAGGTTTTCTTAAGGTCGTCGACGCCCACCCACTCGTCTATGTCATCAACCTTTTCGAATGTGTCGTAGACATCCGGGGGTATACTGCATCCGCAGATCTGTTCGATTTGATTGATTAAAGGTGGTGCGTCTTCTGGCCAGGAGCGGCCTCCCAAACCGTCCAGTTGGGTGGTGGCCGTTACCAGATCGCATGGGACGTTCGCCCATTGGGCGACTGCGTTGTGGATGTCGGTCACGGTGCAATCGGCCAAGGCAGGGCTTGCAAAAAGCCCAAGAAGCACGACTACACCAAGAAGCAAAGCTATGCGCTTTTGCATTTCTTACTCCTTGTTTTGAGGGGGTTTTTTTCAGTCTGACAGGGGAATCTCGGAAAGCCACCGCTTGGTTTCTTCCGCTTCCCGCTTAAGCCCCAGTCGGAGGTAGCTTTCGTGGGCCCTCGTTAGGAGATGCCTGAGCCCGGGAAAATCCAATCCAGGCTCTCTGATAGCCAAGCGAAGACTCTCATACAAACTCTGGAAGCGATCCGCGCTGTTGATCTCTGCTGCAAGATCAAACGCCTTTCGATACCCCTGAGCGGCTGTTTCTTTGTCACCCTTCCAGGCAGCCGTATCCGCCCTCGTCAGGGTGATTACGTGTGTGAGTGCCGGGGAATAAACCTCTTCTGCCAATCCGGTGGCCTCCTTCAGCAGCAACTCCACCTTGTCAAATTCACCCAGATGGCGATAAACTGTGGCAAGGTCGCATAAAACTATGGAAAGGTTTGTGACGTCACCAACCTCTCTGTAGAGTTCGCTTGCCTTTTGGAGTTCTGGAAGGGCCTTGGGGAACTCGTCCTGTTTCAGATGGATTGAACCCCTGCGGAAATGGGCACTGGCCTTAAGAACTCTGTCGCCTTTTTGCTCTGCCAACTCATCGAGCCTTTCAACGCTTGCGAATGCCTCCTGGATGCTGCCTTCCTGCATGAAGGAGAAAGCCATGCGGCTGCAGCAGACCGCGAGCAAACGGCTCTCGTTTACCTTTTCAAAGCGAGCGCGAACCTTCTTTAGGGTATCAAGGGCACGGATATGGTTACACCGTCTTTGGTCAAGCATCGCCATGTTCAAAAGCACCAACCCCTCAAGACGCGGATCGCCATACACCCCGGCCAGGGTGAGCGCCTCACTCCACGCCATGTCGGCTGCCTCGTAGTTGTTCATGTGGGCAAGGATGCTACCCAGGGTAACGGCGCTGTTGTATAAAAGGCGGTGATCTCCGCTCCTGTGTGCATGCTCAAGGCCGATTTCTGCATAGGAAAGTGCGCGCCCCAGCTGCCCCTTACGACGACAAGCCTCGGCGGCTATGCGGTTGAGCTCCGCGCCTTCCTTTTCTTCAGGGTAACACTCAAGCCCTTGTATCGCTAACTTTAGTGCCGCGTCCACCTCACCCTTCTTTAAGGCGACACGGGCTTGCTCCAGGAACTTCCCGGCCTCTAGATCCTCAACGGGCATAACTTACTCCTGCGCCCTCTTTCTGATGTTTTGATTTGACGCGATTATACTCAGATAAATATAGTTTGTCAATCCCCTCTTGCATGGTAACGATGTGTTGACCGGGGTCAGCAAGCGAACGTTTTGCTTTCGCCTGGGGCAAAAAAATTACCTCACGTAGACAAACTTGCCTGAGCTTGTCCCTTCAGATGTCTTGAACCGCCAGAAGTAGATGCCTGAACCGAGAGCGGGATTGCAGGAGATCTCTCCTTTCATATCCGTTCTGCCTCTCTCTGCATAAAGTTCTCTGCCTGTGACGTCAAAGATGCGCAGGTTATAGGAAGTAGACGCAGGCAGGTCGTAAGTAAAACGGATAACACCGCTTTGAACGCTTGCAGTCCAGAGACCGATGGGTTCCGGTTTTCGCTCCTCAACGGCTATGATCTCCTTCTCTACAGCCTTTCTTGAGTTCATGCGAAGGATAGGGCCCACGTCGCTGGCGATGGTATCGGCGCCCTGGATTATGTTGTCCCAGACCTGCTGTGGTGTGGCGTGCGGGTATGCGGAGAAGAGGAGCGCGGCCAGGCCCGCGATCTGGGGACCGGTGAAGGAAGTGTGGATAACGTTGGTGTAGCCTCCACCCTTGGAAGTAGACACACCTCCAGGAGCAAATATTTGCACCCAGTCTCCGTAGTTTGAGCTTGACCACCTTCCGCCATCTGAACTAATGCTGCCAACCGCCATAACCATATCGTAGGCCGCTGGGTAGAACGGTTGATCGATGTTGTTGTTGCCCACGCCTGCACAAAGGAAAGCCCCCCTGTCCCAGGCGTTGGCCATTACATTTTCTAGCGCGGAACTGGGAGTCGCTACCCAACTCATGCTGATTACCTTTACGCCGTTATCTATCGCATAGTTGATCGCGTTACTAATGGTGGTCGTATAGATGGGTTGGGTACCGAATATCTTTAAGGGCATTAAATTGGCATTGCCTGCAACGCCTGCTACGCCAAGGGCGTTGTCGATCTTGGCACATGCGACACCGCAGCAAGTCGTGCCGTGAGAACCGCTGACTTCGTAGTAATCGGCGTCGTTTTCGTTGAAGTCCCAGCCCATGTAGAGGTTATCCACCAGGTCCTCGTGGGTTGTGTCCGCTCCACCGTCGAGAATGGCCACGCCCGCCCCTTCGCCGGTGGTTGTGTTCCATGCCCAGTTGGTTTCAGTCATGGGTTTATCCCACTGATCAGGGTAACGCGGGTCGTTGGGCGTATAAGGAGGTGGGTTCATGACCCGTAAGTTGAAAGAGCTCTCCACCGGCTCTTCATCCCATTCCGGAATAAAAATATCCAGGATTTCGTCCGGCTGAACGGATTGGACCCCTGGCAGACACTCAACCTTGTTCGTCACACGGTTGATTGCGGATTGGTCATCAGTGGCAAACTTGACGATGTATTGATCGCCGTAAAGTTCTATCGTCTCCTTTGAAGGATTTGGGTAGAAGATCAACGGACCGACCTCTGCTCCGTGCTCTGCCGCAAATTCCTGCAGGGCATCGAGGTTTGCCGTCTTAACGATGAACTGA
>Ga0114925_10001643_pt1 | contig 11144 bp, 11 predicted proteins | sample SumtaG_2_FD_87287 | JGI IMG/M metagenome (GOLD analysis project Ga0114925, IMG submission 87287) | Deep subsurface microbial communities from Indian Ocean to uncover new lineages of life (NeLLi) - Sumatra_00607 metaG | ecosystem: Environmental > Aquatic > Marine > Oceanic > Sediment | place...
TTGCTCCGGAAGAGCAGAGACGATCCTATGAATTTCCAGTGATTCCGAGTAGACAATGATTTTGTCCATTTTTCGGTCTCCCCATTATGATTATAGTCGAAAATCTTGTTTTTATAGCAAGGCTTTCGACATGAAGAAGACATCGCCAATCTTCCTTTTCTGTTGAGAGGGGGGCACCCAGCTGCGGCAGACCGCAATGGCGAAGATTGCGATATAATCAAGGATTGTATACCAAGGTTTGCAAAGAGAGAAGAGACTTGAACGGGTGGAATATCTAAAGCCAAACGAGTGATTCTATGTTAAAATGGCCGTCGGGGTGGCACGATGTCCGGGAACATGAAAAAGAAACTGGGATTTCTCGAGGTTTTTTCCATCTCCACAGGTGCCATGATCAGCTCCGGTCTGTTCATCCTTCCCGCCGTGGTATACCCCAAAGCCGGGCCCTCCATCCTTCTCTCCTATTTTATCGCGGCTCTGCTGGTTGTTCCCGCCATGCTCTCCAAGGCGGAGTTGGCCACGGCCATGCCCAAATCGGGTGGTTCCTATTTTTTCGTGCAGAGAAGTCTGGGTGCGCTGTTCGGAACCTTCGCCGGTCTGGCTGCCTGGTTTTCCTTGAGCCTCAAGAGCGCCTTTGCTCTGGTGGGTATAGGGATCTTTCTCGCTCCCCTTGTTCCGGTTTTTCCCGGATACGCGGTAAAGCTGATCGCCGTTGCCTGCACGCTATTTTTCACCGTACTCAATATCCTGAGTGTTAAGGAGAGCGGGCGTTTTCAGGTTGTTATGGTGTTTTGCCTGCTGGCCATCCTGCTCACCTATGTGGCCACAGGGATCGGGCGCGTCGATGTACATCACTACTCGCCATTCGCTCCCGGCGGCTGGCCGGGGGTGTTCACGGTTACCGGGATGATCTTCGTTTCCTTCGGGGGTTTGACAAAAATCGCCGCGGTGGCCGAGGAGATCAAGAATCCCAGAAAAAACATCCCCCAGGGTATGTTTGCCTCCTTTATTGTCGTGTCCTTGGTTTATCTTCTGGCGATCTTCGTCACGGTGGGAATCCTGGGGCGGGTTGATTTCCAGAACACCCTGGCACCTCTCTCCTCGGCGGCCGCCACCTACACCGGACAGGCCGGCTTTTTGGTGCTCTTGATCGCGGCTATGTTGGCTTTTGTTACTACGGGCAATGCCGGGCTCATGGCATCATCCCGTAATCCTCTGGCCATGGCCAAAGACAACCTTCTCCCGGCCTTCTTTGCCCGGGTGAACATCAAGTTGAAGACTCCGGTGGTGGCGATTCTCGTTACCTCTGCATTCATGATCGCGGTAATCGCTTTTCTCGACTTGGAGAGCCTGGTAAAAGTAGCTTCCGCGATGAAGCTGCTGCTGTTCGCCTTCGTCAACCTGTCGGTGATCCTGATGCGGGAGAGCAAGATTGTATCCTATAAGCCGTCTTTCCGCTCCCCCCTCTACCCCTTCCTTCAGATCGGCGGTACGGTCGTATATTTCTTCCTGATCGTAGAGATGGGTCTCATTCCCCTGCTGATGACCGGAGGATTCTTTGCCGCCAGTCTACTCTGGTACTTTCTCTACTCCCGTTCCCGCAACCGTAGGGAGTCGGCCCTGCTCCATGTGGTGGAGCGGCTGACCAACCGGGAGCTGCGCACAGACAGCTTGTCCGAAGAGCTGAAGGAGATCCTCATCGAGCGGGACGAGATCGTGGAGGACCGTTTCGACAGGATCATCAAATCCGCGGAGATCATCGACCTTCCTGAAGCCCTCGACAAAGAGGGGCTGTTCCGGGTCCTGGCCGATGTCTTTTCCCGCAAGTTCGCCGCCGAGCCCGAGGACATCTACCGACTGCTCGTGGCCCGGGAGGCCGAGTCCACCACGGTGATCCATCCCGGTCTCGCCATTCCCCACATCGTTGTAGACGGCGATGAGCGCTTCGAAATCGTTGTGGTTCGATCCAAAGAGGGGATCGATTTTGGAGAACAGACAGCCCCGGTGAAGGTCGTATTCGCCCTGGCCGGCAGCAGAGATGAACGCAATTTTCACCTCCAGGCATTGATGGCGATCGCCCAGATCGTACAGAACCCGGAGTTTCTCTCTACCTGGCCAAGGCTGCGGAATACGGCGGAGCTTCGCAGCCAGATCCTCCTGGCTCAACGGATTCGAAAAGGGTCTGTCTAATCTCTCTTCAGTCGCTGATCAGTACTGTTGCTTTGAATTTTCCTGAGCCCAGATAACTGATATCTCCTACCCGGGTCATTCCTGAGGAATACCCGCTTTCCCTGATCGCGGTCAACAGAGCCTGTTCGAGAGGCTGGGGAATGACTCCCGATCCCGAGACCGTTGATTCGGAGTAGGAGAAACGCACCGGGTAGGAATCGGGAGAACGGCGCGGAGCGGGGGGGTTCACAGTCACATCGAAAATCAGATCGTAGCCGTACACCGTGTACGCTCCGAGGGGATCGGATAGGGCTTGTGTCTTCCGTACGACCCTGTATCCGCCCTGGGTATCGAAGCGTACCTCCTCTCCTTCCGTGGAAAACTCCGTCCACAGCATTACCGCCAACGAGGTGGGAAGGAGGTATCGCTCGAGGAACATCTCGGCACTTTCTTCGCCCATGGAGCCGTCGAGGACCCAGAACATCCGTACCTCCTGCCTCCCCGAAGGTTCTTCAACCCGGCCGGCGGGAAAGGCGGAGCAAGACAGAAAGATAAAAAGTAGGATGGATAGACCAATCGCAATGCATAGTATTTTTTTTCTCATAAACAATAGTATAGCTCGCTGTCGCAGCACTTGCACGGGCAACGGTGAGATCTTCAATCTGCACAGAACGGATCGGACTCACTTGAGCCTCCTACAATCCCGAATCGGCGTTAAAGAGTCCCTTGTAGAGCACGGTAGAGAGGTAGCGTTCACCCGAATCGGGTAGGATTACTACTATCGTCTTTCCGGCAAACTCATCCAGCTTTCCGATCCGCACTGCCGCCGCGGCCGCCGCACCGCTGGAAAGGCCGGCCAGGATGCCTTCTTCCCGGGGGAGTCTGCGGGCAAACTCGATTGCTTCCTCGTTTTCTACCTGTTCCACCCGATCGATCATGCTGAGATCGAGGTTGTCGGGGATGAAACCGGCGCCTATTCCCTGGATCTTGTGGGGTCCGGGTTTGATCTGCTCTCCCGCCAGGGTCTGTCCGATCACCGGGCTGCCCGCGGGTTCCACAGCCACAGTGGTGATCTTTTTCCCCATCTTGTTCTTGAAGAACCGGGAAATCCCCGTGATGGTACCACCTGTACCCACACCCGCAACCAATACATCGATGTTTCCGTCCGTGTCCTCCCAGATCTCCGGACCGGTGGTGGTTTCGTGGATGGATGGGTTGGCGGGATTCTTGAATTGCTGAAGAAGCACATATTTGTCCGGATCGCCGGCCACGATCTCTTCCGCCTTGGCCAGGGCCGCCTTCATTCCTTTGGATCCCTCGGTCAGATGAAGCTCAGCCCTGAAGGCCTTGAGAAGTTTGCGGCGTTCGACGGACATGGTGTCCGGCATGGTGAGGATCAGCCCGTATCCGCGGGCTGCGGCTGTAAAGGCCAGGGCGATCCCCGTATTGCCGCTGGTAGGTTCCACGATCACCTTACCCGGCTTGAGCACTCCCCGTTTCTCCGCGTCCCAGACCATCGAAGCTCCGATGCGGCATTTCACCGAGTAGGCGGGATTCCTGCCCTCGATCTTTGCCAGGATTAGGGCTTTGCCCTGCGGCAGTCTGTTCAGTCTGACCAGGGGGGTTCTACCGATGGAGTAGGAATTGTCATCGTAATAGTTCGCCATGATTTGCCTCCGGTATTTACGTTTATAGTACTACGGTGGAGTGAAAGAAGCAAACCTGATTGATTTAATCAGGTACTTTTTGCAGTACGGCGGTTGCAGCGAGATAGGCCGAGATTAATAACGGGTCAAGATTGATCTTTTTCAAATTATGGGGATAGAATACGCCGGAAATTCAGCGGCTTATGACCGCACTCTACTGGATCGATACTGTTGCCCTGTTTGCCGCCACGGGGGCTTTCTGGGCCGTTTCGTCCCTGCTGCTACGGCTGTCTCTCTGGTTAGATCGGGGAAATGCGCTCCTGTTGGCGGAGTTAGCCACCATGGGTATCGTACTCATGGGCATCACGCTGCTGAGTTTTTCCCTTCGCTATGTTGGCAGGCCGCCCCGCTGGCCGGATATCGCCGCGCTGATGGGGCTGGCATTCGTTGCGGCGATCGCTGTGCCGCTGTTCCGGCATCGCATCGTTCTCAATCCCCGGTTGGTTGCCAACGGCTCTACGGCGTTGACCCTCAGCCCGCTGGGGATCATGCTATCCTCGATCCCCACCGTGTTTCTGCTCTGATCCCTCTTCCTGTTTTGGAGGGACCGCAAACAAGTTGGTGGGCAGTATTTTGCACTGCGTGTTTTTGTACTTCTCGTCGGTTTGATCGCCGCCGACGTTGGTATCTGAGGGCCGGGTTATCGGGATGCTGTCGGTCCAATCCGAAGATCTTAGGCCAGACGACCCAGGAACAGTTGCTGCAGGCACAGAAGATGGAGGCGGTGGGTAAACTGGCAGGCGGGATTGCCCACGACTTCAACAACCTGCTTACGGCGATCAAGGGGTACACGGATCTGCTCCTGCGCCTGATCGGGGAGTTTTTGTTTATGTCCGGTTACGCCGATCGGAGTCTTTTCTCACCGACAGAGGGGAACGGCCAGATACACTTGTTGGAAAAACCCTTCTCGCCCTCGGAACTGGTTCAGAAGGTACGGGAGCTGCTGGACGGCGAGTAGGGCCGGCCCGGTCAGAACAGATACCCCATGGCGAAGGTCTTGTACAGTTGGCTGGCCAACCAGTTCTCCGGATGAGCTTTGCCGGCCTGCTTCATACGCATCGGGGAGTTGACGATCCTCATCTGTCCTTTTTCAAGTTGCTGATGCACATCCGGTTCGCGGAGATTCATGTATTCGATGATGATCCCCTTCCGGTAGTTCAGGTGCACATATTCGATGGTGCCGTCCCTGGAAGCATTCATCACCATGCCCACGTGGGTTAAGGAATCGTTCCACTGCCCGTCTTCATTGCGGTCGTAGGTGTTGTCCCAGAAGATGATGTCCCCCGTGACGGGAAGCTGGGTTTCGTAGAGCAAATCCTCCGACTCGAGGCTTCGGTACAGCCGGGTAACGCCGTTTCCCTTGTATTTGTTGAAATCCCGGGCTAAGTCGATACCCGCGTAGTAGTAGATGGCCAGCACCGCCCCGGTGCAGTCCATGTTGAAGCGTTTTCCCCGAATGACCAACTCTTGTTTACCCCGTACGTAGTTGCCGCCCTCGGCAAGCTTCCGCCGGACATCTTCGGTTTCTCGAGCCGCCGGGGACAGGGAGGAAACTCGGGAAGGGGGTGGAGCGATGGATGCGCAGGACCAGAGGTAAAATACAAATATGGCAGAGATGATGGAATATACCAACCGTCTCATCGTTCGAACTCCAATGATACTAATATATCGGACGATGGAAGAAATCTACTAACGAGACGAAGGAAAATGCTTTTTCAGGACCTCAGTCCGGATTTCTTCTGGAAGGAAGGATCGCTCCACGGTTCTCCTGTTGATCTGAAGGAAGTCTGTTTCTGTGAAGCCGTACAGGCGGGAGCAGAGCTCGTATTCGTGAACCAGATCGATTCCAAAGAGATTGGGGTCGTCGGAGTTGATCGACACGGAAATTCCCGACCTGTACAGGTGGGGCAGGGGGTGTTCTTCCAGCGAGGGGACCGAGCCGGTCAGCCAGTTGGAAGTGGGGCATACCTCGAGCATCACATCCAGCCGGCGGAGGCGCCGCAGGGTCTTCTCCTCCCCCCAAACTCGAATTCCGTGGCCGATCCGGGCTGGGTCGAACAGATCGAGGGTCCGTTCTACCGCCGCGGCACTGGTGTTTTCGCCGCTGTGGATGGTAATGCCCAAGCCGGCCCGACGGGCTTGCTCGACGAAGGGTAGAAAATCCTCCGGATTGCTTCGATCCTCCGAATCGGCCAGATCAAAACCGCAGATCCGGTCGGCGTTCCTATAGCTGCTCCCGGCGTAGCGGGTCAGGTCTTCCGTGGCTTGGCGATTCACATCCAAATCGATGGTGCGAACAAGGATTCCGATCAGACCGACCTGGACCGGATAGCTGTTCATTCCTCTGGTGATCCCGTCCAGAACCGCTTCGATGATTTCATCGTTACCTAAGCCCTTGCCAACGGAGATAAAAGGGGGAGCGAAACGGAGCTCGATCAGATGAATCCCGTCGTGGTAGGCGTCTTCCACATTTTCGAATGCGATTCGTTCGATCGCCTCGTAGCTACAGAGCACCTGACGGATCGTTCCGAACGAATCGAGTACGGTCTGCAGGTCCTTCATCGGAGAGGTGATCCTGGCCTTCCGGCTCAGCTCCTCCTCAGAAGATGCCCCCAGATCGAGTTTGTACCGGGCAGCCAGGTCGAGCACAGTCTGCAAACGAATGCTCCCGTCCAGATGCCGGTGAAGCTCTGCCTTGGGAAGTGCTTTGATCGTTTCTCGGTTCATGTTTGCTTTGTTCTATCGGCACTATAGCTCGTGCGGGTCCGGGCGACAAGCGCCCCCCCCTGGCCGGGCGCACCTGGGCGGCCCCCCCCAACCTTGAAATAGGATTGAAATCCAGGTAGCATCCAATATGCATCTGACCACGCGCCAGATTGTCTATCCTGAAGGGGACAGCCAGGAGATCGAGCACACCCTATCCATCAACCAACTGGTGGATATCAACGGCTTTCCTCTGGCGTCGCCCCTAACGACGACGCGGATGATCGTCTACCGGGTGTTTCGGATCTCCACCGAGAGCCTCAAGGGGGAGGACATCATTCGTTACTACCTCGATCAGCTGTTGCGAGATGAGATGGAGGAGCTTGTTGTATGATCCAGTTGCCGATTTTCACCTCGGGAGCCGACAGTGGCCGGTTCTATACCGTCGCACCGAGCAAGATCATTGCCCTTGGGCTGAACTATCGAGATCACATTGCCGAAAGTGAATCTGTCAAAGTTCAAGGATTCACCAAGGACATTCCCGAGGAACCTGTCCTCTTCCCCAAGACCCCGAACACGCTGATCGGGCCGGAACAGCCGATCGTTATCCCCGCCTTCTTGAAAAGCTACGGCTTCAAAGATTTCCGTGTAGACTACGAGGCTGAGCTGGCTTTTTTCATTCTAGACCGCTGCAAGAACGTAGCGGCCGAGGATGCTTGGCAGCATATCTACGGTTTTAGCTGCTACAATGACGTGAGCCAGCGCAACATCCAAAACTCGGACCGTTCCGGCTGGTTTCGGGGGAAATCCTTCGATACCTTCGGACCGATCGGTCCTTGTGTTGTTCGCCCTGAAGACTTGGGAGATCCTCAGAACCTGAATATCCGGTGCCGGCTGAACGGAGAGACCGTTCAGGATTCCAACACCCGATTTATGATCTTTTCAATTCCCGAGATTCTCTCCTTTGTCTCCAGGAACTTCACTCTAGAACCTGGAGACATCATCTCTACCGGAACACCGAGCGGTGTAGGTCCGATACGCGCCGGTGATGTGGTAGAGGTAGAGATCGAGGGTATCGGGATCTTGCGAAATTCCGTCGAGGAGGAGTAAGTTTATTCAGGGCTTCGGTCCATGTCCCGCAATGTAGGTGCGGGTTTGCGCACCCTGCTTTGCAAATGTCAGCACCACAGCGTCAGAATCGCTTTATCAGATAGGGGGAGTTGCCAGCTCTACCTGCACCTGGGTATCATGGCTCCATGAACGAAGAAATTGTCAACGATGATCACTGTTTCTGCTGCGGGAAAAAGAACAGTCGAGGTTTGCAGCTGAGCTTCCGCTATCCAGAGAGAGGAAAAGCGGAGACCGAATGTACCATCCCGGAATATTTCACAGGCTGGAAGCGGATCACCCACGGCGGTTTTTTGGCTATGCTCCTGGATGAAACCATGGCCCACTCCTGTATCAGTAAGGCAATTACGGGTGTGACCGTGGATATGCAGGTCCGTTATCTTAAGCCTGTAGATGTAGGTGAGCAGATTCTGGTTGCCGGCGAAGTTACCCAGGTGAAATCCCGAATCATTGAGACCCAGGCCAGTGTTTGCAATGCCGCTGGCGATATTGTGGCTAAAGGAAGTGCCCGCTTCTTGAAAGTATAGAGTGAAATAAGGAGAACTGCATGGATGTCTATGATTCCATTCATATCCGTAAAAGTGTCCGATCCTACCTCGACAAACCAGTGGAGAAGGAGAAGCTGGATCGCGTGCTGAATGCAGCCAGGCTGGCGCCATCGGCGGGCAATCGTCAGGAATGGCGGTTCGTTGTGGTTGCCGACCCTGAGAAACGCCGCCGGCTAGCCGAGGAGGCGGCGGGCCAGCGTTTCATAGCAGAGGCGCCCATCGTGATCGCCGCCTGTGCCGAAACCGACGGTAAGATCATGCGTTGTGGGCAAGCCTGCTATCCGATCGATATGGCCATTGCCATCGATCACCTCACCCTGGCAGCTGTGGCTGAGGGTCTTGGAACCTGCTGGATCGGATCTTTCGATCCCGATACGGTGCGTCAGATTCTGGGAATTCCAGAAGAAATCGTAGTGGTGGAGCTGCTGCCCCTGGGCTACCCCAAGGATCCGGAGCCGGTCGCTAAATCCCGGCTGCCTCTAGAGACGATCGTTCGTTACGAGAAATGGTAGATCTTGACGGCTGCTTGACAGTAGCCGCTGAGACTACTTGGTAGCCTCGTGTACCGGATTCATACCTGCCCTGAGTACTCGTACTCCCCGGTAGCGAGGTAGATAGTCAACTGGGCTGTATAGATGTACTCCCCGCGTGCTCCCCGTCCACGGTAAGGGAGCCGGCGAAAGTGACGGTCACGGTTTCGGCATCACCCGGTCCGGTGGATTTGCTCTATGCTGAGTACAATCCCGTAGAATCTGCCGATTTCTCCGTCAGAGCCTTGGGAAACTCCACGTCACTCATCCCGGACAACTCTCAGGACATCAAGAACCCAAGCAGGATCAGAAGTAGAATCTGCAACGTGAAGTCCGGCATAATTTGACAGCAACAACAATCGCTACGATAATTAGTACAACCCCTAACGAACCAACGGGAAACAAGATTGAATCCGGGGGACTTCTCGAAAACTTTTAGAGGAGGTCATCATGAAACGTTGGCTGCGCAATCTCATCATCGCCGGAGGCATCGTCGTGTTTCTGGTGGTTGTACTGTTCGGTGCTTGGTTGTGGGTCACCCGCTGGTCCTACCCGAAAACTCGGGGGAAGATCACGTTGGAGGGGCTTTCTGCCCCGGTAGAGATCTTTCGGGACCGTTACGGCGTCCCCCATATCTATGCCCGGAGCTCGGAGGACCTGTTCTTCGCCCAAGGATTCGTTCATGCCCAGGACCGCTTTTGGCAGATGGAGTTCTGGCGGCGTTTGGGAAGCGGGCGTCTGTCCGAGCTGTTTGGGGAAAAGCTCATAGAAACGGATAAATTCCTGCGCACCATGGGATTCCACGAAGTCGCCGAAGAGCAGTTCGAAAAATGCGCCGGGGAAACTCAGACGTACCTGGAGTCCTACGCAAAAGGTGTCAACGCCTACATACTCGATCGCAGACCCGCTCGATTGGGATTGGAGTTCGCTCTGCTCAAGCTGCAGGGGGTAGATTTTGAAATCGAGCCCTGGGTGCCTGCTGATACCATCAGCTGGGGCAAGATGATGTCGTACGACCTGGGAAGCAATTATACGGGGGAGCGGTTGAATCTGGCAGTTTTACGGACCACCGGCTTGAAGAAATGGGCTGATTTTTTTGCCCCGTACCGGAAGGATATGCCTGTCATTATCAACGACGAAGAGCTCGCCCAGTCTGGTTTTCAAGTTGCTGACAGCCGGGGAAAGTTTTTTCGCGTCTTCGGGTCCAGTGGAATTGGCTCAAACAGCTGGGTGATTTCGGGATCCCGGACCGCCACGGGGAAACCCTATCTGGCCAACGATATGCACCTGGCACTGCAGATGCCTTCGATCTGGCATGAGATCGGGCTGCACGGCATCGATGAAGACGGCAACGTGGGCAGAACAGAAGCCTGCCCCTTTCATATGCGGGGCTACTCATTCCCCGGTATGCCGGGAGTTGTCGCCGGTCACAACGACCGCATCGCCTGGGCTCACACCAATCTGCCCGGGGATGTGCAGGATCTGTATATCGAGCGTATAAATCCGGAGAATCCCGATCAGTACGAAGTGAACGGTGAGTGGGTCGATATGGAGATCCGCTACGAAGAGATCAAGATGCACAAAGAAGAAGAGCCGTACGTGTTACGGGTTCGACACACCCGGCACGGACCGATCCTTACCGATTTGGCGTCCTGGGAGGAGCTCAATAATTTCTTTGTCCTTCCGGAGACGGGCAAGGAATTTCCGGAAAATGTTGGTTTCACAGTTTTAGCCTTACGCTGGACCGCGCTGGAACCGGGTCAGCTGCACCGGGCTATATTCATGATCGATCAGGCTCGGAACTGGGAGGAATTCCGGGAGGCCCTGCGCTACTGGGATGTTCCCGCCCAGAACATCATCTATGGTGATGTAGATGGAAATATCGGTTACCAGGTTCCCGGATTGTATCCGATCAGGCCTAAGGGCAATGGCCTGGCTCCGGTACCTGGTTGGACCGATGAATATGAGTGGCAGGGCTACGTTCCTTACGAACAGCTGCCCTACGTGTACAATCCCGAGAAAGGCTACATTGTCACAGCCAACAATCCCGTAACCACCCCGAACTTCCCAATCCCTCAAGGAAGTTCGTTCTCCTACGGGTATCGGGCTCGAAGAATCGCGGAGATGATCGAAGGGGATACCGATGGAATCACCGCCGAGGATATCGCAGATATGCATGGGGATACATTTGATCGATCGGCTTCTGAAATTGTCCCTTATCTCGCAGGGCTGGAGCTTCGGGGTGAACAGGAGGAGCCACCGGAGGAGGAAAGCGAAAAGGAACGGGAGAAGCGGGAGAAGCGAGAGGAAGAGGAACTGGAGGCTCTGGAAGATGCCAGGGAACGGCTGTTTGCTTGGGACAA
>Ga0114925_10001644_pt1 | contig 11143 bp, 8 predicted proteins | sample SumtaG_2_FD_87287 | JGI IMG/M metagenome (GOLD analysis project Ga0114925, IMG submission 87287) | Deep subsurface microbial communities from Indian Ocean to uncover new lineages of life (NeLLi) - Sumatra_00607 metaG | ecosystem: Environmental > Aquatic > Marine > Oceanic > Sediment | place...
ATGGATCGAAGCCAAAGTCATATTCGAATTTGAGAACAAGGAGCTGGCCGCCGACCTGATTTCAAATGTATTCCATGAGTTCGGGCGGCAGGGTGTCGTGATTGAAACGCCGGAAGGTTTCGGGGGAGACGACTGGGCCGATGACGCAGGGGCTCTTCCGGAACATGATGCGGTGACCGGGTATTTTCCCGAAGACCAGAAAGCAGAGCGAAGATGCCGGACGCTTGAAGAACGGCTCAAAAAGTTGGAAGCGGAAATCGGTATAACCTGTCACGTTTATTATTCACATATCGATGAAGCCGACTGGTCTGAATCGTGGAAAGCCTATTTTTGGCCTGAAAAAGTCGGCGCAGCGATTGTGATCAAACCGACGTGGCGGCAATATGAAACCGCTGAAGACGAAATCGTGCTGGAAATCGACCCGGGCATGGCCTTTGGCACCGGAACCCATGCAACGACCGCACTCTGTATTGAGTTAATGGAAACGTATCTGAAAAAAGGGGATTCGTTTCTGGATGTCGGCACCGGATCCGGCGTATTGATGGTCGCCGCTGCAAAGCTGGGTGCGAAAAAAATGTGCGGAGTCGATAATGATGAAAATGCGATCGATGTTGCTGAAAAAAATTTGGAGCAGAACCGGATAGAAAGAAAAACGTTCAGGCTCTTGAACAGCCATCTGGTGGACAGGGTGACCGAACGATTTGATATGGTAGTTGCGAACATATCAACAAAGGCTGTCATAATTCTTATAGATGATGTCAAAAAGGTGCTAACAGATAATGGTATATTTATATGCGCGGGTATGATTATCGAGGACAAAGACTCGGTGATAACAAAAATTGAAAATCAAGGTTTTGATATCCTGGAGATTCGAACAAAAGAAGAGTGGGTTGCCGTTGCAGGAAAGAAAAAAAGCCCTCCTTTTCAGGAGGGCTCATCTAAAGTTTAAAACCGGATCATTTCTCCAGGGTCATCTCAATGTAATGGCAGGGGCACTCTTTGGCACAGAGGCCGCACCCCTTGCAAAAATCGAGGTCAAATTCGAACATCCCTGTTTTGGGTGATATTTTTACGGCGTTATCCGGGCAGTACATATAGCAATTCTGACACATATAACAGAGTCCGCAGCTGAAACAGCGCTCCGACTCTTTGATAATCTCCTCGTGATCAAAAGCCGGATATATTTCCTGAAAACCTTTCAATCGCCGGTGGATCGAAACCGCTTCCTTGGTGAATCGTTTCGATTTTTCATAATAATAGGTATTTAAATCCTTGGAATAGATCACCGGCGGTTGCGACAGCCGGCTTTCCACATTTCCTTCGATATAATCTTCAATGAAGGACGCCGCGCGCGTGCCCTGACCGATGGCGGCAGCAACGGTTTCAAGGCCGATCACCGCGTCACCGCCGGCAAATACGCCGTCTAAATTGGTCATCTGAAGCTCACTGGTGTAAATCCATTGATCATCCACTTTTTGAATGTCAATACCGTCATAATCGATCATCTGGCCGGTTGCCATGATGACGGTATCCGCCGGATAGACCGCTTCGGATCCATCAATGGGGATCGGCCGGGCCCGGCCGCTGGCATCCGGTTCCTTCAGCTCCATTTGAACACACAAGACGCCGATGGCCCGACCTTCATCGGAAAGGATCTTTACCGGATTGGTGTGATAACGGAACATAATGCGTTCTTCCATGGCCTCATCGATCTCGGCGGTAATGGCCGGCATTTCCATCCGTGTGCGTCGATAAAAGACACTCACATTCGCTCCCAGTCGTTTGGCCACACGGGCGCAGTCCATGGCCGTGTTGCCGCCGCCGATGACCACGACATCCCGACCCAATTCCACATACTTGCCGTGGTTGATCTGCTTTAAAAAGTCCACGCCGGTGTACACGTTTTCCACATCTTCACCGGGGATACTTATGGATGCCCCCATCTGGGCGCCAAGACCCAGGAAAACCGCATTATATTCCCGGGTCAATTGGTCCATGGGGATGTTGACGCCGGCTTTGACATTACATTCCAGCTCGATGCCGAGTTTGAGAATATTTTCGATCTCCTGCTTCAGGATGTAATTCGGGAGGCGATAGGACGGGATGCCATACCGCATCATCCCGCCGGGCTCGCCGGCGGCTTCAAATATCTTCACCTGAAATCCCCGCTTGGCCAGGTGAAAGGCGCAGGAAAGGCCGGCCGGTCCGGATCCGACCACCGCCACCTTTTCTTTTCGTGCGGCAATCAGTTTTTTGTGTTCCAGATTCTGATCCAGCCCGTAGTCTCCAACGGCGCGTTCCGCACAGTTGATGGCCAACGGTGCGTCAAAATCCCGGCGGTTACATCCTACTTCACACGGATGCGGACAGACCCTGCCGCAGGTCCCCGGTAAAGGGTTGGTGCGGGTCAACACGTGCCAGGCTTCCTCATAATCACCCTTTTCCGCCAGGACCCTTAAGAAACCGCGAACATCATTGCCCGCGGGGCAGCTGTGAGTGCAGGGCGGCATGGATGTTATGTTTGTCGGCATCAGCGTCCGCCACGACCCGGTTTTATAGGGAACCACTTTCCGCAAATCCAGGGCTAATCCTAAAGGTAGCTTTTCCATTATAAATTAAACCTCTCTATATTTTGGTTGGCAATTGCTTGAATCTCGGCGACTTCCGCGGTGGGCACACCTTTTTTGAACAGATGTCTGAATCTGCCCTGCGGTTTCAGGTACTCTTCCACCGGTACCTTGACAGGGATTTTTCGGACATTGGTCACCTTACCGTCGATGATTTCAAATATCGGAAACAGACCGGTATCCTTGGCCAGCCGGCTGATCTCGATGGAAAGTTCCCCGTGATGCCCCCAGCCCAGCGGGCAGGGAACGAGGATATGGATGTATTTGGGCCCTTCAATGGAAAGGGCGGTCTTCACCTTGCGCTGCAGATCCTTGAAATCATCCGTGGTGGCGGTGGCCACATACGGGATCCCGTGAGCGGCGGCAATGGACGGCAGATCTTTCTTCCGGGTCCTGTTTCCCATGGGCGTGGTGGAGGTACGGGCCCCATAGGGGGTAAAGCTGGAACGCTGCACCCCTGTATTCATGTATGCTTCATTGTCGTAACAGACATAGAGGATGTTATGACCCCGTTCAAACATGCCGCTGATGCACTGAAGACCGATGTCAGCGGTACTGCCGTCGCCTCCCTGGGCGATAATGTTGACCGGTCCCTTGTTTAATGCCTTGTAAGCAGCTTCCACTCCGGAGGCGACGGCTGCCGCGTTCTCAAACAGGCTGTGCAAAAAGGGAACGCGCCAGGACGGGTCCGGATAGGGCGAACTGAACACCTCCAGACAACCCGTGGCAACGCACGCAATGGTATTTTCGCCGGAGGCGTCTTGAACCAGCCGTGCGGCAAGGGCCTGGGCACAACCGCCGCAGGCACGATGGCCACTGGTAAACAGGTCCTTTTTTTCTACTCTGTTGAGTTCTTCTTCTGATATGTTCATTGTTACAAATCCTTCTCTGCTATGAGTTCCTTCTTCAAGCCTAAAAATTCTATTTCCACCGGTTCCTTCTCCACTTTTTCCACCATATACCTCAGGTCGTCCATCGGTATGTTTCGGCCCCCGAGACCGGCAATAAAACTGCTGATGTTGCGGTCCTTTTTCTCGGCACGGGGAAAAGACCAACGCACATCGCTGGCCAGAATGCCGCCTCTTCCCAGAGAAATCGACTTTTCAAGCACTACGATGTTCATTTTGTCTTTTAAAGCGTTGTAAATCTCGTATCGTGGAAACGGACGATAGGAACAGATTTGCAAAAGGCCGACCTTTTTACCTTCCTCCTCGAGCCGGTCGATCATTTCCTTGATGGTTCCGACCACGGAGCCCATGGAAATAATGACCAGGTCGGCATCTTTCAACTTGTAGGTCTTGATAAATCCGCCGCTGTCTCTGCCAAATGTTTTGGCAAAATCAGAGCTGACTTCCTTGATGACCGTCTCGGATTTTTCCATGGCCCGGTGGAGGGTGTATCGGGTTTCCATGTAAAATCGGGGATCGGCGAACAGGCCGATACCTCGAGGATATCTTGGATCTACAATATGTTTCGCTTTAAACGGGGGTAAAAAGGCATCGACTTCTTTGGGTTCGGGAATATCCACCGGTTCGTAAGCATGGGTGAGAATAAATCCATCCATACAGACCATCACCGGCAAAAAGGTCTGTTCCGCGATTTTAAATGCCTGTATGTGCAGATCCGCAGCCTCCTGGTTGTCTTCCGCATGGAGCTGAATCCACCCCGCATCCCTGAGCGCCATGGAGTCCTGCTGATCGTTCCAGATACTGAGCGGGGCGGATATGGCCCGGTTGGCACACGTTAATACAATAGGCAGGCGCATCCCTGCGATGCAGTAAATCACTTCGCTCATCAGCAGCAATCCCTGGGATGATGTTGCCGTGTACGCACGGGCGCCGGCGGCACTAGCCCCCAGAACCACCGATGCCGCGGAAAATTCACTTTCAACATTAACATATTCAGCATCCAGTCTTCCCTCACCCACAATAAGCGCCAGATCTTCCACAATATGCGTCTGCGGGGTAATCGGATATGCGGAAATGACATTGGGACGGCACATGGCCACCACTTCCGCAACAGCATAAGATCCTTCAACTTGTTTCAGCATTGATCTACCTCTTTTGCATAATTGCAACCGCCCGTTCAAGGGCGGCAACATTGTTTTCACCCACCCGGCCCGGAAACTTGCCCATGATGGCTACCTGCACCGCGTCCAGGCTCACCAGACCGGTAACGGAACAAAAAGCGCCGATCATCACCGCGTTAGGTATGGGCCTGCCGATGATTTCAAGGGCGATTTCAGTGGCAGCAATGGTTTCTATTGACGCAGTCGTCTTGATATTCAAATCTTCAGGCTTTCGATCTGAATTGATCACAATTAAACCATCCGGCTTCAGCCCATCCAAAACAGGGACAGTGTCAATCAAAAACTCGTCCTGTACAATTAGATAGTCCGGCGTTCGCACATCCTCCCGGGTTCGAATTTTTTTGTCATCGATTCTCACAAAAGCCTGGACAGGGGCGCCGATGCGCTCCGCTCCAAAAGAAGGAAACGCCTGAGCGAATTTGCCATCCCGGAAAGCCGCAATCGATAAAAGCTCTGCTGCTGCAACATTTCCCTGTCCGCCTCTACCATGTATTCTAATTTCAATCATATGCTTCTCACCTTATAATCAGTTGTAAAAAAACGGATTCTGGGTCCTATGAGATCTTGGTTCTATTATAGCGCATATAAATTATTGTAACATGGGTGTCAATAAAAAACTCAACCTGTTATTTAGCTTAAGAAGGTTATGTAACTTCCCATAATTATAGTACTATTAACGGTTTGCGAAAAAATAGAAAATCGTTGGGGTCAAGGATTGAGCAGTTTAAAGCCGGTTGCATCATCCAAGGTTCGAATTCCGGTAGAATCAGTCAACTCAAAGAGGATAATCTCCATGATATGCCACACTTTTACGCCGCTCCGGATACATCCGGTTGTTGTGGAGGTCTTCCTTCCGCAGGCCATGTGCATATGGAGCATTGGGTTGCCTTCATCATCCGGAAACAGGGTTCCGGTACCGGCAATCTCGTGAACATTGTCCAGGACATGCTCCAATGGGTTAACCGGTGTTGTCCTTCCGTCTTCAGGGCCGACCACGAGCCTGCTCTCTTTGTCAGCCCCGCCGACAGCGATTAACGCCGCCGCCCGTATGGACTGCTTGCGGGCGAACTGTTCAATTTCTTCATGAACCACATCCCCGTCTTCGAGGCGTATGACAAAGATTCGACCCGGTTTGGCCTGTGAATATTTCATGTGAATTCTCCTTTAATCACGTTTCGCATTCCTATAGTGGTTGTCAAAATAACGTTCCGTTTCAGCCGCCGAATAATTTCGTTTGGGCCGGCAAAAACTCACAAATAAGAACACGTAACAGTGAACACTGCCATAGTTTTTAGAATATATCTTAAGGATATTGTTTTTTTTAAATAAATTTAAACGTTTCCATTGCTCCATGCGCTATGCTCTTTGCGCTATGCCCATCGTCCGGGGATAACGGTTCTGCAATATTTGCATCGATTTTCTTCAAGGTTGAATTCCGGAATGAAATAGCCCATTCGTCTGACCAAGAGCTTTTTACAGTGATGGCAGTAGGTGTTGTTTCCTTTATGGTTGGCGACGTTGCCCACATAAACATAGTGAATTCCTTCCGCCATGGCCACCTCACGGAAGCGGGTCAGGGTTGAAACCGGTGTGGGGGGCAAGCGATCCAGTTTGTATTTCGGGAAAAATCGCAAGAAGTGGAGGGGATAATCCGGCCCAAGGTTGTTGAGGATCCATTGGCACATCTTTTTTACCATTTTTTCATCGTCAACATAACCGGGAACCACCAGGTTCGTCATTTCAAAGTGGATGCCCTGTTCATGCAGGGTCTTAAACGTATTCAGCACGGGCTCCAGTCTGCCGCCGTTGAGTTTCCGGTAGATCACATCATCGAGTGATTTCAGGTTAATATTGGCGGCATCCAACACCTTGCAGAGTTCGAGCAAGGGTTTCCGGTTGATATACCCATTTGAGATCAACAAATTATAGAGACCTGCTTCCCTGGCCAGGCGGGCGATATCGATCATGTACTCGAAATAAGTAATGGCTTCGGAATAGGTATATGCGATGGATTCGGCTTTGGCACGCTGAGCCGCTTTAACCGCATCAGGCGGAAAGAGCTCGAAGTGACGGACCTCATGCGGTTTGGCCTGGGAAATTTCCCAGTTTTGACAGTTCAAGCAGCGAAAATTGCAACCGGTGGTTGCCAGGGAAAAGGCTTTGGATCGCGGCTTGACATGGAAAAGCGGCTTTTTTTCGATGGGGTCGATATTCACGGAACAGGGGTTGCCGTAAGCCAGGCTGTATAAGGTTCCGTCCATATTGACCTTGGAGCGGCAAATACTGCGGTCCCCCGGTGATAAAATACATCGATTGGGACAGATGCCGCACACCACCTTGTCGTTTTTTAGCTTTTTATACAGAAATCCTTCATGGGACCATTTCCAGAGTGTTGCAGGCGCATCACCTTTGAACACCTTGCCCCGGATATCTTCAGGGCCCGCCGCTTCACTGGTTGCAGTTGAAAAGGGCCAGAAGGCCCGGGCCGGCATGGCGGAACAGAGGAGCCCTGCACTACAATATAGAAAATGACGCCGGTCTATTTTTTTCATGGCTTGTTCCAATTACAATCAGACTTGCAAGCTTCAGACCGATCAACCCCAGAGCAGCCCAAATAATGCCGAAATACGGAATTAAAAATATACTGGTGGCCAGAGTGCCGAAAGCGGCCCCGATAAGATCCGCAGAAAAAGTTCGTGTCACCGCCGGATCGTCACCGCCTCGCAAATAGAGCGCCACAGGAAACTGGAAACCGCAGACCAGGGAAACCGCGAAGCCGAAAACAAGATAAACCGCCACCGGCAATTGATCCGCCCCCGGGATCAGAACCAGAATAAATACAATCAGAAAGAAGATAAGGAGGCCGTCGGTAAGCGTCAAGACTCTTTTTCCACGGCCACTCAGCCTGTCGCCGAGCCAGGCGCCGGGCATGAGGCCTGCTAAGAATACGGTGACGATCAAACCGATCTGAAAGTAAATATAACCGAAAAAGATTTGAAATGCAAAGATAACCAGAATCTCGCTGCCCATGACTATACAACCGGTGGAAAAAAGAACAAACTCCTCCCGAGTGATGCGAAACATATAGATCACCAGCAGCACCGTCAAGACAGCGAAAAACCCGGCCGGCGAAGTGGCGAATTTGGCAAACCACTGAGTATACATGAGACGCATCAACTGAGGGGAATCGTCTCGGTTTTTGGGAGTGTCCGGATCGATCAGTTCATTGAGTCGCTCAATTCTTTCCCGTGTCAGGTTGCCGTAATAATACCCCTTGATGTAAAGGGTTGAAATATCCTTCTTATCCAGAAGTGCCGGGATATCCGTTTGGATGGGCTGGTCGGAACAGAGAAAAATTATTTTTTGTCCCGGAAGCAGCAGAACATGGCTGAAGTGTTCTTTTACGGTGTTATAAATGGAAGAAAGCTTCTGGCGCTGCGGTTCGGCAAGATAATTGTCAAATCCCTGCATGGAAAAACTCAATACCCCGTGCGGAGAGATGTTATTTCTGGCCAGAGCAAAAAACCGGCTGGTAAAAAAACGGTTGATTTGAAAAGTATCGGGCTCGGTCAGATTGACAATAATGGCATCATAGCGTTTTTTTGAATCTGCCAGATAGGCCCGACCGTCTTTATTAATAACATTCAGACCGGGAATCGTTTTGATCAGGCCGAACCTGAATTGAACGGAAGCCACCTGGGGATCCAGCTCTATGTAATCCACGGTGATTGGCCGGTGTTTTTGCAATTCTCTCATCATTCCGCCTTCTGCGGAAATCAATAAAACATGTTGTGTGTTTTCCAACTGGGCCATGGGATAATGAATGGTTTCTTCAGCCATGGCCTGATTCTGGCTGCTGAACAGGGGTGTACCGCCAAGAAAAAGCGTGAATTGCTCTTGGTCCTGATGAATTGTAATCCGGCCGTATCTGGATTCGCGATAATGAACCAGTTCCCCTTCTACAGGGGCCAGCGAAGCAGGTTCCAGAATAATGGCCGAAACCAGAATGAAAGCGGTCAGCCCTGTGCCGGTTAAAACGGAAAAATGGTTCCGGAATGAGCGGGGGAAGAGGAGATAGGTTGCGACCAATAAGGGCAGATTAGACAGAAACACGGCCTGTAAAGGGGTAACCAGATAAACCAGTGCAAAGGAAAAGAGCGCGCCGCCGGACACATCTCCGATATTGTCGATAATATATATCCATGCGCCGGGATAATCCGGATTTTCGATTCTGAGTACAAAGAGGCTGTACGGCAGGACAAAGCCGAGTACCAAACAATAGGGTGCTATTGTAAGAAAGGTATACGCCAGGGTCGGGTAAAATCCGATAGAGCTGCCGTGTATAAAGAACAGATCGCGAAGTCCCCGAATCGCCAGAATCTGCACGGCGGGCAGGCCTGCCAAAAAAAGTGAAAGCCAACCCAGCCGTTTGACAGTGACCTGCCAGAATCGTTGGGTGATCCATCGGGCCAGGAGCGTGCCGATTCCACCCAGAACCAGCCAGTTGAAGAGAATCAGGGCAATGACGAACTCGTTACCCTGGAACTGGGCCAAAAATTCGCGGATGGTCAATAGTTGGGTGACCACCGATGAAATTCCTGTGGCAATCACCACCCGCGTTATGGCGCGATCATTTTTCTTCTGCAAAATATTGAACCTGATAGATCAAAATTTCCAGAGGTGTCTTTTTCCAGGAATTGAATGAAAGGCCGGCCTTTTTACATAGATGGGATAGAAAATCCTCGGGTCGAGGCAGCTGTTTCCAGACCTGTGGCAGATAGGTGGCGCTATTTGATCCTTTACGGAGGATAACACCATCCACATTGACGCGAAGTTTGCTTAGAAGGTCTTCACTGTCACGGTATTCAAGCGGCTGTGGTTCGCTAAGAAGGCTGACCTCAAAATCGACCGTGTCCAGCTCCTCGGTGGTCAATGGGGAAAAGCGAGGGTCATGGAACGCCGCGTTGATCGCGTTATGTTTGACGCTGTCTATTATGGACTCCCTGGCGGACAGGCTCCCGATGCAGCCGCGCAGCTGACCGTCAATATGAAGGGTGACAAATGTGCCGCGGCGAACCTGAAAGTCGATATCCGTAAGATCAACCGCAAGGGCGTCAGCCTCGGCATCCGCCATCTTCCGGCCAAGTCTTTCCATAACTGTCTGCCGGGCCAGTTTGACCAGTACCTGCCCCTGTCCGTGGCTCAAAGGCTGTGCGGAATCACTGTTGTTTTGCATGGATGAACCTCCAAAAAAGGCGATGGCCGAATAACCGACAACCTTTGATCGATCTCCCGCGGTGTCGCCGCTGTTCGAGTAATGGAGAAGAACCGGCTGCCAGCCGTGCAGACGTGCCAGATTGATCAGAACCAGTAGCGGTCTTATCCCGCAGGCGATATTTTTACGCTTGATCAGTTTGTCGGCGTCCAGGTTTAAGATCATATCGATTGTTTCTTTGTCCATTGCAACGGCATTGGAATATGAACGATAATGTGAAAGATCCGAGCTGACTACCAGCAGGGTGTTGGGATCAAGCAAAGGATCGATGCTTTCCGCGATCCGACCGATATGACACGGTCCGAGTACAATGGGAACGAGTTCAAATTCCTCAAGATAACGCTGTAGAAAGGGCAGGACCACTTCCAGTGAATGTTCACGCCGGTCGGAAGCAGGAAGGGCTTGAAATGTTTTAGATTGTCGGCGCAATTTTGACGCATCATCGTGAAGCATAATCCGACCCAGCGGCGTTTCATAAGCGGTTACATCGCTGATGACGCCGCCGCTGAAACCGACATGGTGATCTGCTGCCAGCAAAATGACTTTGGAAAACTGATTTTTTTTCAAAACCAGAGAGGCATGGGCGGCCGTCAAACCCGAAAAAATATATCCTGCATGGGGCAGGATCAGGGCCTTAAGGGATTTATGAGACGGAATTTGTACCTGAGTAGATTCTGCCTGACGGGTGAGGCGATCAATGGTGAGTTCCAACTCGGCGCGCTGAGACGGATAAAAACGTCCCGCCCACACAGGGCTGCGAATATTATCTGCATGAACTCTCCCAATGAAAGGGAAGCATATCATACAAAAAGCCAAGAGAGTTATAATTAACGGATTAAAAGGCTGTTTCATGAGGTGACTCTTAGAGACCCTTGAAAAACGCCCCCTTTAAAAGCGGGAAACATTTTTCAAAGGTCTCTATTACTTGTAAGGTTTGTTTTGAAACAAGTTCTACGAAAATTATAGAGAAATGCGACTGGAGTGTCAACAAGGATCAATGATCGCAGTTACTGAATATCCAATATCCAACAAGGAATGTCGAATGATGAAGTGCTCTCTTTTCCGCCTTTGTTACATGTCAGCGCCGAATTCCACGGACAATCCAATTCGAAGATAAACACGCTGTTTTCCTTCTATATTCGACATTGGATA
>Ga0114925_10001645_pt1 | contig 11142 bp, 13 predicted proteins | sample SumtaG_2_FD_87287 | JGI IMG/M metagenome (GOLD analysis project Ga0114925, IMG submission 87287) | Deep subsurface microbial communities from Indian Ocean to uncover new lineages of life (NeLLi) - Sumatra_00607 metaG | ecosystem: Environmental > Aquatic > Marine > Oceanic > Sediment | place...
ACCTCCTGTGCCTGCTCAGTGAATCTTTCTGGTCTCAGCTTCTATACCTCCTTCCATTCTGCATCTTCTATTATGTTCTCTATCATGTCTTCTATTTCAGCTTCGGCAATTCTCTTGGTTTTCCTCTCCATTTCCTCAATTTGCCGCTGCATCTCTTTCATCTGTTGCATCAACCTCAACACCACCTCTACCCCAGCTAAATTAACGCCACAATCGCTCATCAGAGTCTTGATATAGCGCAAGCGGTCAACGTCTTCCTCCGAATAGAGACGTATATTGCCGCTGGAACGCTCTGGCTGTACCAGCCCCAGCCTCTCGTAATAGCGCAAGGTATGCGCCTCTATGCCTACTATCCTGGCCGCTATGCTTATTACGTATCTTGGCTTGGATTCCCAGTACACCATCGTGTCACCTCACTTCATGCAGGCCGCAGAGAGCGCAATCTCTCAAATAGCCTCTTTTCCTCCTCAGTCAAATTGGCGGGGAGCACCACTCTTGCCTTGGCGAACATGTTGCCGTAATCGGCGCTGCCTAGCCCCGGCATCCCTTTTCCAGCCAGGCGGAAGACCTTCCCGTTCTGAGTCTCCGGCGGTATCCTGAGAGATAGATTGCCGTTCAGCGTAGGAAATCTGACCTCGCCACCCAGCATGGCAACGGCCAAAGGCACCGAAACTTCGGTGTAGAGGTCATCTCCCTTGCGCTCGAAGAGCCTATGTGGCAGGAGCTTCACTACTAGATAGAGGTCCCCTTTGCCTCCACCGGCACGGCCGGGACCACCCTCCCCTGCAATACGAATCCTTGAACCGTTTCTAACCCCCGCTGGGATTCTGACCTCGAGGCGCTTGGGAATGACTTTGCCACCGGCACCGTGACAAACCGTACAGGCGCGATTGCCTACTCTGCCTGTGCCGCCACATGTTGCGCATAGCTCCTCGGTCTGAAGCCGTATTACCCGCGTAGAGCCATGGTAAGCTTCCTGAAGGCTTACCTCAATGGTTGATTCCAGATCCTGACCGCGTCGCCGGCCGCCCCTCATCCTCGAGCCGATACCGGAATGGCCGAACAAACTTGAGAAGATGCCATCCAGGTCGCTGGCGTCACCATACTCGAAAGCTGTGCCACCCTTGCCAGAATCCCACGTGCCCCTCTCCTGTCCTCCTGCCTTGGCAAATTGGTCAGCATACTCCCACTGGTCGCCATATTGGTCGTATTTCTTCCGTTTTTCCGGGTCGGAAAGGACCTGATAAGCGGCATTAATCTCCTTGAACCTGGCCTCAGCCGATTTGTCGCCCGCGTTGAGGTCAGGGTGGTGTTTGCGGGCTAAGCGGCGATAGGCTTGCTTGATCTCCTTCTCGGTAGCCTTCCTATCTACGCCCAGAGTCTGATAGCAGTCTTTGCCTGTCAACTCCCGTACCTTCAGTGGAATTATAAAATTGTTTGACAGTTTTGTCAAATATCCTTAGCCATATTTCCAGAGGCCTTGACAAACTTATGTAACTTTCTTACAATATTGGTTGAACTGAGAGTGGGGCTCAAGAACGAATAGGTGAAGGAGGTGAGATAAATGGCTATAGAGAGATGGCATCCTTTTACTGATCGCATGAGCCTGAGACAGGCCATGGACAGGTTGTTTGAGGACAGTTTCGTGCGTCCGTCCAGGACTCTAACTGGCCTTGCTGAAGCAGGAGAACCAGTTATGGACATATACCAGACGCCCAATGAGGTAGTGGTCAAGGCAGCTTTGCCCGGACTGAAACCGGAGGATGTCAATATTGATGTCGCTGGCGACACCTTGACCATCAAGGGCGAGAGCAAAGCAGAACAGGAGATCAAGAGAGAGGACTACCTGTACCGGGAGAGGCGCTATGGAGCCTTCTGCCGGAGTGTGCTTCTTCCTAGTGGACTAAAGGCGGACAAGGCTGAAGCAACGATGGAAGATGGCATCCTGACTGTCACTATACCCAAAGCTGAAGAGGTAAAACCCAAAGCAATAAGCGTCAAACCTAAAGAGAAGAAATGATTACTACCGGCCCCCACTCTCAGATCTCAGCAGACCGATGAAGTGTCTTACAATCCGCGCGGTCGCCCCCCAGATGATATGCCCTGCGTATTCATACGCGTAGTGATCCTCTTTGAAATTGGCTTCGTCCATGAAAAATGACAAAGGCACCGAAAAGGTCTCCTTGACTTCTCTGCCATCGATCCTCAAAGTGTAAGGATAAGGTATGAAGGCAACAAAGGGCGAAATAACACAGTTGCTGGAGAGGGCCACGCTGTCGTCAAGCTCCCCTAAGATCTCAATATCCTCCGTCTTCAAGCCTATCTCCTCTTCAGTTTCCCTGAGGGCGGTCTGGCGCAAGCTAGAATCAGACGGCTGCTGGGTCCCTCCGGGAAAGCAGACCTGCCCTTTGTGGAAGTTCACTTGGTCGCTCCTTTCAGTGAGCAGGATATAGTATTGCCCCTGGTCATAAAAGAGGGGCATAAGTACGGCTGAAGATCTGAGATTTGCGCTGGAGATCCTCTCCTTCTTGCGATGACGGAGGATCTCTTCAATGTGCTGTCTCACTAGGCTGCAATTATATCATCCCTTAAGATGTCAAGGATTGACAATCCAGTAGCCAGAAGTTGTGGCCTCCACATTTAAGAGTTATACTTAAAGGTTATGGCGATAAAGCAAGATTATTACGAAGTGCTGGGAGTGCCTCGAAGCGCTAGCACTGAGGAGATCAAGAGGGCGTTTCGCAAACTGGCTTTCCAGCACCATCCTGACCGCAATAGAGAGACAGGAGCCGAGGAGAAGTTCAAGGAAATAAACGAGGCCTACCAGGTCCTGTCCGATCCTGAGAAAAGGAGCAGGTATGATCGCTATGGCCGGGCAGATATCGAGAGAGGCTTTCCCGATTTTGGCTTTGGCGGATTGGGAGACATCTTTGAATCCTTCTTCGGTGGTTTTGGCACGCCCTTTGGTCGAACCGCCCAGCGTGTTCCGCAGAAGGGAGAAAGCCTGCAAAGTCACGTCGCCCTTTCCTTTAAAGAGGCGGTATTCGGCTGCAGTAAAGAAGCGGAGCCACAGCGCATCGAATTCTGCCCTTCATGCCATGGCATCGGCAGCGAATCAGGGACAAATCCCCAGACCTGTCCGGATTGCCGCGGCACAGGGCAAGTGAGGAGGGTTTTTGGGCGCTACATCAGTACCATCACTTGCTCTCGCTGTGCAGGCAGTGGCTCTGTAATAGCAAACCCTTGTCGCCAATGTCGGGGAAAGGGAAGAATAAGGGTGAAACGCAAGGTAAAAATTGATATTCCCGCCGGTGTGGACGATAGATATGGATTGCGCGTGGAGGGAGAGGGGAACGCTGGCTCATATGGCGGCCCCCCGGGCGATCTCTATGTCTCGCTTTCAGTAAGGCCGCACAGTCTATTCCTGAGAGAAGACAGTGACATCCTTTATGAGTTACCCATCAATTTCGCCCAAGCTGCTCTGGGCGATGAGGTGAGAGTGCCATCTCTAGATGGAAAGGTAGATTTCAGAATACCGCCAGGCACTCAAGATGGGAGGGCTTTTCGCTTCAAGGGCAAAGGAGTCCCTCGTATTGATGGCAAGGGGAGAGGGGACTTCGTGGTCAAAGTAGACATAATAACCCCGCAACACCTGGATAAGAAGCAGCGCAGCCTTTTCGGGGAATTGGCTAAGGTGCTACCTCGGACTGAACCGCCTTTGGACGTCTAGTCGAGAGGGCAGCGGTGGCTCGCCGCCGGCTCGCTCCATGCCCGGCTTGTGGAGAAGCCCTGAAAGCATATCCCATAGATAGGATTGATGACGAGCAAATCCTGTCCTTAGCTGTTTGCCTATCAGCTGGTCGCCACAGTGGTGGCGACTCTCTCGGCTACGTGCGATATTGAGCCGGGTTTCTCAGATCAGGAGCCACCCTTGGCCAGTTCACAGCCGACATGATGATTGGGGCTTAAGGCATATGGAGCACTGCCCGGGGATGCCTTGCCTATGACAGCGACCCTTGGCATGCTCTCTCGTGCTTCTTCACCATAGTCGGCGTTCTGTGCCTTGCCGCAAGCGTTTTATGTTATCCTGGTGCTGGTAGATGAGCAGCGCGATGACTGCCAAGCTATAGGCTAAATAGATGGGAGGGAAACTGTAGAGCATGGTCAAGGGTATCATTAAGCACAGAGCAGCCAAGGCCCCAAGAACAGAACCAAGGGACATATGCCGGCTGCGCAGCGCCGTTATAGCCACAATTTGAGCACCGAATATTCCCGCAGGGGGGTAAATAGCAAATAGTGTGCCAAAATAGGCGGTCACTCCTCTGCCCCCCTTGAACCTGGCAAATATCGGCCAGTTATGTCCTGCCACTGCCGCCATGCCGGCCACAACCTGGCCTATCTGCTGCCAATGAACGGACGCACCGCCGACGCTTATGATACCGCTGCCGCCATCTATGATGACTGCGGCCAGCATAACCGCCCCAGTAGCTTTAGACACGTCGAGAACTATAGTCAAGACGCCCAGCTTGGTCCCTGCGGCTCTCATCACATTAGTGGCGCCGGTCTTACCGCTCCCTTGTTCCCTGACATCAACGCCACTCTTTAGCTTGGCTATTATCAGGCCGAAGGGAATGGAACCGAGTAGATAGGCAATGACTACTATAGCGACGAACTCGGCTACCATGCTCTCACCTCCATCTTTCTACTGTTCTTGCGCGCGGCCTTCTTGAAGATCAACTTCAAAGGAACACCGCGAAAACCGAAGCTCTCGCGGAGTTTATGTTCCAGGTAGCGTTGATAGGAAAAATGAATAAGGTGAGGATCGTTGACCTTGAGAACGAAAGCTGCTGGCTGTGACTCGTCTTGATAGGTTTGAACAATGCGCAACCGCCTGGAGCCTGTGCGGGGCGGGGGATGGCTAGTCGTTGCCTGCCTGATTACTTCCTCGAGTTCCGATTGAGATACTCTCTGTTGTCTTTCCTGCCAGATTTGCCAGGCTAGAGGCAGAATCCTGCCTATTCCCTGGCCTAGTCTGGCAGAGATGTAGATGATGGGCGCATAGGAGCCAAATCTAAACCTTTGCTCGGCGCCTTTCTTGAATGCCTGTCTTTGCTCTTGAGGAACCATGTCCCATTTGTTGACCACCAACACCATGCCCTTTCCAGCCTCAATAATATAGCCGGCGATATGCATATCCTGGGCAGTAATGAATTCGCCGGCATCGACCAGCAACAGAGCGACGTCACACTGATTAATAGCCCGAAGAGACCGAAGTAAGCTATAATAGTCCACTCCAGCATCAACCCTCCCCCGTCTCTTGATCCCGGCGGTGTCAACGAGTAAGATCTCCTTTTTCTGCCACCGAATCACAGCATCAAGCGCGTCGCGCGTTGTCCCCGGAGCCTCATGGACAATGGCTCTTTCATCTCCCAACAATGTATTCAGCAGAGTTGACTTGCCCACGTTGGGTCGTCCCACAATAGCTAGTTTAGCCTCTCCCTGCTTGGCAGTGCTGATTTGTCGGACTGGCAAAGAAGCCAGCACAGCATCCATTAATTCGTCTATACCTCGATTATGGTGGGCACTGATGGCTGCCGCCTCGCCCATACCCAGGCGGTAGAAGTCGGCCACCTCATTCGCCTGGCGGGCAGAATCCACCTTGTTCATTGCCAAGATGACAGGTTTCTGGGCAGTGCGGAGCATATCAGCGATTTCCTCATCAGCAGCGATAGTTCCTTCTCTGGCATCTACGACAAAGATGACGGCATCAGCCTGGGCAATGGCCGCTTCCACTTGTTGCCTGACCTCTTGCTCCAAAGGCGTAGATGGTCTTGTTTGCCAGCCGCCAGTGTCAACCACAGTCACCTCCCGTCCCTGCCAGGAAACGAAAGCAAAAACGCGGTCTCTGGTAGTTCCCGGCAAATCGGCGACTACAGCTATCCGCCTGCCTGCCAGACGGTTAAGCAAGGTGGACTTGCCCACATTCGTCCTGCCCACAATGGCTATGATAGGCTTGGCCATTTGTCTGACACCTGTGCGTTCGGCAGAAGCTTCAGCAGCAATGCCTTCTGAAGATGAAGTCGGTTTTCTGCCTGATCAAATACCACTGAGTGAGGGTCATCTAGCAGCCCGGCGGAGATTTCCTCACCATGATGGGCCGGTAAGGGATGCATCAACACAGCATCTGCCCTAGCCACGCTTAACAGTCTATTGTCCACTTGATAGTCTGAAAAGGCAAGCCGGCGTTTCTCCACTTCACTCTCCTGGCCCATGCTAGTCCACACATCTGCATATATTATATCAGCATCTTTGGCTGCCTCATGAGGGCTATCGACTACCTGAATCTGGCTGCCGCTTAGAGCAGCGAATTCCTTGCCTTGATTCAATATGTCCTCGTTAATACTGTAACCCGGCGGCGAAGCGAGGCGGAAGTTGATACCAACCAGACAGGCGGCGAGGAGCAAGCTGTTGGCCACGTTGTTGCCGTCGCCAACGAATGCCAGGGTCAGGCCGGGAAATGTGCCTTTCTTCTCATATATGGTGAGAAGGTCTGAAAGAGCCTGGCAGGGGTGTTCCAGATCAGAAAGGGCATTGATGACCGGCACAGAAGAATGGGCAGCCAGAGCGCGCAAAGTCTGCTGCGTAAATGTACGAACGGCGATGCCGTCGACATAGCGGCTGAGGACTCGAGCTACGTCATTCACCTGCTCCCGTTTGCCTAAGCCTACCTCTTCTGGAGACAGGTAGATGCTGTGTCCGCCCAGCTGATACATAGCTAGATCGAAGCTGACTTTGGTGCGCAAGGAAGGCTTCTCGAAGAGGAGACCTAAGGTTCTTCCCGCAAGAAGAGGCGGCGTACCCGCTTGCTTAACACGCAAGCCTTCCTCAATGAGGTGCTCAATTTCCCTGCGATTCAGGTCCGATATCGAGAGCAAGTCTTTTCTCATCCTTAACCTCGTTTGATACTACTTCAGCATCTCACATTTGTCAACCTAGTGTGCCAACCTACAAAGCCTTGACAAAACCTGCGAAGCAAGTATATTATGTTTTCGATGAAGCTGTCTGAGAATGCATTTGTTCAGCCTACTCAGCGGTTGTGGTTAATGGATCAGATGACCACAGTAACGCCCGGAATTTAGCGGAGAATCCGAGTTCAACAGCTTCCACTAAGTATAAGAGAGGTAATAACGGTTCAGGCTTCCTGAGACATGCATATGGTTTGCCGTGTTCTTTAGGTTCGTGCAAACGTGCCTTTTTGGGGAAACCAGCCTGTTATGAGAGATGAGCGTGCGCGCGAAGAGAGTTCAGGCCGTCATCACAATCGGGCTGCTGCTATTCGTGCTCCTATTGCCCCAACTGGCTCTGGCAGAGTCGGCCTCCATTAGCCTTTCCCTTAGTTTTGGGCGTTGTGGCGATGTCATCCAAATAACAGCGGACGTTCCAGCGGAAGGCACCTATCGCATTTGCTGGGGTTCTCCTACAGCGGCAGGTGCTGTGGAGACATTCACGACGACCGGGGCTGGAAGCCGTACTATCCCGTTTACCATCCCTACGACGGCGAAGGGGACCTATAGTGTGTATTTGACCACCGAAGCCTATGTTGAACTGGCAGCCGCTGCTCTTGAAGTCATCCCTTTCGCGCAGATTGACCCCACGGAGGGACCGGTAAGCACAAATGTAACCATCAGCGGCAGTGGTTTTGCAGCCAGCCAGGACATCCGGGTCGGTCTCAGTGGCACAACCACCACGACAGACAGGGCCGGTGGCGACGGTAGCTGGACGCTATCTTATACCATCCCGTCCACTCCCGGCGGCAGCTATGTCTTTGAGATTGAGGTTCAGGACGCTGGAGCATGGGTGGTTTGGATGGAAAGGTATTTCAGGGTGACCCCCCAAATCACTGTCAGTCCGCCTTCGGGAAACGTGGGGCAAACAGTTCAGGTAACGGGCACAGGCTTTGCCAGCAACGAAGATGACGTTCAGATCACGTTCGATGGGGAGGTGAGGAAGCAGGATATTCCTGTCCAGGAGAACGGCTCCTGGAGCGCCGTCATCACTATTCCTGCCTGCCAGAGCGGTCCTCATGTCATTGATGCCTCAGGAGTATGGACCAGGGCTCGCGATATACCTGATGTTGAGTTCATCGTGGGCGCCGGGATATTGCTTGACCCAACTATGGCTTACGTAGGTGAAACGATCACCGTTACCGGAGGTGGTTTCCTGCCCGGCGAAACGGGCATCAGGGTTACCTTTCAGGGGCAGACTGTTACTCCGGTTCTCACCGCTGATAGCACTGGTAGCTGGGAGGCTTCGTTTGACCTGCCACCCAGCACCCATGGCAGCAATACCGTTTCGGCTCGAGGCGACATAACCGCACCAGTTACGTTTGACCTTATCACTCTAGCCAGAATAGAAAGCTTTAGCCCGGTCGAAGGAGCCCCCGGCGATTCCGTTACCCTCACAGGCAGCGGTTTCCACGGTAATCAGCAATTAACGGTCCTCTTTGACGGGAATCCTGCCCCGGGGGATCTGCGGACCCGGGCCAACGGTGATATTGTGATCACTTTTCAGGTTCCGGCAACCACTGTAGGCATGCAGACCGTGGTGGTGAGAGATGGGGGTGGGGCTACTGACTCGGTTACCTTCACGGTGAGGGCAAAAGTCCTGTCATCTCCGGCGCCCATTTTGCCTGAAGACGGGAGCAAATTCAGGCCGGGGGAGATAACTTTCAGATGGGGGGGGATAACCGGCGACACCGGCATTACTTACGTCCTGGAGATAAGCAACGAAGCCGGCAACGTTGTCTGGTCGCAGTCAGGTATTGAGGAGTTCAGTTACCTGGTCCCGGGCGACGACCTACCCCACGGAACCTACTACTGGCGGGTTAAGGCTGTGGATGAGTTCCTCAACGAAAGCCTCTGGTCAAGCCGTAGCTCCTTCACAATATGGACGGTGCCGACCTGGGTCTGGGTGATAGTGGGCGTGGCAGTAGTGATAGTTCTCATGGTCGTCGCCTACCGGGAGACAAAATTCAAGGTGATTGAATGAGATAACTCGCTACGGCTGTCTCCCGGTTCTGCGATGATTCCCGCGGCCTGAAGCGTCGCTAAGCTCGAGAATAGCGGAGGAGCAGAACACAAAGCCCAAGCACGCAGTCCGGAATTCTAAACAAGCTCGAAATTCAGGAATCAAGATGATAACCCGAAGTGCCGCGATACCGGACTATTGTCCTGTGACGCTGCATTTCTGTGTCTGGTTTTGGCATGTCACAGGAACTTGGGAGCCGTGGAGGTTAGAGTGAACGTCAGGGAGTCTGCCAATCGACTACAGGAGAGTATATGGGACTCCGCAGAGAAGATTAAGATGAATTCTTGTGGTGGTCCTGACGGGGGGAAGACAATATGGGTTGTCTAATGCTCGTGCCGCTGATCGCGGCCATCACAGGAGTAGCCTTATACATGGGTTCTCTGGTCGGTTTGTTCTTGGCTTCCTTCACAGCCATGGCTACCTCACTGGCTGGTCTGCTAGCTCTCGTGCTGTTGATATGAGCCTGAAGCAAGGGATGTGTCGCGCCACAAAAAAAGCAACGCCAGTTCCTCCAGGTGTCCTACTGGGAGCAAGATGATATGGGCTGTCTAACCATCGTCCCGCTAACAGTAGCAGTCGTGGCCGTCGGTGTGGGCATGGGTACACTGTGGGCTGTTCTCACTGGTCTAGCCGCTGCCATGGTTATGTCTGTGACTGCTTTCATAGCGTTTGTGCTGCTTCTGATATGATCGTCAGTCAGGTAGAATACCCGATGAAAGCGAGCAAAGTGGATTTCTGTCGGTGCGTTAAGGAGAATGAGACGCCATGATGACCTGTACAGGGCTCCTCGCGGTAGCCGCGGTCATTCTCCTCGTAGGTACTTTGCTGGCTCTCGCGCTGATACCTCTGGCGCTGGCAGGATTCCTGCTGGCTTTAGTGCTCATAGTGGCGGTCATTATCTTCACGTGGCGCAGCATCTACCCCTGGCTCGTGCGGATGGGCAGATGGGCAGCTCGACCGCTGAACATCATCTTCCTCTTCATCGTGGTGGTGGTGGGAGAGTTTGTCCTCAAGTATGTCCTTGATCAAGCAGGCATATCAGTTCCAACTTTCTCCATACTAGGAAGAGAAGTAACAATCATAGGCATAGGCCTTCTACTCCTCTGCCTCTTCTTGCTCTTGCTGGCCATAGTGGTATGGCTGGTAAGACTATGGCGGTACGGTTGGCCTCGCGTGAGAAATGTCTTCTGGGACTTTTGCTTTCGTATTGTCGGCTTGTGCTGGAGAATACTGGTGGGCATTCCTCTGGGCATAGTCTGGTTTCTCTACCACCCTCCTTTGTACTGGCTGATAGCAGGCACCCTGTTTTACATCCGGGGGATTTCAGCGGCGGTAGCTTGGTTCTTATATCACCCACCGTTGAGGGAGCTGATACGGGCCGGTCTCTTTATTACACGTTTAATCGCTCGACTTACAGCCTGGGTTCTCTACAACCCACCAATGCAGTGGGTGGCAGGGGCAGGACTGTTCATCCTCATGCTGATCGCCCACATCGTTAGCACCATAATTGACCGTATTTGGGCGACCGAGTTTGTTAAGGGCGTCAGGAAGGTACTAAGGAAAGGGTTAACTGTAGAGCGCGAGTCCTATCAGGACTATAATTATGCCCATGACGACAGCCGCGCCGCCGCCTAGCAAACCGGCGACGTCCATATGAGTGAAGATTCGGGCGAAGATCCGCTTGCGAAGGGCTGCCTGTTCGGGCGTCATCCGACCTGATCCCTCAGAGGATTCGGATGCCGCCTTAATAGAGTCCCTGTCAAACATGGGCATTATCAATCTTCTCCACTCACGAGCCCCCCGATAGACCACGCCTGCAACGATTATGCCCACGATGATGAAAAACAGCCCCAGGATCAACACCATCATAGGTAAGCCAAAGTCAACTACGTCCATTTTCCACCTCCTTACTTACATCAAGTCCGTTCAATGATCGTCTCTACCATTCTAAAGCCGCCTCCGGCGACCGAAGAATGGAGAGGCCCTTCGCTATCATTCGTGCCGACACTTCAGGGGAATCCCCATCAGGCAAGTCTCCTTCGTTTTAGCGTAGCA
>Ga0114925_10001646_pt1 | contig 11141 bp, 11 predicted proteins | sample SumtaG_2_FD_87287 | JGI IMG/M metagenome (GOLD analysis project Ga0114925, IMG submission 87287) | Deep subsurface microbial communities from Indian Ocean to uncover new lineages of life (NeLLi) - Sumatra_00607 metaG | ecosystem: Environmental > Aquatic > Marine > Oceanic > Sediment | place...
ACAATTAATTTCGATTGGCATCAGATTTGTACATTTCAAATGCCTTGAATTGGCAGGGAAGATAGGTCTTTAGATAATCAAAAATAATTTCAACTTTTTTCTCTATTCCTTCATCGGTGCCATGACAAATGTCAATGAAATAGTTAAGGCCACCATGATGATTTTCTGCCACAGGAATATATGTTATTCCTTTGCGCTCACAAGAATCTCTTAAGGATCGATTGTAAATGTCGACCATCCGGCAGTAACTCTCAAGAGTCACGTATTTTCCCCGCCAGGTCTGTTGTAGATCGCATTCGAGAAATTCCCGTTCTTCCCGGTTAAGTAATTTCAAGTCGGGCCGAGAAAAGCTGGAAAAGGCCACCGGAACTTGCATCACGGCAGCAGCATCATGCAACGCCAAAAGGTTTTTAATCGTTGTGTTTTCAAGATAGGTGCGAATGGCATACTCCCCAGGAAGTAAATTCCAGTTCATCCGGGCATTCAGAAATCTTGATTTCCTCAATAAACGCCTCCACCCCTTAGTATTTCTTTCGAGATAGGGAAAATACAGCCAACAAATATCGTTGACTGCGTTATACTCAAGTATCAGGTCCGGGTTCAAGGCCAGGTAGTCACCGATCTTTTCTAGTTCACTATTGGAATTTAGCCCGGATACGCCGCAATTAATTACTTCCAAACTGACATCCGGGAACGTGTCCTTAAGCCTTTTTTCCAGGAGATTGGGATAGGTAGTTTCATTCGTCCAGCCCGCTACGGTTGTTGATCCCCGGACGCATAGAATCCGGAATAATCCATTCGGCTTTGGAATAACTACAAAATGATCCCGGAGACCCAAATTATTAGTTTTAATTTGAAAGCGTTTTCCATTGAAATCAAAAGTGACCTCCTGATTCTTTTTATAGGTAGACCATGGATCCTCCCAGAGAGAATCGGAAAAAGCTTGAGTAAATCTTGCATGCTTTGATTGTTCTTCAAGAACGAATTCATTACTAATTTGTATACGCCTCCATCTTACCCGTTCATAAACCTCCATGGCACAGAAGAGCAATCCTGACCACACCAAGGCAATGATAACCCCAAAAACAATTCGGAAAGCCTTTTTTCGATCTCGCTTCATGATTTCCTGCCTTTAGTTGTTTATATTCAATTCACTAAGGCACCCCCAACAATTTTACAGATCTTAATGCTAAACGATATGTGGCTGGAGATATTTTCAAATGGGGTGAATTTGACTTTTGATTTTTAGGTGGTTATTCTACATTTTATATTCTTTGGTTTTGCCAAAAAAATTGGAGGTGTTGTAAGGCTTATTACTCCTATTTCCGTGAAGCAGCCGAGCCGGAACATGAATCAGATAGAATCGGACAGTATCGGGCTCATCATTGAGTCCACTGCTTCAGTGAGGAAGAAAAATGAAACACAAAGAGTTATTATATTTAATCATTTTGATATTACATCTATTTTTATCATACTCACTATTTTTATTGTTTGAGAATCAAGATATAATCTTGTTAACAAAAGAGGATGGTTTTTTTGAATCACTCGGTGCAATATTTTTCCTTATTGCATCTATCTTCTTTTTTATTATATTTTGGAAAGATAGATCCGGAAATGATTTTCAGTTCTTTAAAACAAAAAGGAACATATGTTTTCTTTTATTAGGCCTTGTTTTTTTGTTGGATTTGGGGAAGAGATTAGTTGGGGGCAAAGGATTTTTAATTTTCACACTCCGGAAATATTAAAAGAATATAATTTGCAAGATGAAGTAAGTATCCATAATCTTGAGATTTTTCAGGTAAGAACCGCTGAAGGACAGAGAAAATCAAATTGGGCCCTTCTCCTACATGTCAATGTACATTTTATTCTATTTTGGTTTGCTTATTGTATTATCATTCCTATATTGAATAGATTTAATTTAACTATTTCTGAATGGTTTAAGAAAATAAACCTTCCTATGGTTCCAATATGGATAGGCATTTTTTTTCTGGCGAATTTAATAGTATCAAGGATGATTGGTGTACGAATTTCGGGCGATATACATTCCCTTGTAGAGATCTCAGGCGATATACTAAATGCCCTTATGGAAATTGAAGAGTGTAATTTTGCCTTTCTTTTTTTGTTAGTGAGTCTCTATTTGTTTCAGAATAATGGAGATAAAGAACTCAGTCAGAAATAAACATACCTTCCCCATAATAGAATTGATGTAAAAACGAGCGTCGCGCAACATTCGTCAATTTAGAAGAAGTGGTGATGGAACGGTATATTGCTGACTCCTGCCGAGTAAACAGGACCTAACTCAGAATCAAGGGAAAAGGAGGTGTCTTTGGTGGGCTGACAAGATAAATTTAATCATAGATATTAATCCCAGGGATTTCACTTAATTATAATATCAGAGAAATATCCATAATGCTGAAGATATCTAACCACACCAATCAGAACAGGATCTATTTCTATTTTCTTACATTTGCCTATTAGTTCATCAAAGTTAGATTTACAAATCTTTTTAATGTCTTCTTCGCTTAAGATATTGTAAATATTTTCATAGCCTTCATCTTTATCCCTATCATGATAATCATCGTATATCTGAAATAAGAATCCAAATTGCCTACCACAGCTAATTGCCAAATCTAATTTATCTCTATCAACAAATGGTAAACCAAAGGAAAGGCCAAATAGACTCCCAGTCTTTTTGTAGGCCATATCTTTATAGAAGGCATAGCAAGGGTTGCTCTCTTTTAATCCTTTCTCCATCATTATCCCGGTAATTAATTCCTTGATTACTTCAGTTGTAAGTTTAACTACCTTTGTATTATTTTTAGATTGTAAAGCATAATTGATGCTTTCACTCATGAAATGATCCCCAATGAGAACAGCATGAGTTTTGGAGAAAACTTTATTCAAGGAAGGGTAACCTCTACGATAGTCACCATCATCTATAACATCATCATGAACCAACGAACAAAAATGTAATAGCTCTATTATTACACCATAGCGTTGATTAGATTCAATATCATAGGAAAGTTCTTTGGCTATCAAAACTGGTATTAAGCCACGAATTCTCTTAGCATTTGAACTTAGAAAGATTTTATTAGCATCAGCTAAGAATTTTTTAAATATTTTGTCTGCTTGATAATTGTTAACAAAATTCATATGATAAACATTGATTGAGCCTTTAATTCTTTCTATTATCTTGTTTGTAATTTCTTCATATTTTATCTCATTGTAATGAGTCACTGATTTTTTCCTTTTCATCTTATTATCCGAAGTTTCCTTAGAACTCATGTTGCTTATAATACATGTTAGTTTCAAGTTTTGAAACGAATGCAATCCAGGAATAACCTATAGCATGTATTCCAAAAAGGGCTATTCCAACATATTCTTTATAACATATGCATAAAAAAATCAATATAATAGAATAAAAAGCCATGATAAACTCTGCAATATTGATTCTTGACATGACTTTATCCTGAGTTCTTCTTCTCAGATTATTTGTTAGCGCCTCCGGGCTTCCAAACTTTGGCGTCCGATCTCTGTGTACTTTAACGCCAAAAAAACCCTCCAGTATCCCGTAAGTCAAGGTAATAAACAAAGAGGGTATTAATAGCAGCGTTACACATTTTTCTCTTAATTTAACCCAAAAATCTATTCCTCTTGAATCTGTTATTTGATGTTGTTCCCTGGTTAATTTCATATTCAGAAAAGGAATATGGGTTAGGTTAGCAACAATCAACAAGGAAAGACAAAAATATCTAAGTAACCATTCTAAACCCATCTTCATTGTAATCAGGTAAGCGGGGATTACCATAATATGAACAATTATCATAAATAAGGGTTGGAGACTAAGAATGGTGAAAAATTCGAAGGCAAAAACCTTTTGGCTGAAGGATAATTCCTTGCTTCTAAGAACTGGAAGGGCTATTTTTCTGCATACTTCTTGCAAGCCTTTCATCCAAGATCTCTGTTGGATTTTAAAGTCTATATAGGTTTCCGGTAGTTCGGAGTCGCACGTAATATGGTTCAAATAAACAATTTTCCACCCTTTTAATTGGGCCCTGAAACTTATATCTATATCCTCAACTTGTGTATCGCCACTCCATCCTCCCGCATCTTCTATAGCACTTAGACGCCAACTTCCAGCGGAACCTCGAAAAGTAGTCAAATGTCCAGATCGACTTCTTGAAAAAAAGTCAATTGAATGCAAATTCTGTAGAAAGGTAGCTTCTGCAACTGTCAGTGCGCAAGAGCTTTGGTTATAATATCCTAATGTTGTTTGAATGGCTCCCACGCTGTCCGATGAGAAATAATGGATGGTCTTTTCCAGATAATCCTGAGGAATTATAAAATCTGCATCAAAAATAGAAATAATTACATTTTCCCAATCGGGAAAACCATTTTGTTCGAGATAGCTTTTTGCGATTTCAAGTCCATAATTCAAATTACCGGCTTTATATTCTTTTCTAGTTAGTCTATGCACATAAAAAATATTTAAACCGCTATAGAATTTCTTCTTATCAATTACGTAAGTATTGATGCTGTTAGATATATTTTCGATATCAGAATCATCTAATAATTGAATAATCAATCTATTTTTTTGATAATTAACCTTGCACGCTGAATCAATAAGCCTTTTTACTATAACAGGATCTTCATTATAAACAGGCAATTGAATTATTTGGAAGGGTAAATTTTCTTTCCCATAAAACTTCAGTGGCCTATCAACTATGTTTCGGCTTTTGTGATATACGATAAAGAGATAAATTGAAAAAAAAGCATGCAAAAACAGGCCGACAAATGGAATTAGATATACAATAAGAAAAAAAGCAAAGATAAGTGTAAGCATGCCTAGGATCCCAGAAGCGTCTGCTTAAAATCAGAATACAACTTTTAGGCACAAATATCAAGTGATATTGATAAGTTATACTCTAATCTTTCTTGCTTGGCACTTCGTTTATACGGTGGTATTCTTTTAATATGAGTTGCTTTTCCTCGTCATATCTAGCTGCTACGTCTCTTGCATCATGCCAAATATCCATTTTTTTTGAATCATGCCAAGCTTTGATGATCAACCCATGAAGGATTATAGTGAGCCAGGCAAATGAGGGGTCTCTCTTCATTAACCCCTTAATGAATATTTGGGAGAGGAATTTAACGGCACTTCTTGAAAGGGATACTTTCTGCTCATAGCAACCATTTTTCCTTTGAGCCACGAAGGCCCAGTAAGAATGTCGATAGACCATTTTTTTTAGCGAAAGGAGGTTATCGGTACGTTGATGGTATACAATAGCCTTAGGGTTATAAACCAACTTATAACCAGCCTTTCTAACTCGGTAGGAAAAGTCAACATCCTCACCACTGGTTTGAAATCTCCCATCAAATCCTCCTAATTCTGCCGGAATCCTTGTACGATACGAAGAACAAAGGCCAAATAGAAATTTGGCACAAGGCAGTGTTTTATTTCCCCAGCTTTGAAACAATATTTCTCGTCTCCATCGGTCATAAAGACTGGACTGATTTACTTCGACCGCCTGGCCTCCCACGCCTGCCACATTTCCGTTCTCATAGCATCCAATTAAGGATTTCACCAGTCTGTAATCGGCAGGAGCATCCGCATCTATAAAAACAATGATTTCTCCAGAGGCATTCTTCCAGGCAGTATTTCTTGCCGAAGCAATGCCTAAATTTTTCTTATGAGAAATAAGCCTTACATTCGTATGCCTCTTTACAATGGTTCGACTTGTATCACTTGACCCATCATCTACCACTATGATTTCCGATGGGCGCAAGCTCTGATGGTTGATAGACCTTAGGGTCTGATCGATAAATGTGGCCTCATTATAGCAGGGTATTGCTACTGTTATTGAAGTCATTTTCTTAATTGATGAAGAGTCTTTTTGCTTGGCTCAGTCCTCTTACGGGATGGCAAATATATCTGGGGATCGATCGGACAAGCTGTCTTATTTCCTTCCATGTCAGTTTATGTATTGATTTATGGATAAACCAGCTTCTCCAAGCGTATCTTAATGCTCTTTCCAGATCCGAACAGGTGAGTTCATCTGTGCGTATAACCGAAGAATTGTAACCGTCGTATTTACCCCAATCTTTTTCAATTAGGTGACCCTTTTCAAGGAGCTCTTCATAGATTTGGGTTCCTGGTAGGGGAGTCAAAATGGAAAACTGCAAGGAGTCAGGGTCTAACTCCTTGGCCAGATCAACAGTCTTCTTAATGGTTTGTTTAGTTTCTCCTGGTATGCCCAGCATAAAAGTCAAGTGAACCTTTATCCCCAGGCTCTTGGTAATTTCTATATTTTTCTTCGCCTTTTTAAGGTTCAAGTCCTTTTTAACATGCTTGAGCAGTCTTTCATCTGCAGACTCAATCCCGTATTTGATTGCCTTCAATCCCGTTTCTGCCATAGCCCTTAGGATTTCCTGGTCCATCAGATCAGCCCGGGCCATGATCGCCCAAGGTATGTCCAGCGATCGGCGCTTTTTCTCACTACAGAAGGCCAGCATCCGTTCCTTGCCGATGTTGAAGGTGTCGTCATCAAAATAGACAGACCGAAAGCCATATTCATCACAGACCTGCTCCATTTCATCCAAGACATCGCGGATGTTGCGCGGCCGGTAGCGATTGCCGTTCATCACCTGGGGCCAGATACAATAGGTACACGAAAAGGGGCAGCCATGACTGGCCCATATCTGTAACGAAGGTTCAGGGAGGCTACCGGGGTTGTCAAAATAGTTGTTCATGGGCAAGAAGTGTCGGGCGGGCCATGGCAGGGAATCGATGTTCTTGATCAGCTCAGGCGGGCCAGTACTTAATGCCTTGCCCAGGCGGTTGCGCAGTATCAAGCCTGGCACCTGAGCCGGGTCTCTGCCAGCTGCCATGACTTGTGCGGTGTTAGCCAAGGTCTGCTCATATTCACCGATCAGCACCAGATCGACTTCGGTATGGGCATTTAGAAACTCGGGTTTGAACATCTGGGCGTGAGGGCCACAGAAAGCCAGCTGGACACTCTGGCCCATCAACTCCCGTATCCGCCGGGCAATTCCCAGATCGGTCCCAAACGAAGACAGGGAGACCTCGAGAAGGATCAGATCTGGATCGAAGTCGTCAATTCTGGCCAAAAATTCGTCCTCGCTTATGCCCTCGGCGATCCCGTCCACCAACAGGATCTCGAGTCCGAGTTTCTCAAGGAGTGCAGCTGCATATGCCAGCTGAAAGGGAAAAGGCATGTAGCGGTTGCCCTCCGCTTCGAAATGCGGCCACCTGGATCCGGCCCGCACACCATAAAAGCCACGCTTATACCACGGAGCGCTACACAAAAAAATCTTTACTCCCATTACATCACCCCACTGATCAAGGCCGCCGCCTGGCGAACTCAGCAACGGTTCTCCCGTTATTTCTGGTCAAACGCCACGAGAAGGGATTGGATACGATACCACCTCCGTCTTTCCGCTTGCTTCTGATACGCAGGACATAGGAAAACTGATGGCAATCGTAGGCAATGTCGGTCATGAAACTGCGGTACTCATCTGGCCAGATACCCACAGTCACGTAGTATTCGCCTTCCAGAAGGTTGAGCCGTTCATACTCCAAAACAATCTCTCCCTCGCCACTTAGAACTCCCGCCTTGAAGCCGACCCGATCGGTGTTGACACCGTGAACCCATAGGCCCTCGTTTCGAAAAAACTGAACTCTGAAAAGAGGATCCTTGACCGGTTGGCGGCTTTTGAAACGAATGACCACTGTCATCGGCTCGTGGGTCCAAAAGGTGTCGCGCTCTTTCCCATCAGTGTCAACGAATTTAACCTCACAAATTTGGATCTCCTGGGTGTCAGTGCCGTAGACGTTTTCGGGGTTAAAGGGGTGAAGGTGACGAGGAATCTGGTTCTGTTCGCGTTCGCAGGCCTGCCAGTAGGTCTTCAGAACGCTTTCAGTTTCACCATCGTGATGGATATGACCGTCCTTCAGCAGGATCACTCGCTGGCAGATGGCCGCTACATCCCCCAGGCTGTGAGTGGCCAGGATGATGGTCTTGCCCTGGTTCAAAAATTCCCTGACTCTGGCCAGGCATTGACGCTGGAAGACAACGTCACCTACAGATAGAACCTCGTCCATCAGCAGGATGTCGAATTCCATATGCATGGCGATGGAGAATCCCAGCCGTATAATCATTCCCGCCGAATAGGTGTTGATTGGGTAGTCTATATACTCACTTAGGCCGGAAAAGTCAATGATTGACCTGCGCTTTTCCTGAATCTGGCTCCTATTCAGGCCGTGTATGGCCCCCTTGAGAAAAATGTTCTGGCGGCCCGTAAGACGGGGGTCAAGTCCGCTTTGTACGTCTAATACGGTCGAGATCCGGCCATTTACCCTTATCTCACCCTCAGTAGGGTGTATAATGCCGGCAATAATGCGCAGCAGGGTGCTCTTTCCTGAGGCGTTTCGGCCGATGAGGCCGATGGACTGGCCAGCCGGAATGTCAAGGTTTATGCCGGACAGGGCCCAGTGTTCCGTGACGCCCTTAGATCGCCTGTTGAGAGTGAGCAGGTCTCTCAAAAGGACCAGCCTGGAAGGGTAAATCTTATAGCGTTTGGAAAGATTTTTTGCTGATACAGCTAACATGACAAGCCTATACCCAATCCACGATTTCTTTGCGAGACTTATAGTAAAAACTCAGGCCAACGACCATAGAAAGAACCGTAAAGAAGAGAAAGGAAGCCACAGCTGGAACCGCCGGCAGACGGCCGACAAGGAGCAAATCACGATATATCTCGATCAGGCCTGTCAGCGGATTGAACCAAATAATCCTCTGCAGATATGCGGGAAGGCTTTCAAGCGGAAAAACAATGGGCGAGGTGAAAAACCAGACGAAAAGAATCGTCGTAGTCAGATGGGAGAAGTCACGAAGAAAGACGGTCAGTGTGGCAACCATTAGGGCCATACCGTAACAGAAGATTATCTGAATCGGGATCAACGGCATGATGAGTACGCAATAAGAGGTGATATTTTGGTCAATAAGCCCCTTGATTAGGAGAAACACCATAAGGGCCATTATTTCTGACACCGTGGCAGACAACACTATATGAAACGGAATGAGGTAAAGTGGAATTGCGTGATGTCTGATCAGGTGGGATTGATCAATGAACACGGTGGTTCCTCGTTGGAGGGACTCCTGAATGGCCAGCCAGGGCAACATGCCGGCGAATATATACAAACCGAAGTTGAGAGGTTTCCCCTGTCCGGAGGTGCCCGGGGTGACCACCCAGGAGAAAACAAGGGCGTAAACGCCAATCAAGACTAAAGGCTTGATAAGAGACCAGAAAAAACCAAGGACTGAACCCAGGTACTGGGAGCGGAAGTCATGAACCGAGAGAGTCAAAATCAAATGTCTGTGCTCTTCGAGTCCTCTGATCATGGTCATAAGTTTCCTTCTCGGTGGATCAGAACCCTGATCTCAACCGGACAGTATCGGATGAGCATTTGCCTTAACACAGCAGGGGAAGCCAGGCTACTGCTCCCCCTTTTAACGTTTCTTCATTGTGGTTCTCAGATCCCTTATTTTCTTGATTCCGAGGTCTGTATTAGGTGGCTGGAGAATCACTACTTTATACATGATCTGTAATATCCTTGTCAAGCCTCATTCTCTCTTTTACGCAAGCTATGACAACAACATGGGGAGAATATTACGGTCCTCTATCAGGGCAAGAAGCAGTAACCCAGTTCGGCCAGCAATTCGTCATTCTCGACCCGGCGCCGAAACTCTTGTATGGTCGAGTCGTTAATGAAAGCAGATCTTCTTTCGGGGTTAATCATTGAAATGGCACGAGCAAGTCGTTCGTCCGATTCGAGCCCAATAAAATCAGCCAGAGAGTGCAATGTCGCCTCTGGTTTCTCAATCAGATGCTCAAAACGGATCTCTACTGCGTTTTCGATCTTGCTAACGTGACGTCGCGCCCTCAACACGTAACTCTTCCATAGAGTGAAGCAGCCATCCAGACTCTGACAGCGCGGTGAATAGTGTGGATGGTCAAACCCCTCAGGGCGGGAGGTTTCCCGCCTCCACAGGCTTGCTGCCACATCCACCCCATTGCGCAAAATATGAATAATCCTGGCTCGGGGAAAGATCCGGCGCCAGACAGGAAGAGTAAATATGTTGCGGGGGTCCTTCCATCCCCAAGGATTGCAGAAGTTTGACAGTAGGTGATGATGAGGCTTCCACCGCCAACCTAAATGGGAGCTAAAGAAGTGGGCATCCATTGAACGTCGCACCATGGTCTCGGCCTCATTGGCAAGCAGGGGATCGGCGAAAAGTGCCTCGACCGGCTCCGGATTGTCCCAGCTGCAATTGGCCATGGCAAACAGCTTTTCGTTGAGAGCTTGAAAACTTTTCGCCTCATTGTATTCGTCCTTGTGAACCCCCCAAAACACGCCACAAACTTGCAGCATCCCGGTGAGCAAAGTAGTTCCAGAACGGTGCATACCTATGACAATGATGGGCGGGGTCGTTGCTTCTACAGGCATCATAAATAAATGGTCAATGGGCTATCTGCACCCAGAGAGAGGATACTTCCACCAAAGGTTGTTCTCATCTATTCGATCTTGGTCCAATAAAAGCGCGCTTACCGTCTTCTACTCCTTTTAGGATTAATTCATTAAGCTTTTCCATTTAAATACCGCTTTTTCTTTTCATCCAAAAAAACTCCAAATAATCCAGGATTCTTAAGATCGTGCATCTGAAACCATGTCTTTGAAAATACTCCTTAAATCTCTTTACATCTCCCCACAGTCGGTAGGCGCTTGGTTAAATCCGGCTCACAATCCCCGCATGTATACTTTCTAAAATATCTTGCAGGTTGTATTGGTATTCCCATTGTGGATAATGTTTCTGGAATTTTCTGACGTCACTAATCCACCAAATATGATCGCCGATGCGATTTTTGTCCGAGTAGGACCAATTTACTTTCCTGCCGGTGATTTCTTCGCAAAGCGGGATCGCCTCTAAGATGGAGCAGTTGGAATGTCGACCGCCACCTGCATTATATACCTCCGCTATCCTCGGTTTTTGGTAAAAGTGCCAGAACATATTCACGAGATCATAGCTATAGATCGTGTCCCTGACCTGCTTTCCTTTATA
>Ga0114925_10001648_pt1 | contig 11135 bp, 13 predicted proteins | sample SumtaG_2_FD_87287 | JGI IMG/M metagenome (GOLD analysis project Ga0114925, IMG submission 87287) | Deep subsurface microbial communities from Indian Ocean to uncover new lineages of life (NeLLi) - Sumatra_00607 metaG | ecosystem: Environmental > Aquatic > Marine > Oceanic > Sediment | place...
CGGTACCTTTTCATTCAAAAGGCTCCACAAAGCAAGGCCTCTCAGGCTCTTTTTGATCTGGCGGACCGTATCAAGATGCTGAAGATCCAGGTTAAGAAATTTTTTTGCCACTTTTTCCAGGGTCTCATAGGTCTGCAACCCCTCTCCATCGCTGTTAGCTAAATTGATAACAAGGTGGAAGTTTTTTCGGTTATGGTCCCGCGAGAGCACCTTGATTAAGGCGTAGCTATCGGTAAGTGATGCAGGGTCAGGGCTGAGCACAATTATATTGTGGTTAACAAAACTGTTGAACCAGAGCACCGAGGGACCTATCCCGGCGGCAGTATCCATCAAGGCGTAATCGAAGTGGCTCGAAATTGTAGTCAAAACACTACCCAACCGGCTCTGATCCTCTGGCCCCAGGGTAACCATTTCAGGTACCCCGGAACTTGCAGGAAGGACCCCAAGGTTAGGCTCCAGATATATTACCGATTCGAGGGGATCTGCGCCACTATCCAACACATCACGGATGGTTCTTTTGACCGACAGGCCCAGCAACACATCCACATTAGCAAGTCCAAGGTCACCATCCACAATGAGCACACGGGCGCCTTTTTCAGCCAAAGCAAAGGCCAGATTTACTGTAAGGCTTGTTTTGCCCACACCTCCTTTGCCGCTTGTAATGCATAAAGTTACCGGGGCTTTTTTTGTTGACATAACTCAAATTTTCCTAACAATATTCGTTTATCACTACCTCACTCACCTTTCAGGTCGACGTGTTGCAAACAATGCCTCCCGTTCATCAGGTGTGAGTCCTTCCATTGCCACGCTTATCTTATTTTCATCATAGCAAACGCGATTGCGCCCCCGGGCCTTCGCCTCAAGGAGAAAATGGTCTGTTTGTTTGATAAATGTATCAACAGCGAGCTTTTTACTCCCCCTGTACGCATCCACTCCAAAACTTGCTGTCAGTCTGACCAGTTTGCCGTTAAGCTTTACAGGTGAGCTTTCAAGAGCGAATCGCAAACGTTCCGCAGCCCGGATAGCCTGCGGCAAACGGGTTCCTGGTAGTATAACAACAAACTCCTCGCCTCCGTACCTACAGGCCATGTCTATGCGTCGTAATTCCTCATGCCAGATCTTACCGAGCCATTGAAGTGCCTCATTGCCGCATTCGTGGCCGTGGGTATCGTTTATTCGTTTAAAATGGTCCAGATCGCTCATAATGAGACCGGTAGAAAGACCTGTACGTCTTGTACGCTCCATTTCCCCTTCAAGGGCCACCATCAGATAACGAAAATTAAAAAGCCCGGTAAGCGTATCCACCTGGGTTAATTCTTGGAGCCGCTTGCACTCTTCCCTCAAACGTCGAACTTCATCAAAAACCGGGCACTCCTGGTTGTTTGATGGGCATTTTTCCTGCAAATCAAGAAGCTGATCCAACACCGTCTCCTTCAGAACTTAGCTCAATTAAAATATAGATTAGCAGAAAATTCATAATAATTCAACACCGATCTCAATCCGGGCAGGACTCCTGAAAGTCTATTCATACCGTAAGGCCTCAATTGGGTCCAGATTCGCCGCCTTTCTCGCCTTACATCGATGCTATAGCAAAAAAACGAGGTATGCCCAGATCGTCTTTTCTGGTCCACGCGGCTCAAAATGCCATGTAGTCAAATCAGGATAGAAATTCTGTATGAGCGCCTTTGCCCGCAATCCGGCGCGTATTTAGGCTTGCGCTTTCTTTTAATCCCCAAATTCTCGCATTATCCGCAACGGCTATACGTTGGAATGCCTTTTTTGACACGCAAGGGCCTTTCTTGTATACTACTCAACGATTTCCCACTTGCAATGAATTGTAGGGCTTGCAATACTTTTATTAAAAAAATGGTTGTATTAAATGAGGATAGACACCCTTGCATTTGGATCCATCGTCATTGACGGCAGAAAATACACCTCAGACCTGATTATTTATCCTGATGGAGGTGTAGTGACTTACTGGAGGAGAAAAAGGGGTCACAGGCTCTCAAGTGATGATATAAATGGACTTATCGCCTCTCAACCGGAAGTCATTATTGCGGGGACGGGTGTCTATGGATTAGTAAAATCTGAAAAAGATCTTCAAAAAATGCTTCAAAAGAAGGGAATAGAATTTTTTCCAGCACGGAACAAAAAAGCAATGGAGCTTTTCAATGAACTGTCATCAAAAAAGCGGATTGGTGCTTGCTTTCACTTGACATGTTGATTTATCGATAATAGGCATCTACAAACTTAAAGATCTTGTCCAGCATCGATCATCCAGTGTCCAGCATCACGTGATAACTATCAGCAAACATTGCCGATTCCAAAAAAGGGAAGGAGATAAAGCACATGGAAGAGAAGAATAGCAGGAGCTTTGAAGACACTGGTTATAAGCTCATAGTTAGGGTGATCAGCCAGAAAGGAACTTGTGCATTCGGACACCAAGTAGATGACACCGTGGTCTTTGATGGAGAGACTGTCCAGGGGAGGGTCTGCCTTAGCGCTCTCTATAGTTTCCTCCCAAAGGTCTTTGCTATGCGTTACGGGGCCGACTTCCCCTGGCTTAAAGATGACAAGGACGTGGCCACCCACGCCTGCCCTGATGCCTACAATCCAGTTGTCTTTGAGATACGGAGGGTGCGGGAGTAAGGCTGGTACTCTTGAGCGAGGGAGAAGTATTTTTGAATTCAGTTGCCTATTTCTTGACAAGATTAGTCCCGCTTACAGCGGGAAATTACTTTAATCTTGTAAATCAAAACACATATCCTGTTTTTGACAAAATATACTACAAGATGTTTAAATAATCATAATTGGAAGGATTTAGCCAAATATAGCCAGTACTGTCCGGGGTAAAAGATTAAAACTGTTATAACACGGGAATTATAAAAGGATGTACAGGGATTAAAAAAATCTTGGTTATCCTGTAATCCTGTCTGAAGGATCTTATAATAGGTTAACTACCAAAAATAAAAGGAGAAATATAATGAAAAACAGGAAATGGATGTTGTGCTTACCTTTAGCGTTGATGCTTTTCTTAACTTTCACACCTATGGCTTATGCCGATCTTTACTGGGAATCTGTGGTGGTGAGCGGTGGTATGCCCGAAGGCTTACCCAAGGACTTGCCCAAGCAAGTACGCGATCAAATGATCGAACAGTTCAAAGCCAAGACCGAGACTACAAAAAATTACCTTACCTCCTATGCCTCCCGTACTGAGACGGGAGATATGATTATAATAGTGGAGTTTGATACAATGACAATGTATCAAATTGACCACAAGGCTAAGACCTATACAAAAATCAACATTATGTCTGAGATAGGGCAGATGGCTGAAGGGATGATGAAAGACATGAAGGTAACGGCCACAAATGAAACAAAGGAGATCGCAGGATACAAGTGTAAAAAATACAATGTTACCGTAATGGACATGAAGAGTGAGCATTGGCTATCAAAGGATGTAAAAGGGTATAAGGAATTTAAGGCGATTAACGAGAAGATATTTAAGAAAAACCCGAAGTTGAGGCAAATGAACATGGGTGGCATGTCCGGCAAGGAAGGGTTTCCCGTTAAAACAGTGAGTAATGTGATGGGAATGAAAACGACAACTACTTTGAAGAAGATTGAGAAAAAATCCCTAAGCAAGAACCTGTTCAAGGTGCCGGGAGGGTATAAATTAAAGGAATTGAAGATGCCACTTAATTAGAATATAACTGCATCAAGCTCAAAGCTCTCCGCATCCTGTTGATATTTTTAAAGGCTGGACAAACTTCTGAATTAGTTATTGTAAGCAACAGTATAAGTGTAAATCCTCGTGGAAAAGATTAGCAGGATCCTTGACTTTTTGTTGCAATCTCGGTTAACGGATTAGACAACCAGTATCCAGAGGTCTACACCGGCTGATTTTTGAAGAAAGAGATGGGTTCAAGGGATAGCTATACCCAAATTTCCTCGATTTTCCGCCCTTCTGGCAAGGTCAAGCCCTCCGGTCACCGTCTCGGCATCCGCGCCCTTCCTGGCCCCAGCCCTCAATTTCAGCCAGTGAGTTGCCCCCACAATCCCGCCCCAGGCGGGAAGGTTGAATTTGGCTTGACACACAAGGTCAATTTCTCCTATACTTTTTCCGCGAAAAGCGACTTCTTATCAAATCAAATCATCACAAAAGTGCACCTACCTCACAGCTAGGATACAAAAGAAATGATACCACCAAAATCGGAAGGAGGGTATTGCCATGATTGGGTTTTCTGAGCTGGGCAAAGAGATGGAAAGTCTGCTGCGCCTCAAGATTTCACCGATAGGGATCAAGTATTTTACCAAAGCCACAGATATACCTGAAGAATTTGAAGTCATGAAGAGCGACTGCACGGTGTGCCAGGTCATTGGGAAGGCGAGATACCATGAAACGGGTGTGGCAACGACAAAGGATGCGGCAACGGTGTGCGGTTTGGGCGGCGCGGTCTCAGGCTTCTATGACGTGTCCCCGGACGTTGCGGATGGGTCAAGGAATGTGGGCGCGTGGGCGAAAACTATGGAAGCCACCAGGAAGCTAGCCCAGAACAGAATGACCATTGAAAAAGGGAAGTTTGAGGCCTTTGGAGTTGCACCCCTCAAGGGAATGTCGGTTGAACCGGATATTGTACAGGTTTGGGGCAGTCCTGTGCAGATGCTTCACCTCATTTACGCGCAGATTTGGGATGGAGGCGACAACGTGGAAATGAGCACCAATGGCCATGGGGCGAGCTGTTATGAGGCCCTGATCGTTCCCTATCTTACCGGAAAGGTGAAACTCGCTATCGCAGATATTGGTGACCGGAGATTTGCCTATGCAGCCGATGATGAAATGATTATGGGATTCCCTCTCGAACACCTGGAAAGGCTGATGGCAAACCTGCGGGAATCTTACAACGCCGCCTATAAGTTCCCCTATCAGTACCACATGTTTCCTATATGGGAAGCTGCGGTAGAAAGATGCAAGGCATAGACAGCGAAACAGCACATTCTTAAAAGGATTGGAACCATGTAAATTTTTCCGACATTGATCGGAATTGAAAATTCCAAAAAGTTGATCACACAAGGCATAATCAAAGCGGGTGATGAGTTGGGGCTTTTTTCTGTGCCTTCGGATCAAAAGACTTAGAAAAGGAATTTTATCAAGGGTGAAGGATGAACCGTAATGACTCAAAGGGAATTGAATCAATAAACGGGTTTCAGAACAAAGGAAAAGCTTTTAGAGTCATAGAGAGGAGGGATGAATATGCTGCACGAAGAGCGCTACAGAATGCTTTCCCCCGAGTTTAAGTATAACCGGGCGTTCTGCACTGAAGAAGATGTTATGTTGGCGGAGAGCATCAGGAAATTTGTGAACAAGGAGATCATACCTCGCCGTCAGGACCTTGAGGGCGGATGGCACAAAGACGAGAAACTCGCTGTGGAAACGCAGCATGATTTATACGCTAGGCTTGTTGAATTAGGTGTAACCAAATCCAATCTCCCCACGGAGTATGGCGGCTTGGGCTTAACACCGGTTGTTCGTCAAATGGTCAACGAGGAACTATCCCGGGGAGACATTGGGCTGGCCACAATGGTGGGCAAAATCCACTGGATTGTCTCCTTTATGCTGGTGGCCAAGCGGGATGACCTGCTGAAGGAATTCGCCCCCAAGATTACTGGAAAAGATTCCTGGACAGCCTGCGTGGCAATCACCGAGCCGAGTGGGGGGGCCAATCTTGAGGATCCGGCCCAAGAATATCGGACCATCAGGACAATCGCGAAGGAGGATGGCGGCGACTATGTGATTAATGGACACAAGATCTGGCCCGGTCCAGCGGGTGCGGCCGAGCGTTTTCAGAGCGCGAACCTCAAAGGGCATTTGGGGTATTGGACGGTGGCGACCACGGACCCGGCCAAGGGGGAAGACGGTGTGGCTCTCATCTATATTCCGCCTGATGCAAAAGGACTGACTTTCTCCAACCCATATGAGAAAATGGGATTCTGTTGGTCCGACGAAAACGTAGATATTTACATGGATAATGTGCGCATCCCAAAGCGGTATCGCATTGATACCGAGCCCGGGCAGGGGGGGCAAATTGTGCGCGGCTATGTCATAGGCCTCGGGAGGCTGGCCGGAGCGGCCAGGCTCACAGGTCTCTCTCAAGCGGTCTTGGAGATTGTCCTGAACGCCACAAAACACAGAGAAATCGTTGGAATGCCCCAAAGGGAACGGTCCCTTTTTGCAACCTATCTTGGAGAAATGTTCAGGTATATTGATATCGCCAGACAGTATTATCTCTCCGTGACCTGGCAGGTTATGCACCCGGAGATTTACGGGGCTCATTGGTCTCATGAAATGATTGCCAAGTATTCTGCAGCCCGTTCCTTTGCGGGGGATTGTGCCAATTTCGTCTGTAATAAGGGCATGGAAATGATGGGATCCTATGGCTACGCCTATGAGTACAATCTGGAGAAATACATGAGGGATTACAAAATCGTGCAGATGTGGCTGGGCGGGGCGCAAAGAGACAGACTTGACATTGCTCAGGGCCTCTACGGGCCTTTTACATGGGGCGGCTTTGAGGATTGGGCCAAAAAGCAAAAATTGTCGGAGTAACTGGTATCATCCTTGCTGGCTTTGGTGAAACTGTCTCCAAAAGACCCTTTGAATGAGCCATTCATTCCCAGTGGGGGAAAGGGTGTTCACGTAGACCCTGCTGACATTGCCCTTTGGCCTTTACCCTTAATCTGGAGCCGATGGCCTGCCACGGTATGAAAAGTCCATCGGCAGGGGTTCTTTCAATTTCATCTGTTTAGAGGGTGAGTCATGTGGAATCAAGTTAAAGATCTGATGGTAGGCGCCTGTGACCTTCATATTCATGCGGGACCAGATATAGTTCCTCGCCAACACGACCTGTTGGAGGTTGCCCAAGAGGCGAGTGATGCGGGAATGCGTGCACTTGGCATCAAAGACCATAACACAACAACTGCCGATCGCGTCGCTTTGGCAAAGGTCGTCGTTCCGGATAGCATTACACTCATAGGCGGGATCGTCCTGAACTACGCCGTGGGCGGTTTCAATCTGGAAGCTGTGGATAAAGCCCTCAATTTGGGGGCGAGGATTGTGTGGATGCCGAGTATGGATGCATCATTGACCATTGAAAAGGTCCATGTCACACAGGAGACCCCGTGGCTTTTACCCTTTGTCAGCTTGCATGAACCGACAAAAGGATTGACTGTATTGGATGAGTGGCCCTCAGGGGATAAAATACTCCCGGAGGTTCAAGAAATCCTGAAGTTGATAGCAGAAAAGGATGCCGTTTTGGATACCTGTCACCTCTCAGCCCATGAATGCAGTATCCTTATTGATGATGCCCTGGAAATCGGCGTTAAGAGGATTATTGTGACGCATCCGAACTGCAGCGTGAACCCAATGACCATAGAGCAGCAGAAGGCCTTAGTTGCAAAGGGGAGCGGCGTCTACGTCAGCTATGCATTTCTCCCTTGTATGCCTCTTTTCGATCGACAGCATCCGAAGGAAATTGTAAAGATGATGACTGAAGTCGGGATGGACCGCTGCCTCATTTTTTCAGATTTCGGGCAGCCTGTTAATCCGACGCCTGTTGAAGGATACAAGATGTTTCTTGCCACTCTGCTAGCCTTGGGTATGGATGAGAAGGACCTGCATCAAGTCGCCAGTGTCAATCCGGCCCGTCTCCTGAGTCTGGACTAAAGTTTTACGATGGCGAGGTTTCATAGCTGCTGAGAAGAGAACAGAGTAGCATGTTTCCAGTTCTTCAGGAACAAGGCAATCCTGTGTGAGGAGAGTATCTTAGAGGAAGTAAACCATAAACCTTTTTTAGATAGGAGGGATTAGAATGAAACTGCGTTTATTGGATTTTGGGTCATTGAGGGCTGATCTTGGATGGGTCATGGAGGCCGCGGGGGTTTCAACCCACAGTAATGAATCACCTGAAACCCTGCGCCGTGATTTTCAGATGCTTGGAGCGCTGATTGAGCATCCCAAACACGGTGTTATCCTGTATGAGAGTGGTCCTGCACCGAACTGGAAAGAACTGTGGCCTGAACCTGTTCAGGAGGTTTTCGGAATTGTCCGCTATGAAGAGGAAAACCGACTGGATAAGCTTCTGGAGAAAGCCGGGTATACTATTAATGACGTCTCAGCGATTATCCTCGGCCACATGCACCTAGATCATGCGGGGGGACTCGAATTCTTCAGGGGCATGGATGTTCCTGTTTATGCCCATGAGGAGGAAATTAAGTATGCCTTTTATGCGATCGCTACGAAGCAGGATTTCGGGGCCTACCTACCCCATTACATAGATTCCACATTTAACTGGAAGGCCGTTCACGGAGACGAGTTTGAGATTTTTGAGGGAATTACCCTTTACCATACTCCCGGTCACACCCCAGGCATGTTGTCTATGAAGGTGGACCTCGATAATTCCGAGTCTTTTCTATTCACATCCGACACGATGTTTTTTAAAGAGAACTATTACGATGAGCAGCCTCCTGGATGGCTGATACGGGATATGGGGGCCTGGTGGCAGAGCCTCGCAAAACTCAAAAGCGTGGCCACGAGACACAACGCCCACGTGATCCTTGGCCACGATGGGGAAGTATTCTCGGAGTATGCACAGAAGGGTGTCTATGGGTCTTAGCCATTGGGCGATTCAGGCGGCGAGGGAGTCGCCTTAAACTTCAGGCGTTTGGAACAGGGTCCAGAGGGGGCATGCTCACTGTGCCCCCTTTCTGGCATCTTTAATCCCACTTGACTTGCTCCTAGGATGCCTATCCCTCAAACACAAAGTCGGCCCAGGTTCCACAACGATCCTTGTATTCGAAATTCTTTCCATGATCGTTGTATGTCCAGAAGGGTGTATGGCAATGCTTCAGGTTTTTCAGAACCGGGATTGGAACGTTTTCAATGCGAATTGGCCCACCGTCCAATCCTTTCACCAGAGACTGTTCCATTTCCCCGAAGGGCATTTTGACATGAAAGGTCCCGTCTGTTTCTTCTAGATCGATCTTCACATACTTGACCCCGAAGATTTTCTTCATAAAAAGGGCACCTATATTTGTGTTAACCAATGTATCTAAGATCTTGCGCTGTTCCTCAGTGGCATTATCGCTCACATAAACCCCTCCTTCAGAGCCCTTCTGCATGAAGTCGACAAATTTGGGGTAAAGGATATCACCATTATAGATGATCGTAATGCCAGAGAGGTCAACATCATTGACTTTTCCTTCCTTGATCCGAAAAACCATGAAATACCGGCAGCCGCCCTCAACGTCCCTGCCAAAATAGTATGGACAATGTCCTTCGGCGGCACACGCCTCGTTGTAAGTTCCTTTTACCTGCCAGCCAGGCTTTAATTCTTCCATAGAGGCACCTCCTTTCCTCGATGTAAAGGATATCTTTTGGGGAGAGCAGATAATTCAAACTTTACTAGCTGGGGCTTTAAAGACCAGCATGTTTTCTTCCTCCCCATTTATTTGGTTGGTTTGTTATCTTATTGGGAAGACATATCAAGCTCCTCACAGAACCGACAAGGTCCTATAAGGAGCATGGCTGGCACATTTTGAGGGGTTTCTCCATGGGGGTCTCCTTATCTCAAACAATGCGGGTTACTTTGCCAATATGGAAACTGCCTATTATTAGCGCTTTAGTGATATTCGATTTGGAAGACGTATCTTTTACAAGAGTATGTGAGATTAGATTGAACGATATGAATGTTTAATCAGGATTTACCTCTCCCCGTTTATCTTATTCCTCAAAACCCCAGAACATTTAAAAGATACCACCTTCCTCGATCCCAACATCAAATCTTCCCCGGTCGCAGGGTTCCTCCCTCGCCGTTCGTTTTTTTCTTTCACATAGAATTTCCCGAACCCACTGATTAGAACCCCTTGTCCGGACTCAAGGCTCTGTTTAATGATTTCAAGAATTGATTCAGTTAGATCGGCTGATTTGGATTTGGTGAACCCGCAGTTTTTGTGGATGTCTTCAATGATTTTGGCTTTAGTGAGAGTCATATGATGTCCTTTCTGGAGTGACTTTTTAGCTGCGAATCTATATTCTGTCTTCGAGATTATCTCAACTTCTTCTGTGAAACTAGTGCCGCCCTTTCACAAATATGGCTTCTACTATTGACTTCTCTATTTGGGGTGTCGGTTCCCATCTGAACTGATCATTAAAACGCTTCTTGGCAAATTTATGCTTAGCATCTACGATTTTCGGGGATGGTCGATCCGCCAAAATAGGCGGCATCATCTCCGCACTGAGACTCATTTCTTTTTCATACTCGGCAGCGTCAATCCTACCCTCAGAATCGAACGGCAAGATACCATAGACCACCCTTACAATTTGGACTGGCTTTCGCTCTTCAAGCTCTACAGCCACCTCAGCAAACCGCACCCGTTTACCAGCATATTGTAGAAGTTGCTCATTAGGATCACGCCGGACCAAGCGTTCATACCGGGTTAAAGGAAGACGCTTTATGGAGTCGTCATCATCGACAAGGAGTACTCTTATGCCAATACCCATTTCTGATCCAGATTTGGTACCTTGGTACCTATTTAAGAGGTTTTTATTTCAAATTCCGGTGGATTTATAATATGTTTTTTGACAGAACACAAATCCATTGTTCTCACAATAGCCTTTTTGTATTTCTCGGGAAACCCGGCTGGCACTCTCAAATCAATACTGAGCTTTTGATAAACTCTCCCACTCGGATCAAGTTCACAATTCATTGTCAACGTCATGTCCTTAGTTTCAATCTCTCGAGCCTGGCAGAAATCAAGTGCATAAATGCCCGCGCAAGTCGCAATCGACATCAAAAAAAGCTGGAAAGGTTCAGGTGCCGTCCCTTCACCTCCATCCTTGATTGGCTGATCAGTCTTAATGACCATATTTTCTATCTTGCCATCAACCTTCTTCCCTCCAGGAAAGTTAACTTCAATGGTCTTTTCCATAACGTTTTAACCCCTCTGATAAATATATCAATTTACCCTAACGTTGCATAAAATTTGAGTTCAAAACGGTATAGATTGGGTCAGTCCCGCCAAAGGCGGGATTGGACCATTTTCAAGGACGAAAGCGTATTGAACATACGGTGAGGTCTTGA
>Ga0114925_10001649_pt1 | contig 11135 bp, 6 predicted proteins | sample SumtaG_2_FD_87287 | JGI IMG/M metagenome (GOLD analysis project Ga0114925, IMG submission 87287) | Deep subsurface microbial communities from Indian Ocean to uncover new lineages of life (NeLLi) - Sumatra_00607 metaG | ecosystem: Environmental > Aquatic > Marine > Oceanic > Sediment | place...
AAGGCAGTTGTAAAACAAGCAGACGAAGACGGGTTGCCATTCAACAAACGACAGGTCGAACGAATCCGTGTCGAAGTAAATGACGTTCAGATTTCAGGTGCATTGGAGTTTTGCCAGACTGATCCGATGTCACTCATTCTCCTTCACCCTAACGCGAAGAGTAGAGCTCAAATTAAAAAGTCAAAGTACATTGCAGTGGCACAGTTACTTGTTGCAAAGGTTGCGGGTTTACAAGCAGAACGTGTCTGTGTTTATAGTCAGCATGAGAAGTGGGCACCTGGTGCAGTGAATGCCAAGGGAGAGCCACAAAAAGCAGTTATGGTACGTGAAGTTACCCTCGGCAATGACATAGGGAAGCAGTCTGCTCAGAGAATTCTTGAAAAGTTGTGCGGCTTATATCAGCAGGCAGCTGTGAGCGCGTACAGTAGTTTTGGCAAGACAGCTGCTGATTTTCTTTCCAATCAAAAACAGGCCAGAAAGTCATTTTCTTCCTTTATTGGATATGGCTCTTACGAAAACAGCCTTGAGATAGTTGTCCATGGCCGAGCCCCCATCTTTGACGATGTTTTTTCAGATAGCGAACGGCAAAAAATATTTTTCAAACCATATATTGCGCTTACACGTTTTAAACCCCGAACAAATACCTACAGTCCAGAATGAAACTTGACCTGACTAGTGATCAAATTCGTACGAGCATGGTCGTTGAGGCGAGTGCTGGTACTGGAAAGACGTATGCAGTTGCGGCACTTGTGGCTAGGGAGTTGGCAACCCGAGATGATCTACGGATTGGAAATATCCTTATAACCACATTTACGCGAAATGCGGCAATGGAATTACGTTACCGAATCCGTAAAAGACTTATTTCAACTGCTTCTGATTTGCGAAGTTCTACTGCTGATGAAGCGGATACTCTTACAAAATTTTTGAATGACACAGATGAAATCACTCGATCAAAACGAGTGTTCCGTCTTGAGAGAGCTCTTGTTGAATTTGACACGGCTACTATTTCAACAATTCATGGGGTCTGCAGTCGTGTTCTTCGAACAGCTGGGGTCGATATCGAAACGGTTGTTGATACTGAAGAAACTGATCGTATTGTGAATGAAGTTGTAAATGATGCAATTGTTGCGGCAGCTGCAAATGGTCAAAGATGGGACGAGTCAGCCTTGCGATCTCTTCTAACAATTATGTTAGGGGATCCTTTTATCGAATCTTGGTTTGATAAGCAACAAATAGACGACGTTGCAGTCATTGATCGTCTTTGTAATCTGAAGGAGATATTGGCTCAGTGTGTTGAACGCGTGCACAATGCAATGGCTGCTACACCAGATTCAAATGATCTACTGAGGCGTGCGTACGAACTTGTAGCAGATCCACATTCTGGTGTTGTAAGACGTCTCAAAAATCGATTTCTATTGGCAATTGTGGATGAGGCACAGGATACAGATCGGCTTCAGTGGGAGTTTTTTACCCGGCTTTTTCCAGGAAATGATAATCGGTCATTGGTGAGTGTCGGTGATCCAAAGCAAGCTATCTATAGTTTTCGTGGTGCAGACGTACAGGCGTACGTGAACTTTACGAAAAAGGAAAAAAACCATCGGACACTTTCGATAAACTGGCGTTCAGACAAGCCACTTCTGGACAATTTAAACAATGCATTTTCACACGTGAGCTTTGGTGATGGAATTGACTATCGGGATGTCACTGCGTCAGAGGATCACCAAGAGTCATGCCTTGTTGGTGAGATAAAGCCCCTTGAGATAATTCATCTAGGGAAGACCGACAGTCAGCAGTCACTGGTAGGTCCTACAGTTGGAAAAGTTATCCATCTTTTAGATAACGTGCGATTGATTCCACGTGGTGAGAAGAAATCACGACAGCTAGACCCAAATGATATTTGCGTTTTGACCCGCAAAGGAAGCGTTAGTCGAATGATCGAACGACGGCTGGCTCAGGTGGGCATTCCAGCAGTAAGCGGTGGTACAAGTAGTGTTATGTCAGGTCGCATTGCATTCGACCTTCGTTTGATTTTTGAAGCTATTGAGAAGCCGGCCAGTAATGGTCACGTGCGTCGAGCTGCAGCCACATGTTTTTTCGGTTACGCACTATCAGAGAGCGGTCTTCTAGCTGATGCCGTCATGTATCACGTGCAGGAAGAGTTGATGAAGCTCTCGACTGTACTGACGCGTCAGGGACTTGCTGCGTTTGGTGTAGCAATCGAACAAGAAACAGCAATGATGCAGCGTCTTGTCGCGGGTCGTGATGGTGAGCGAAATCTCACTGACTTTCTTCATATTTTTGAAGCGATGGATGCCCTTGGTCCCTCTGGTGGTTGTACTCCACAGCAGGCTGTTGAAACATTCATTCATCTATTGAATAAGGATCCGAAGCATGATCTTGTGAGTCGACGGATAGAAAGCGATGCTGATGCGGTCCGAGTCCTCACAGTACATGCAGCAAAGGGACTGCAGTTTCCATGCGTTATTGTGGCAGACCTTTGGAAGCCAGCCTCAAAAGAACAGCATGCTAAATCTCAGCCCACAGTTTTCTATGCTGAAGATGGGAAACGCAAAATAGATATTGGTTTTGCTGTTGATAAGGCTTCAGTAGCAGCACGCTATCGACGTGAGGAGGCCGAGGATCAAGAGTCAAAGCGGTTGCTTTATGTTGCTGCAACACGAGCGGAGCACTATCTTGGTGTCCTCGTTGCTGATGGCAAAGTGCCAAACATTATAGAACAGTCATTTTCATTTCCAGAGGCTACTGTTTATTCAGATGACCTTCCTGAGACACTCAACCGGAATCTACGAATAGAGACAAAAACAGATGTTATGCAAACTGCTGAATTGCCTTCAGCAATACCGCTTTCACGGCGAATGTCCTTTAGTAGTATTGTTGCGACACGCGCTCAGGAAGACTTGTACAGGCCGGAACGTGGCGGATATGACGAGCATGTAACAGTGGGGCTAAGGCCGCCATTGTTGTCCGCATGCGATACAACAGCAGGGCAACTGGTAATTGATCTACCTGCAGGCTTAGCAGTGGGTAGAACAATTCATGAGGTTTTTGAGTCAGTCGATGCAACAGCTGTGCCTCTTCAAGAAGAGATACAGCGGGTCATTGAAGAGAAAACATCCAGTGGAATGCTTCGGCACTATCGTGAGCGTCTCAATACGATGGTATATGAAACACTTACAACACCTCTTGGTATTCCATTCGGCGATTGCCGACTTATTGATATTGCACCTTCTCAAAGTATGCCCGAGATGGGTTTTGAAATGGGACTTGGTGGGCACTTGCAGAATATAAAGGTGGCTTCTATTGGGAAAATTCTTAGGAAATTTATAGCTGCGGAGGATCCTCTCGCACGATATGCAGACGTACTCTGTGGTCCAGCGTTTGATATACCGGTTCGTGGTATTCTCACGGGTTCGGTTGATGCAGTTTTGGGTTTACCGGGCAGTCAAACGGAGAATCCCAGACTAGCTATCTGTGACTATAAAAGTAACCGATTACATACGCCTGGAGCATCAGATCCTCTGCAGGCCTATGCACCGGAACGACTGCTGGAAGTAATGGCACATCATCATTATCCATTACAGGCAATTCTCTACGGAACAGCCCTTTTTCGCATGTTGAGATGGCGGATTCCAAAGGCAGACCCGGATCAATGCATTGTCGGCATTATCTATGCATTTACTCGTGGTATGAAAGGAGCGGAGACAGCTACTGATGACCAAGGGAGAAGATACGGTGTCTTTACATGGCGTGCACCCAATGGCCTTTGGCAAGCATTAAGTGACTTACTTATTGGGAAAGATGAGGCAGAGACATGATGCTGCCTCCTGCGTTGCAGGACTATCGGAAACTGGGCGTCGTTGGTCGCGAAGATATCGCCGCCGCTGCGGTACTAGTCTCAATGGCTCAGCGAGAGGGTGAAGAACAACCAGAACTGCTTGCCTGGCTTGGTTTCTGTCTGGCGCTTCGCAGTGTACGTGACGGTCATACATGCGTTGATTTTGATAATATTCAAGAGTGGGCAGGTGGAATTGATATTGGTGCTACCAATGCACTTGACTGGCCACTGAAACCTCATGCATGGCTCGATGCATTACAGGCAGTTGGTTCACTTGTCGGGCCTCCAGGCAGTCGATGCCCTTTCATCATTGATGGACATCTGTTCTATCTTGCCAGAGCCCTTTCGGAAGAGCAGGATATTGCCGAAGTATTAATGCGAGATTCGTGTCGCCATGTGCAGGTTCTTCTGGGTGGGCCAGGCACAGGAAAAACAACAAAAATAGCACATGACTTGGTCGAGCGATTTTCTGCCCTTCCTGCAGAGGGCCCTTGGCCGAGACTCGGCCTTGCTGCTCCAACAGGGAAAGCAGCATCACGCATGACTGATGTGCTACGTAAAAGATGCATCGAAGTAGGTGCCTCGCCGAATATTGTGGCAGCCGTGACGTCAGAACCGGCTCGTACAGTACACAAGTTACTGGAATTTAATCCATCAAGACCAAAACCCTTCCGATACGATGAGAGCAATCGATTACCATACAACATTGTGATTGTTGATGAAGCGTCGATGCTTTCGAGTTCTTTGATGTATCATCTCCTTACTGCTCTTGCCGAAGATGCTGAGATTATTCTTGTTGGTGATCCTGATCAGCTTGCCAGCGTCGATGCAGGGACGGTGTTAGGAGACATCGCCACTTTCCGATCCAGTCAGTTCAGTCAACATCCCCTGCATAAGAGAATTGAAGAACTCAAGATCATTCACCGTGCAAAAGATGCACCAGGTGTGCTAGCGTTAGCAGCATCAATTCGTGCGAGTGATGTGGCTCAAACATTCAATGTCCTTCAATCAGAATATTCTGATGTTCAGTGGATTGAGCCGACAAATGGACAAGCAATTGATGAACTTGTTGCCGAAATAGGTAATTATTCAACGCGACTCCAGAAGGCGGCGCAGCAAGCTGACCCAGACACTGTGCTCCGTGTGCAGCAAGAACTTCAAGTTCTTTGTGCACACCGGAGAGGCTTCGCGGGAGTCAGTCAATGGAATACACGGATAGAATCAAAGCTCGGTATTCCACCGGCGACATCGTGGTATGTAGGCCAGCCAGTGATGATCACCAGAAATTGTAGATCACTGGCACTCTTTAATGGTGATGTTGGAGTCATAGTGCATTCCGATACGAGTGAGAATCGTTTAGAGGGAGTTTTCGGACAACCTGGGCAGTATGTCCGAGTTCCGGTCTCAAGGCTCGAGGATGTTGCAACCGTCCACGCGATTACCATTCACAAAAGCCAGGGATCAGAGTATGAACACGCAATCGTTGTACTGCCAGAGCACCGTAGTCGTATCGTTACTCGTGAACTTTTTTATACAGCTGTGACAAGAGCGATTAAAAAAGTGACAATTGTGAGCCCACGAGATGTTCTTGAAGCAGCAGTTAGAAAACCAATTCGTCGTGCGACAGGTCTTACAAAACGTATGAGTTGAGGACTGCGCTGCTCGCTGGTTGTTAGTATCTAATTACGTAAAAGTGCGGCCTGATTCTCATGGCAGGTGAAAAAAATCACAGGGTGTTTGTTTGAAAAAGATTTTAAAATAGCAATAGCTTGAGTAAGGCGATTTGTGTCCATATGCACAAAAGGATCATCCAGCACGACAAATGCATTAGAAGATTGAAGGTATACCTCGGCGAGTGCTATACGAATTGCAAGTGCGAGAGCACCACGAGCGCCCTGAGAAAGCCTGTCTGGTGACAGCGTGACATTTCCACGAGTGATATACGACGGAAGCGTGTCGTGAAAATCGAGGTGTGAATCATTGCATGAGATGCCGGAGAATATTTCAGTGATGCGTTGACTCAATTGATTAAGAGCATCACTCTCTTCTGGGGCAACTCGCATCAGTGTTTGCTCAATTCGTTTATAGCAATTGCCTTCTTCTAGAATGTGTTCAAACTGAAATCGTGCAAGCTCGGCTTCCTCACTGAGATCTTCACTACGGCGGTCGCCGAGTTGGCCTTCTATGATCCCTTTCTGGGATCCAAGTCGAGAGCGTGGTTCACTGCTTGCATTCATTCGTTCTTGAGCAGAATCCAGTGAGCGCAAAAATTCATCAACGGAAGAAAAAGTGGAAGGGGCCTCCGGGAGGGAAGTCAGTTTGGACTCAGTCGAACGTAGATTTTGCTGAGCAAGAAGGAGTTTTTCTCCAAGTGTTTCCAGATCTGTATGAGCGTCTTCCCATATTAAAAGGTTCTGTTTATGTATCTCTATTTCTTTTACACTTTTCGCCACTGAATGCCGTAACGTTTCTAATTCTTGTTCAATTGATGTTCTCTCCCGAGTTTTTGGAAGGCTCTCAAGCGTTTTAAATTCATGGTCCCATGCTGACTGTGTCTTGCCCTGAAGGAGTGCCTGATACGTTTCCTTTTTTGTTTCTAGGAGGTGGGTTAGATTAGTGTGCTGGGCGGCTTGTTCTTTGGCGTCAGCAACAGAGGCAACCTTGCAACTCTCTAACAACTTGTGAAGCGAATCACGCTTGATGCCGAGATTGTCAAGTACCGTTTGAATGTCTCCCTCGCCACTTTCAACTGTAATAATAACGTCGGCTGTTTCAATGCGAACGCGGCCAGATGCCGTTCCGATCAGTGGGTCGTCGTTGAACTCAATCGACTTTGGTGGTTCGTTGGCGTCTGCCACCAGAGCAGTTTTATTTGATTGAGATTCTATAGAGTACGTTAAAGAGTGGGCAGCAAGTTTATTTGAGAGATGAAAAATTTCAGAATCCAGAGATTCAATAAGAGTGAGAGATTCTGGGTTAAGGTGAGAGAGCTTTTCGACAGCGTTCTGAGCATCTGCCAAATTTTGTTTTGCTGACAAAATAGCAGTGTAGTTCGCCATAAATCCTTCAGCTTGTTCATGTGCTCTCGCTGTAACAAGTTCATCCTGAAGGCTCTTCATTTGATCTACGAGAGGACGTCGCTGTGTTTCCCAGGCGTCAACTGACGCTTTCGCAGTTGGCCAGGCAGCAAATGTTTTTTTGAGCATGCCAGCTTCGACTGTGAGCCGTGTTTTCCGTTCCTCTAAAATATTCCGTTCGGCTAGTTGGTCGCGCATGAAACCAAATTGATTGAGAAAGTCTTGGTCCACCTTTCTTTGTTCTTCAATCTTAAGAATTTGTGAAGTAATGGCATCGATTTCTTTCTCAAGGGAGAGTATTTTTGCTTGTTCTTCTACGATGCGCTGCCAGGTGTACCAGGCAGCAAGAATTTTCCCAACCCCCTGTTTCCATTCATTGCCAATTATTTTTTCCTGGCCGTTCTGCCGCATTGGTCGCTGCCGTTTATCATCCCAGCGACTGAAATAGCTTGTGATACGATCTTCAAGTACTTGTTCGAGTTTTCTTTGATCAATGTCACCAGCAGTTTGTTTTCCAGTTTTTGCGAGATTCCGAACATCTTGCAGGTCTAATGCGTGTGTATCAAGCTTGGCAATCGTACTTTCTAGTTCATCATGCCCGATAAAAAAGATATGGCGGTAAGTCGCCTCATTATGGCCGCATATTTTTTCAAGAATTGCAGCAATAGTTTTCGTTTCACCGATGTCTGAACCATCTGGTGTTGTGAGACTTGATGCGGCTTGTGAACCCCATCTTTTCTGAAGATGATAGTGTTTTCCGTCATGCTCAATACTGACTGTGACTGAAGCGTAGTCACCGTCTGGCAGTGGAAACCATGGTGACATTACATCGCGTAGCTTCGCCGGTGTGAGATCAGTCGGTGTGAAAAGACTGTGAAAAATTGCTTGCCTGAGAGTTGACTTGCCAGTTTCATTGGGTCCGTTTATGACTACAAGCGGACTTGAGAAATCCCAGGACATGTCCTCAAAGGCACCAAATGGATGAAGCCGAATCGATTTAAGTCTCATGATTTTGAAATCTCCTGAATCAAATCATGAGCAAGCGTGGCATCATTTGGATGCTGATTATCAGCGAGGAGTGTTGAAAGGAGACGCTCAGCAAGTGTTCCCCGTGGGTAAAGTGTCGCAATTGTACTGGAATCAATTTTATTTCTGATATCAAGATCGACAGTGCATGCTGGAAACTTGTTCTGAACTGTTTCTATGGATTTATGTAATTCATTCTGCTCATCAGTCGATAATTGCCCAGAAAGTTTCAGGTCGAGTATGACTGTACGTGGATCAAGTGAGTCACACATTTTTTGAAGTTCAGAAATATCATTTAGGTCATGCAGGCTTCGATAAAGTCGCATAAATTGAATTTGGCCAGGGCTCAATCTTCTGTATTGCTTTAATTGAGAGTCTTCAAAATCAAGAAGCCAGGCTGATCCAGAGTGCTTGCAACGCATCGAGTCCGGTGTATGCGTTCCGGCCATGAAGAGTTGTGACTCAGAACCTGAAGACGTCGTTGGAAAAGGAACATGAATATGTCCCAGTAGCCATGTGGTGAGCCCAATGGCCTCGAGGTCAGGCATGGTCATAGTAAAGTAATGATCGTCGGCATCTAGGCCGAGGCCGGTTACATTACCGTGAGCGATACCAATGCGGAGAGCTGATAAATTTTTTTCTACATCAGCGATCCAGGAAATGATAGGGTCTTTTCCAGTTTTTGATGGACAGGGACAGGGGAAAAACTGGATAGTCTCTCCGCCTACTTCGAAAGAGAGAACGGAGGTTGTTGTAAGTAGCTCAATATTGGAGTATTCCGATGATGCCTTGTTAAAACGTTTCCAGACTTCAGTGTCCTTGCCAGCATAGAAGTCATGGTTGCCAGGAAGAACAAGAACTGAATTGCCGGAAAATTTACTCAGTATGCTGACAGTCCGTTCGATGTAAAGTGTTTTTACACGCGTGGAATCAAAGAGGTCACCGCTAATGATAAAGAAATCGGCATGATGGTCATTCGCAGTCTCGATAAGTCGCTCAAGAGCATTGAAGCGTTCTTCGAGAAGCCGGTTACGAATCTCATCGCGATGCTGTCGAAATGGCATTCCGATGTGATTATCTGCGGTATGGACGATGCGAATAGGCATTTGTGCTCGTCCTTCGTAAGCTGAGAATCGAATGTGTTCTTAAAAAGTCAATTGTGCTTGTGACAACCGCTTGTGAAGTTCAGCCATAAGTTCGTCTTCAGCAGTTTCATCATGAGCTTCGTAGGTGACTGAAAATCTTGTGTACGCACCGCAGTCATCCCAAGGAACTGTTGAGATTGACAGTTCTTTTATCAGGAACTGACCTGCCTCAGAAGCATTAGCAAAAGTTTGTTCACCAGCGCCTTTTGGGCTTTTTGTGTATAGGAAGTACGTGCCTCCGGGCATTTCACAATCAAAGCCAACGCTTCGAAGAACACCAACAAGCTTTTCGAGTCGACGACGATATTTTTCTCGGACTTGACTAGGAATAGTCGGGTCGGCGAGTGCAGCGGCAGCGGCTTTTTGAATTGCAATAAATTGACCAGAATCACAATTATCTTTTACATCAGCAAAAGCCTGGACAATTTTTTCATGACCACAAACCCAGCCGAGCCGCCAGCCGATCATGTGGAAACCTTTCGACATCGAGTGGACTTCAACACCAACATCTTTAGCGCCCTCGATCGACAAAAATGATAAAGGTTCTGTTTCGTACGAAAGCATCATATGAGCTGCATCCTGAACAACGATGATCCGATTCTTTTTCGCGAAATCAACAACCTTTTTGTAAAAATCTTCAGTTGCTGTTTGGCCAGTCGGGCTATTTGGATAGCAGAGAACAAGAATCTTACTTCGAGAGAGAACATCTGCAGGAATGCCATCAAGGTCTGGGTAAAAGTTGTTTTCTGGTAGAAGTGGAAGTTTGTAAACCTCGCCACCAAACCACTGGGTTGCTGTGCCAGCAACTGGGTAGCCAGGTACAGTCATGAGGGTAATATCCCCCGGATTGATAAAGGCAGCTGGAAGCATTGCATAAGCAGTCTTTGATCCAATGCAATGATTAATTTCTTTTGCAGGATCAAGGGTAACGCGAAACTCCCGTTCCATGAAAGCAGCGACCGCTTCTTTGAATTCAAGAATGCCGTTATCGGCGTATCCACGATTTTCTGGTCGATCAATTTCTCGCCTCATGACATCCCGAACACTTCCAGGTGCCATCTCATCATTTTCCCCAATTCCAAAGTCCAGCATTTTCCTTTCAGGATGCTCAGCAAGTGCGAGGCGTTTGGCCCGCTTAATAAGTTCAAATTTGTAGACCTCATTACCTTTTCCATACCCCGCGCCGCCAATGCGTTCTGCAAATCGGTCCTGAAACCAGGGGTCAGTCGTAGGTTGGCTAGTAGAACTTGCAGTCGACATGTCGCTCTTTCTGTCAGGAGGAAAATTATCCGTGCAGGAATTTATAGCCTCAGCGTATATTTGAATTCTTGAAGATAAAATTTTCCCGGCAGAAATCCAAGCAGGATGCTGAGATTACCCTCAATGATGGCTTTCAGTATCAAATACTGGTGAGGTATCATCATGTGGTAAGAGGTCAAAATAATGAACGATACGTTCCAGATATTTACAAGTCGCGTTATTGCTGCATCTGACTACGGACCGCTAGACGGCTGTTTTGATCCATTCGAAGACGAGGATGCTATCGAGGAATTGATAACGTTTGAGTAGTTTTTATCAGTGACTGAGGTTATTCGTTATCAGTTCTTCTAAGCACGAGAACCCGACACGGGGCATGACGTAAGACGCGTTCAGCTACACTGCCTAAAAAGAGTCGCTTCATGCCGTGGTAGCCGTGCGATGGGATAAGGATGAGATCAGCATTGTGTTGTTTCGCATAATCAGCGATTTCAAGTCCTGGTGTTCCGATCATTACAGCAAGATGAGCACCATCAGCATTGTGATCACATGCAAGTTTACTAAGTGCAGCTGTTACTTTTTCAGTTCGTGAGACATCAGTGATGTCGCCGAGTAGAACACCCGGTGACATTGTCTCAAGTGGCAGCATGACGTGAATAAGATGAAGTTGTGATGGATTGTTAACAACCTCAAGAGCAGTTTTTATTTGATCAGTTGATGCAACTGAAAAATCAATCGGTACTAGAACAGTAGAAACTTGAAGTGCCATAGGAC
>Ga0114925_10001650_pt1 | contig 11134 bp, 18 predicted proteins | sample SumtaG_2_FD_87287 | JGI IMG/M metagenome (GOLD analysis project Ga0114925, IMG submission 87287) | Deep subsurface microbial communities from Indian Ocean to uncover new lineages of life (NeLLi) - Sumatra_00607 metaG | ecosystem: Environmental > Aquatic > Marine > Oceanic > Sediment | place...
CAGAAACTCGGTAGATCCAAGGTCGCTGCTTCTTAACAGACCTGTCGGAATTGAGAATTTAGATATTTGCCGAACATGCGGCGGCGAGTGCTGTAAGGATTTCTCTGGTTCTTGCTGGCCTCATGACTTCACAGAACCGCTATATGATAGTATTCGGGAAGCATTAGAATCCGGTAACTACGTTTTGGATTATTGGGAAGGGCGATTCAATCGAGAATTCTATCAACCATATTGGATACGAGCGCGACATACGAATAGGCTTGACTGCTTGATTGATGGAAGCTGGGGAGGTATTTGTATCTTCTGGACTGAGCTTCGCGGTTGCAAATTGAAATTCAGTGACAGACCAGCAGCGTGCAGAGTGATGATACCAAGAAAAGCGCGTGACTGTAATGGTTCAGATCAGTACACTAAAGAAAAAATGGTAGAGGCTTGGTTGCCGTTCCAATCTATATTCAGAACCTTGATTGATGAATATCATCATAGCGAACTAAATTTGAAACAGATACGATGTTAAGATATAAATTTGTGACAGTGGAGGCGAATCTGGCGATTGTCAGCCCCTTCAGTTCGCCTGCATTTGCCTCTCGCTGTCCTAATATGATTTCTGAGAAAGGATATGCCTATGAAGAAATACTTTGTCTTGCCCTATCTGTCCCCGTAAGGGGAAATAACGTTGCGAGAGGAGCTGCCTGATGGTTCGAGGTCGCTTTTTATCCTTTCTTTACTCGACTGTCAGGCGGCTCAGGAAACTTATCTTATCAAAAGGAGAAATATACATGAGGACAGTCGATTCACCGGAGTGCCTATTTGTGCTCTCCAAAAAAGCCTTCAGTCCCATTCAGTGGCTGAAATCAGAAATGAAATTGAAGAATCAAAGAAAGGAAGATCCAAATGCGAACACTTGTAATCCTTCTTTTGGCAGCGATGATATTCACCATCGTGACCGGCTGCGATGAAGTAGCAAACGAGCCTACTATAACCAGCAATGTCCCGGTCTGGCAATGTATATCCGACCCGGATATATTCTTGACGTTTGTTGAGTGTGTCGGACCGTATTCTTATTGCGAAGTGCGAACCGATGTTGGCGTGGGGACGGTGTCTTTGCTTACAAACGATGTTTTAGCCATGGTGAATGACGGTTGTTGGAAACGTGTATCTGATACTGAACCTCTTTGCGGTCCGCCGCCCCCGGGCTGGAACGATCTCCGCTACTCTGATAGGGTGGAGGGTATTATGATTAACGGCTCAACACAAACGCCGATGTTCATACATTCACCATTACCGATACACGATGCCATACATATTGAAGAACTGAGTATCCCGGGCAAATAGGGTCATCTGTCGACAACAAAACCCCGGGCAGCGAAGCCCGGGGTTCACTAACAATGCATAAAACCAAGAACACATACCCATGTAGAAAGGATTTTCTCAATTGTCAACAATAAATGATAAGAAGCCTCAGCTTCATGCCAGCATGCTCACTATGCTGTCAAACTGTCCTATTCAATTTCAACGTAGGTATGGTGCTCGATTTGGCCTGTGGCATGAAGAAGAAATACGACCGCCCGGCATAGCAGCCGCTATAGGATCAAGTGTCGATGCTTCAGTTAATTACAATATGAATGTCAAGAAAATAGGGTTAGAGCAAGGAGAAGATCATTATGTTCTGCTCAATGATGTCCTTCAAGATGCCAGAGATGAAGCGGCTGGCCTATGGGCTGGTGGCTTACTATTATCAGACGAAGAAGCTGAAGCACTCAAGACAACGCAAGGTGACTTGATCGATTGGTCGGTTATGATGTCCGAGCATCATTACTATAATGTTGCCGATCTTATCAAGCCTGTCGATGTGCAAAAGAATTGGGTAATCACATTGGAGAACTTCCCTGTCGATCTGTCCGGCACGATTGACATCGTGGAAGCTGTCACATTGCGAGATACCAAAACAACCAAGGGATCGGTGCCATACGACTTCGCACAGTCGATGCAGGCTGTGATTTACAATCTCGCATTCAAGATCGAGACTGGTGGGCTACCTAAAGAATTCATTTTTGATGTTCTCGTCCGGAAAGACTTGAAGCGTGGTCGTGAAGTCGCTTACAAACCCGCGACCATGATTCCACTGGAGAAACACTTCCCGCCGTTATTCAATCGCATAGAACGGCTATGTGATTTCTTTGAAAACGTCCGCAAGGGCAAAGCCACATTTCCGGCTGTGACTCCGAGCGCACAGAGCAAGTGGATCTGTACAAAAGCATATTGTGGGTACTGGCATACCTGTAACTGTAAACTTGATTGGTAAGGAGAAACAATGGCTGACGAGAAAGTAACGGAAGCAAAGGAAGCAAGCGTCGTAGTACAAAGTGAATTCGTCACGGCACAGGTCGTGCCTATCAAGCGAAATATTACTGCGATACTCAAAGAAGCAGTAGACATTGCAGAATTGAGTGGTGATTTGTTTTACTATCGGTGGGAGACAAGCAGCACAAACAAGGAGACAGGGGAAAAGACTAAGGGCTTTGTTTGTGGTCAATCTGTTAAGCTCACTAACGAAGCTGCTCGGCTCTTTGGAAATTGTCTCATTCAGCAGTTGCCAGTACAGTCGACAGCAACCGCGTGGATATTCACGACAGCATTCGTTGACTTAGAGACCGGTTTCACACGGCAACGACAATTTCGCATGTCTAAGAATGCTCCTGTCCATGGTAGGATGGACAAGTTTCGCAAGGAAGACATTCGTTTTCAGATTGGACAATCCAAATCTGATCGCAATGTCGTAATGAACAGCTTGCCTCAAATCATTACGGACAAGATGCTCAAGGCTGCGCTCGCAAGCGTCCGTAAGCAGGTGGAGTTCAGGATCAAGAACGTCTATGGCGGTGACTCGGATAAGGCTGTCGTGAACATACTAAAGAAGTTTGGGGAGTACGGAGTCGTACAAGCTGACATCGAACGCAGGCTTGGCTTGAAACGTGCAATCTGGGATCTTGACACACTCGTAATGTTCATGGGCGACATCAAGGCGCTTGAGTCTGGTGAGCAAACAGCGACAACACTCTATGGTGAGACAGAACCTGACGCGACAGAGAAACCAAAGAACGGTCTGAGTATTGATACTGCGGCAATGGGCGATCCGAACGATCATCAGTCAGTCAAGAGAGACGAATCCGCATCGCCTGAACAAGAGGAAAAACGAGAGCTTACGAAGAAGGAACAGTTTGCCGCTAAGCTAATTGCGATGAGCGGCGACGAGAAGTACAACACAGTGCCGGGATTGAAGGCATCATTCAAACAACTCAGTGCAAAGATCGGTGAGATGTCAGAAAAGGAAATGGAGAACGCAATCGCCAACATTGAGGACGTTCGATTGAAGCATGAGAAGGCACAAAAGAAAGAAGCCAAGAAAGGCGATCAAGGGAAGTTGATGTAATGAAGCTGCAAGCGGATAGCGATAGCGGTGTGGTGGGACACACTGGAAGCGACTCAAAAGCCGTTACGTGGTTGCTGTCATATTACTACATGACCGGCACGAGGATAGGCAAAATCACGACAGTCGGTTCGAATCCGACCTATCGCTGTTCGCTGTAACAAGTGAGGCAAATTATGAGTAAGCAGGTGGGTTACGATGCGCTTGCTCGCCAACGGAATGAGTTGGTGACAATGAGCGAAGGTATTCTTCATCTACTTGGCAATGTCAAACATGAGACCGAGACCGGGCCGAGAGATGCTTTATGTCGCGGTGGTATGCTGGATAGCATTCGAGAGATTATAGAGGCTCAACTTGCCAAACACAAGGAGAACCAATGAAGAAACACGAAATAGCGACGCTTGCCTACTCATTAACGGAAGTAGAAAAGCACATTGCAAAGCTTCGCTCGACACGAGCATCTATCGCTGACTTTACAGCGAACTACGATATCAACAAAATGAAGGAGCAAGGTGGTGCATATCGCGGTTGGGCAGTCAGCAGTATAAACCTATTTAACAATGATCCAACGCAATACCTTGAACCTAACAAAGAAGCTTTGAGAGAGATAGGGGGAGTGCTGGGCTACTTACTCTTAGCTTCTTATGATAGGCAGATCAATGAAGCTGAGAAGAAATTCGAGTCTTTGCATAAGAAGATACAAGAGGCCGGAGAACCTGAATTACAGGAGAGCGAATGATACTGAAGATCGAAACAGTTGACTCGCCAGCGATAATAGAGATCACAGATGTTTGCAAATACCTATATCGTGATGGCGTGCTGTGGATTTTCCGCGATTGTGATCCCAAGGTGATTACATTCGCGCCGGGGCGAGTACACAGAACAGAAGAAAGCAAGACAGGAACAGTTATATAGTCAAGGAAGGAGAGATTATGAGCAAAAGCAAAATGGTATTAACGGGACTTGCTATTTTCGTGGGCTTGATAGCAGTCCTGTTTATACTGGAACTCGTCGGCTTGGGATTCTTCAAGTTCTTCGAGCCAAAACGTGAGGACATCAGACGTGAGATATTCGAGAACACGAAGTCTTACGTCCATGGCAAGATTCAGGAGCTTGCGAAGTACAAGCACGAATACGACGCTGCTGATGCTGAAGGCAAGCAAGCCATCGAAGCCCTGATCCGTTCGCAATTCGCAGAGTTTGATGAGCAGAAAATAGATGCACTATCTCTGCGTACTTTCCTAACCAGAATAAGAGGATATTGAAATGAAGAAGATCATGTTGATTTTCATGGTTATGATCTTTGTATGCGTCATGGGCTGTAACAAGAATACCGGCACCGATGAAGTTCAAAGCAAGCAAACAGAGCAGTTAGTAGCCGAAGCGCAACGTCAAGTCGGTATGCCAAACATTGTCAATTTCCAACAGCGCAAGCTAATGAAGATGATCTATGAGTTGTGCGATCAGGAAAAGTTGATTTGCTATGCTTATATCAAAAGCGACTACCACGGCAAGCTGATGTATATAGGTCAGTGCATCGGCTTCGGGATTCCATTCTCGGCACAGTTCACTAATCCTGAAAAAGCACGTGAGGACGCATGGGGCAACTTAAGCATGCCTCAGCCTGATCCTAATGGTCTATTCATGCCAACATCTTCATCGGCGACTTGGCTTATGATGATTGATCCCAAAACGAAAGAACCGAGGCCAGTATACTTAGAACCGGAAATAGTAGTGTCACCATTTCCGTTGCACAAGATAACCAAAACCAACGAAGGAGAATGACAATGTTGAAAGACGAACTCGTCAGAGTAGAACTTACAAAAGCTAACGTCGGCGACAAAGCCGGAGATCATGCAATTGCAGTTCGCTTTGATTTCAAGATGCGCACAAAAACCTACGGCAAGATTCATGCAGAACTCGCCGATCTTGCTCAGATGATGATCACAGGCAACAGTGAGACACGTCCACAGTTGCATTGGCATTACGAAACCCTGCCTTGCACTATGGTGGTCGGTCCGAACAGGGAGGCCGTAGAAGGCAAGCCAAGCAATACTTGTATCGATTTGGGCACAATTCAATTCGATAGAAAGCTCATGCTCATCACGCGCAAGGATAGACAGGAAGATTCAGAGCCGGAATTGTTCTTGTATGCGACAACGAAATTGGCGCTCAACAAAAAGAATCTCGACTTCGTGCGCAACTATTTCAAGGTTCAGGCATGGTGCCGTATTCGCACACCACAGGAAGTGATCTCAGCGCCGCCCGAAGAACAAGAGGAGGATGATCTTGTCCAGTAAAGATGTAGATAAACAGCGAGCAGAACTCGCTGAGAAGTTTCCTGACGGCCTGTTTCTTCTTGCCCTCAGCGTTGAAAACATCATGCGCATCAGCACAGCAAAGGCCAAATTCAACACTGAGGGCGGTTTGGTCATTATCACCGGCGACAACAATCAGGGCAAGACCTCTTTTCTCGACGCTGCTTGGTATGCATTAGGTGGAGCTGCTACATTGCCGCCCGATCCGATCAAAGAAGGAGAAAAGCGCGGTAAGATTCAAATGACTATCGGCGATAAAAACAAGCCGGAATTTATCGTCACTCGTAACCTGTGGTATGGCAAGCGCGGAGAATTGAAGCAGAACATTGAAGTTCGTCCCGCTAAGGCAAACAGCAAACCGTATGATTCGCCGCAGACATTACTTAATGCCTTATGGAATGCAACTTCCTTCGATCCCTTGGCGTTCAACAAGCTATCGGCTTCGGAACAGCGTACACAACTCCTGACAATTGTAGGACTGGACAAAGACCTCGTTGCACTTCAACAAGAACATGATTGCAGCTTTGAGCAACGCCGCGACATCAAGCGTGACGCGAAACAGATTGAAGGCGAACTGGCTAGACTCGATGTACCGGATAGTGATACTCCAAAGGAGGAAGTCAGCATAACGGACTTATCACAACAACGTGAATTGGTATATCAAAGGATTAATGAGAGAGATGAGGCCAAGCGTGAGGTTCAGGTCGCTATCAATTTCACAGGCTTGAAAGCAGAAAGAGTTCTGCAACTTGAGACAGAATTGACAGCAGCTAAAGAACTTCTTACGCATGCAGACGAGAGACTTGAAGTATCAAAAACGAAAGTCGCTGACTTTCCTGAGAATCTTGATTCAGTTCTTGACAATTACGCCGAACAGATCAAAGCTGCCGAAACAACCAACGAGAAGGTCAGAGCAGCTATCAACTACAACGTAACAGCCGACCGCCTCACTGCGAAACAGACAGAATCCCAACAGAAGACGGACGAACTACAGAAAATCGAAGATTCCAAGCTCAAGCTGCTCGAGGATGCGACGTTCCCGATCAAAGATATTGGCATTACTGATACAGGTGTCACATATCAGAACTTGCCGTTGGAGCAGGCTTCACATTCTGACAGGCTTCGCATATCCATTGCACTCGCTATGTCGATGAACCCGACACTCCGTCTGATAATCAGCAAAGAAGGCAATCAGCTTGGCAAAGTTCGGCGCGAACTGCTTGACGAAATGGCTAAAGCAGGTCGGTTCCTTGTGATGGCTGAGATGGTCAGCGAAGACAAGGATCTCGGTATCTACTTCGAAGAAGGAGAGATTGTAGAAGAGGAGGGAGACAAGCCGTCTGAATAAGAACGGCACAGACGGTCCAAAATGCGAGCAGTGCGGTCAAAGAGCGTCAACCGGGTTCTAACCACTGCGACCGCGCTGCCTCGCACAAGGAAGATGAGTTATGTGGGATCCTGATATACCAATTGTCTATTGCCCAAAATGTCAGGCATCACAAGAAGACTGGGATGGGGTTGGCTTTAAATATTGCTGCCAATGCGGCTATTGCATTCATCCTTCCAGTACAAGCATGGGTCATGGCTGGTACAGGTGTGATATATGCGGTGAAGATCAACAAACGCGAAAGGCTATGAAGTATGAGCATAGTACCCGCACATAAGATAGCACAGGGCATTTACTGGACACACTCACTGACACTGGTCAGTGGATGCACTCCGGTATCTAAGGGCTGCGAAAATTGCTGGGCTGCTGTAATGGCTTCGCGGTTTGATTGGGGGAAAGGGTTTGCCGAGAACGGTAAGTGGACGGGCAAGGTAGAGCCAAATTACAAGGTTCTTAAGAAGCTGGAAAAACGGGTAGGATCAGAACGAAAACTAAAACCAAAAGTATTTTGTATCTGGAATGATTTTTTTCATCCGCAGATTCGATACGCCTTTCAGCTAAGGGCATTACATGCTATGTACTATCTGGAGCAAGATGTATTCTTGATACTAACTAAACGACCAGAGGAAATTAAAAACTCAGCCTTTTCTCAAGGGCCATTTGAAGATACTGACTTATCTAATGTTTATCTTGGTGTTTCCGTCGAATCACAGAAGTACATTCATCGGATCGATGAGCTAATCCAGAATTGGCCGGGCAAGAAGTTCGTGTCAATCGAGCCGTGTTTGAGTGCGGTAGAGTTGAGTCCTGAACAGCTTACAGCACTTGACCAAGTTATCATCGGTGGAGAATCCGGCCCGAAAGCTCGACCCATGCAGCCGGACTGGGCGAGGTCGATTCGGGATCAGTGTCAGGATGCTGGGGTGTCGTATTTCTTAAAACAGAGAGGACAATGGCTAACAGCAGAAGAAGTAAGTGAATATCTTGGTGAGGATACACCAATCCTAAGAGATACATGGCCGAGTAGGATTAATCGCAATATAGATCGTGGCCGCTTGCAGGTCGTGGATAACACCACGATGTGTCGCGTTACTAAGAAAGATGCTGGCCGCTTGCTCGACGGTCGCCACTGGGATCAACTGACGTGGAATATAGAGAAAGGAACGGATGAACACTGAAGAACAATGCGTTAAACGGTTCCGCGAACTCAGAGTTGATCAGCCTGAACTCACAAAAGCTGCGGGTTCACAAATCATAGCTTCGGAATTGTTTGTGTCTCCACAGGTAGTCGCTAATTATCTGAGTAGACACCGCGACAGGATCAGAGCACATCAAAGAACTATCAAACACAAAAGAAAGGACTAAAGATGGTAGAACATCAGACAGAAGATGATAGACGGCGACAGCTTGCAGTTGCAACAGTATTCGCTGAGCGATACGACTGGGAATTACATGAGTATGAAAGTAGATTTGCAGTGATTGATCTCTATTTGACGGATAAGCATAGAGATCAAATAACGGGTCTCTGTGAAGTGAAATGTCGTCCTGAATATAAGCATGACGAGTTTGATACGATCTATGTTTCATTCAACAAATGGTATCGCCTGTACCTTGCATCAGTGGCATTCAATGTTCCGGGCTGGATCGTGTTTTGGTATGGTGCAGATCTCTATGTACGGAGCTTAAATGTGGAACGCGTCTTTACCCAACCCGGCTGCAATCTCGCTATCAGAGGTCGAACAGGCAGAAAAAACGCAGCAAATGATTTAGAGCCAATGATCTTAGTACCAAGAACGTTGCTCCATACAGTAGCAACAAAGGTAAAGGTAGACTGATGGATAACTATGGTTGGAATTTTCACTGAGCGTGATAGACCCGACCCGCCAGAGAAGGAGAGAAGATGACCGACAAGACTGAACCGACTATCGAGCCGTGTCCGATGCCGGGGTGCGCGAGTAGTTGTGAACCACGAATAGAAGATCAGAGCTATCCCAATGCTCATTGGTTTAAGTGTATCAATTCGTATTGTATGTTCGAGTCACCATGCCGAAAGACAAAAGAGGAGGCTCTTACTGTTCTTCGAGAACTCCGTAAACTCGTCCTATTCGGCAAGGTGGCGAAGAAGTTCTGTGAGAATCCGCCGAAAGCCTCTGATTATATAAAAATGGGGGGAGATACATACTGTTTTGATGTTGCTGTTCAGGCTTGCCGCGACATGTTGAAGGGTGGGGAGTGATGGATAACTGGCAACGCACAGACTGGACTAATGTTGATAGAATGCGTATCAAATGTCCAGTTTGTTGCAAATTCAATTACTTAGTAAAGCAAGGTGACAAATTCGTCAACCGTTGTGATGTATGTCATACGCTCGTAGAGTTCAGCGCGACCGCACAACTAAGGAACAGAGATGTATGAAGGGAACTGGCAGGGATGCCGGGTAGCGGTCCTTGTCCGCTATATAGAGCAGTTCGGTGCCGTAGAGCAGACGTTTATTGGCGAGCGCTCCCAAGGGACGGCGCCGGGCTGCATAAAGAAAATAAAGAAAGACTACAGAGATGCAGGTAACTTTAACGTACCCCGATAAGTCTCAGCCCGGAGATCCCCCAGCACTACGGCTGTTCTCTGTAGTCAACCTCTTCGGGCTGAGCAAAATATGAGGTCTGCTTATGTTTGATGATATATCAAAAATGATTACAGCTCTAATAAGGATCATAAAAGCTATGGAAGATGATTATGAGCAATTAGGTTGGTTTGAGTCTATGGATTTCTCAGAATTGGGTAATCTCGATATCTACTGCTCGTATGATAACAATGATGACGGTCCCCTAATAAACATTCCGTGCGAACACTGGGAAGAGTTTCGTCAGTTAATTCTCAAGTTTATGGAAAAGAAACTGAAAACTAAAACAGAGAGAATTCATATTGCATATCGGCAACTGAAGGAGTTCGATACTCACAAGCTGTTCACTCCTTATGCCTACCCGACTGTAACAATCATAAATCCACTATCTCGTGTGAAACAGACCAAAGCAAAACCGGAAACAGAGAAGTCTAAGAGTAAGCCTAAAAGTCAAAGACTGAAAGTTCAATTCTGGATCGTTCGAGAAACTACGGCTGATGAACCTCAGATAATAGAGTCACAGAGTAGACCGAAGAAAGGCAAAATACTTGGTGGTTATGCGAAGAGAGAAACGGCTGAAACAGCCTTGCTTGACATGATTAAGAAAAAGCCCGAATCGAAGAAGGAACTAAAGCAAGTATGAATATGATGGCGGTAGCGGCACGATTCGCGGCGTGCTCGGAAATGTTCGGGAATAATCCCACTTACAGAGCGATGAGACTGCGACCCGAACCTGCTGACGGTCTCGACGGTCGGTTTGAATCCGACCTACCGCCATTTAGGAAAGAAAGGAATGAGTGATGGGAGTAAATCCAAACAAGAACAAAATCGAGAAGCTGTATCCTTATCCTTTAGATCGTGACATTACTGGGCTTACGTCCAATGATAATTTAGAGGACGTTGCCGCTGGATTGCTACGTGCAGACGGCTCACCAGTGCCAAAACACTGGACTATACTCAAGCAGGGAGAGCTTATAGATATCAAGGGCTACACGTTTCGTATAGAGTATATCGGTGAAACGGCAATCTTGCTTGAACCAGTCAAGCCGACCAATAAAATTGTGGACACATCTTAATGACCGCACCCCGCGAAACCGAGATTCACACATGAAGTGCTATTATGAAAACGCAATGTCCTGAACAATGCTCTGAGTGCTGTCGGCACGGACAACTGATAATGCTTTGGCCAAATGAGATAAGTATGTACCCAAAATCAGACCGCCGTCGTGTACGAATCGCCAAGATTCGAATACCAGCTCTCGCACTCGCTAAATCCGGTAACTGCATCTATCTTGAGAACGGCAGGTGCAACATTTACGAGCAAAGACCACGAGTTTGTCGGGCACTCGATCCCGGATCATGGGCGTGTGTTGACATAA
>Ga0114925_10001651_pt1 | contig 11134 bp, 10 predicted proteins | sample SumtaG_2_FD_87287 | JGI IMG/M metagenome (GOLD analysis project Ga0114925, IMG submission 87287) | Deep subsurface microbial communities from Indian Ocean to uncover new lineages of life (NeLLi) - Sumatra_00607 metaG | ecosystem: Environmental > Aquatic > Marine > Oceanic > Sediment | place...
ATGTGCTTTCACATTCAATTTCCTATATTGTGGTAAAGCTTCAATTTCCTTATATCCATAAAGCTCCCAATGAGCCCACTCAAAAACACTTCGAAGGTTATGAACTTTTGCAATTTCTATCAAATATTTTAAATTATTTGTAATTTGGTATTTATCTTTAATGCTTTTTTCTATTGATTTAAGAATCTTTTTAGTTTCCAAAATATCACCTAATAATTTTGTCTTATTTTTAAATTATACAAATAGAAATATATCTTTTTCCCCTATTCTCTCCTATAATTATCAAATAATCATTATTCGGAAACTTATCTTATCTCCGTTTTCAATGAACTTAATTTAATTATTTTAGACTTGATAAATCAATTGTTTTTAGATAAGAGCGAAGAATATCTTCTTGATTTTTTAATTCCCCCGATTTAATTTTCTTTTCAATTATTGATAATATTTTTCCTAAAATTGGACCTTGTTCTAAGTTCAATTCTTTCATTATAATATTCCCGTTTATGTTAAGTATAATTTTATTCTCAATGGGGTGTGATAACGTCTTCGACCTTAGTTCAGAGATTTTTTCATGTATCTCTGTAGCGATGTTTTGTTTGTTAGTGTTAAAATGCGATATTATTGATAATTCTCCAGAAACTAAATTTAATTCATTAAGATACACTAATAAATTATCATTAATATTATAGATCTGCTTAATTCTTTCTCCAGATTCCAAAAGCTTATCACTATCATTTAGTGATTGGGCTATGTGAAATGCTTCAAAAAATACTTTTAAAACGGGTACGTATTTATTCACTCGTCCATAAAAATCACCTAATTGTATTAAATATTCATATTTCTTCTCATTAAAAGATACGAGACTATCTTCGTCTAATGATTCGATAATTGAAGATTTAATTGTAGTGAAATTAATCATACGATTCAATATTTTTAAGATTAATTCATTGAACTTCTTAAATAATTCAATTATGGTTCTAATTTTAAATCCATTAATATTTAACATATTCTTCGTTTTGCTTATTACTTCATTCCAGTTTTCTCCATGAATAGCCTTACTTCTGATATTATACATCCCCCTAAATAAAATATAATTTTTATAAAATTCGTTAAAACTATCAGAGATTTGTAATGAAGCATCTAATGGAATTTTAAATGATAAATCCATTGGAGGATGAGGGGAAAATAAAAATTCAAGCAAAGTGTGAGAATAAAAAATTCTTTCCAGTTTGAATGGTACACTAAAAGCTAAGTTTTTGACACTAAATAACAACGGAAAGCAAAAAGGGTCATAGAATCCCTTTTCTTTAAGTAGAGAATACGTCTTAAAAACAGTTTTAAAATCACTTTCAGTTAATCTACGTACATCTTTAAATATAAAATTATCATCTGCTTTTTTAGAGAATTTGTTTAAATACTGGTATTCTGGCTCAATCCACCATGGAAATTTTAAAATTGGTTTTGGATTTGGAAGATAATAGTTATGAAAGTATAAAGCACACAGGAAATTTTTAAATTCTTCAAATTTTTTTCGCATTTGAACAACAATAACATAGTCATCTTGGGTATCCCTTGTTTCAGATTCTTTATCAGTCTCATAAATAAATAGGGGGATTTCAGCTTCAAAAACTATAAATTGAGTCATGTAAATGTTTGCTTTATAGGGTGACAATCTATTAATGAAACTATGATAAATGTTTATAAGGTGGAATGGTTGAATTTCAATATTATTTTCAACAATTATTCTGTCTAAACAGATGTTAAAAGTAATGGGAAGTTTCCTTGTCTTTAACGCCGTACTCCATTCTGTTAACGAAGTATTCAAAATCTGTTGAACATTTTTCTTAGAACTTACTAAACGATGAAAAAGATGAAAGAAAAATAAGTAATATAATTCCTTTGCATTTATTGATTTTACTGTGTTTGAATTTAGGGTGGATGGGATAATTATATCACACTCAGGTACTTTAAACAGCTCATTAAAATCATTCAATCTATTTTCTGGGACATCATATACTAATTCATCAAAAAAGCCAGGCTGGCTATCAGACTTTTGACTGTAATGTCTTTTTTTGGTATGAAAAAGATTGTCAAAACAAATTTCATTAACTAACGCTTTAAAAATGTTAAATTCAATTGAAGCTCCCCTTTCATCATGTTTAAAATCATTATTAATTTCAAAATATTTTTCTTCAATGACTTTTTTTACTTTTTCAGTATCTTCTGTTAAGATTTTAACAAACCTTTTTTTTATGAGGAGATCTTGATCTTTTTGCATTACTCAACGCCCAAAATTCTCATAGAAATTTTATAATAAAGGAATATTTAATACCTTTTAATTTTCAACAAAAAATGTGTTTTATTTTGGAAGATCATAATTAGTCGATTATAAATGGATTCATACTTAGCTTTCTATAATATAATGAATAAAAATTTTATTTATTTACTGGTTGGGCTCCATCAAGCGATAAATCAATCTTTCCGCTTATCTGGACCTCTCTTAGGACTTTTTTGTCTGTGTATTGCTTTCCTGCCATAAAATATATAAATGTATAAAAAAATTTAGTATAAATTAAGTTGTCTTGAGGAATGAATAGAAAACAATCTTTAGAAAAAATTTTAAAGAAATTCTTTAAGAATAGACGATGTTATTTATCTTTAAATCTCTATTTAAATATTTGTGATCCTTAGAATAATTAGAGAATGTAATTTCAATTAAGTAGGGATAGTTCCACCTCTACCTTTTTAAGAAAGAAAACTCCGGTAATAATAAAGGAATTGTAAGATCAAGGAATACTATTGAAAATATGAAAGAAAAAAAGGGTTATATTGGTTATTTGTCAATATTAAAATAAATAAAAATGATTATTTATTTTTTCACTTTTATTATTCAAACTTTTTTTTCTTTTTTAGGTATATCACATGTAACATTTATTACTTCATTATCTTTTAATATAGCCTTACATTTTACATTTGAGCCATCTGTATCTATATAATGTCCATTAACTTTTTTAATAGGTTCTCCTACAATTATAGATTCTAATGGTGTAATTTCCATATTATCAACAGTAAAAGGTTTTCCTATTTCATTAGATAATATTTTTGCTGTTGGATCTATTTTTTTTTTTTCCATAATTATCATCATTTGAATTTTATCATTATCATTATCATTTTATAAAGATTTACAGATTAAAAGTTAATAATTTTTGATTAAATGTTAAGTTTTTTGTATAATTATATTACTGCTTCATTATCTAAAAACCATTCTAATTTTATGGTTAGGATTTGATAAAATCTTTTTTAAAATTTAATGCTGAAATTCTTTTAATTGAATACTTAACTTACTCTGCATTTTAATATATTTGTTTTTTAACCACATCCATCGTTGGTTATACTTAAGGCTATGATCTCCCTTTAATTGAATTTATGAATTTTATGAATTTTATAGATTTTCTGCTTTGAATCAAAAACCTATGATTTATTAATTATTTATATATTTGATTCATAACGAGCAGTTAACTTAATTCCTTTGTTCTTTCTATAATTTCTTTCATCCATTTAGGTCTAGCAAAAGTGATATCTGCTGAAGAACATGCCCAAATGAGGAAATTGATGATGAAATAAATAAATTGGTAGAAAATAGGAGTATCTCTTTAAAGGAAAAAAATACCATGATTTCTTACAGGAACTGAACAGGACTTTTTAATAGATAATTGGATATTAAAAAGAAATAAAATTTTATCATAAAGTTGCCATAATTCTCATATTCAATCATTAAAATCCTTAAGCTGGAACAGTTTTAATCAAAATATTATCCATTAATTCCGAAATCAAACCTTGAAACTTTCTTCGATTCGATAGTACCCTTTAAAGGCACCCAAATCCCTCAAATCGAAGTGGACATACTTCAAGAGCTTGAAAATCAATTGGGTAAACAATTTAAATTAGTTAGTAAAGCTGTATATGGCAACAAAATGGGCTTTACCGTCGAGAATCAGCAAATTAATGCAATTGGATTATATGATTGTAGTGTATCGAGTCTCCCAGAGTCAATAGGTAACCTCTCCTCACTTCAAAAACTATTTTTGTGGAATAATAATTTAAAGACTCTCCCAGAGTCAATATCGAACCTAAAATCGCTCTAAACTCTATTATTATCAAATAATAAGTTATTGACTCTCCCTGAGTCCATAGGCAACCTAAAATCACTTCAAACACTTGATCTAAGTCGTAATAAGTTATTGATTCTCCCTGAGTCTATAGGCAATTTAAAATCGCTCATAAAACTAAATTTAGTAGTTAATAAGTTAACGACTCTCGCAGAGTCCATAGGCAACCTCTCCTCACTGGAAGAACTAAATTTATTAATTAATGAGTTAACGATTCTCCCAGAGTTCATAGGCAACCTAAAATCGCTTCAAACTCTAGAATTATCAAATAATAAGTTACCGACTCTCCCAGAGTCCATAGGCAACCTAAAATCACTTCAGACACTTGATCTAAGTCGTAATAAGTTATTAACTCTCCCTGAGTCGATAGGCAACCTAAAAACACTCCTAACCCTGTATTTAGAAAATAACCAATTATCAACTCTCCCAGAGTCAATAACAAAGTTAGAATCACTTCAGGCACTAAAATTAAATGATAATAAGTTAAAGACTCTCCCAGAGTCCATAGGCAACTTAAAATCACTTAAAATTTTCTATTTAAAAGAAAATCCTTTAAAAAAAAAAACTAATATCATCTTAAAGCAACTGGAAAGAAGTGGTGTAAGCGTTTCCAAATAATTTTCTCTTATTTTTTTCTCGTGATTAATGTTTCATTTACTTCTAATTCAGTTTATTATATAAATTCTGTAAGAAAAATGCTATTCCTAAATGACTAATCGTTATGGTTTTTTCTTTTTTATCTTTTGGATTGGGAGAAATCTCAAGTGTCGATAAATTTTGTAATTTCTTAATATATTCATGAGTATGTAACTCTTCTGGTAAGTCAAATTATCTCTTTACTATACTTAGATTAAAAGATCAGCTTTTTCATTCAATCAATCACTTGATTTCTGAAATTACAATTAATCTACTTAAATTGATAATTAAAGCAAATGAATTTTTGACGCAATTATTATTTTAAAAAATTTTATAAGAAGTTAAACATGATTAATATTTGCCGGTAAAACTCTTGCATTTAAAGTATCCTAATCACGGAAAAATGTTTAAAACTGTGTTAAAAGCATATTTAAATAAAATGTTAGACGAATATTAATTTAAATACTAATTTGCCCCCATATCCAATATTAATCTCTTATATCGTAAAAGTCTCGAAAAATCCTGATGTTTTAAAAGCAATGGTACCATTTGAGGTTAATTCCAATTTAATATTCTTTGGTCCGTGTAAAAAAAGATTAAGGGAAAATCTTTATAATATGTACTTGAAAGATTTCAACAAAGACGAGAGAGATGTTATTAATGACATTTATTTATTAGGGTTCAATGGTGCTAATCAAAGAAAAATAAGGAAAATAGTTTGGTTAGGAAAAATCCAAAAATTATGTACTTTCGAGAAAATGTATAATTATATGTTTAACAAGAAAGAATTTTATGGTATGTTAAACCATAAAAAGTCTCCAATGCATATTGAACCAAAATATAACAATAACGAGGGTAGCCTATTTATTGGATATAAATTTCGTGGAACTTTTCATTCTGAAAATAATTCTTGGATACTTGATATAACGAGCAAAAAAAACCAACCTGAATTAGAAATAAGTAATATGAATTTAATTTTAAAAAATCCTTCCAAACGAAAAGAAATTTTTAACCGAGATTGCTGTTTTTTATGTAAAAATTTATTTTTTGCTAATGGTAAAGGAATTGAAATTGATAGCAAAATCTTGAAATTTTTATGTATATGGCAAAAGAACAAGATGGGAATAGACAAGTATGCCATTTTTGGGAAAAGAAAGGATGATAGTGCCGATGGACTGACTGGTAAATATTTAATAATACAGGATAATTCAGTAGGAAACTTTATTGAATATATCACTGATCAAATTAATAAAATAAAAATTATCGACACCAACGATAAAAATATTACTTTGCGTAAATGTTAGCATTAATTAAGATGAGGATGTTGAAAATTAATAGATAGAGGTAAGTGAAATGAAGATATTAGTGGTTCCAGTTGGAATCGACTCAAAAGAAGGGGAACAGTATGGTCCAATATTAGAGGATGGAAGCTTTATTTTTGTTCCATTTCCCGAATTTTCAATTGAAGATAATAAAAAAAAAAATACAATAAAAAGGGGAATTTCCATGATAAGGGACTTAAATTACGACTTGAGACCTTATAGTGAAATTCCAGTAGAACCCTTGTCCGAGCACCCAGATAAAAAGTTTATGGGCGATTATCTTTTAGATAAAGATTATAAGGGTCATCCTATTAGATCTTATATTCCGCACGCAGACCCTGATTTTAAACATTTCACTTATGGAGAAGGTTCTGATAAAAAGGCAAAAGCTTTGACAAACCTGAAAGAGGATGATATGATTGTTTTTTATTCAAGTCTTTGTAAACCCTACCGAAATCAATTTCAGTCAAAATATTTAATTGGTTATTTTACAATCGAAGATATTTATGATTTTAGGTTTAGTAATAAAGAATTAAAAATATATATTGAAAAAGATATTTTTCCTATCATTGCAGACATAAGAATAGGAAAAAGAGATGAAGTTTATAAATATTCTGACAATAGATTTAAACCTTTAGATATTCGAGTAAAGCATAATTTTCATATCATAAGGGGTGATGGAATAATTTCCGACAAGAATGGTAATAAAACAGCACAACCAATAATAGCTGTAGGTAAACCTGATAAGAGCAGGCTTTTTCCTCATGCACTTCAATTTACAAATAAAAACATGGAAATCTTAGACAAGTTTATGAAATTTTGGTCTGAGAAATATACTAATAGACTTATTAGGGGGCTTCGATACATTGAGGGAGAAAAAGCGGAAAAATTTAAAGCTTTCATTTTAAGTTATGATTAAAGAGATCGCATCATTCAATTCAAGCTCGACGGAATCAGCATTGAATTACAATATGAAGAGCAAAATAATGATTTGTTTATAAAATTATATTATTCCAATACTAAGACCTCTTTATTCTTTCTTTATTAATAATGATTTTATAAAATCATATACCTCTATAACTTGTAAAACTAAATTGAAATTAAAATAATAAATAAAAGATATTTTATTTGATATTTATGAATCCAAATGACGATTTGAAAGATTCAATTTCTGATCTACGGATGGATTTTGTCGGTAATCGCAAAAATCAGCAACTGATTAGGCTCAAATACCCAAAATTTAAATTCTCAATATTCCATAAATTTTATGAAATAATTAACCTTGAGTGAAACTCAATTCAAATAAATAAAAAAATTATTGATGCCCTTGCATTGTATGAAGAAAAAGTAAAGGAATTAGAAAAATCAAAATTTTTCCATTTCTACTTTGAGGAAGTTAAAGGTATAAACTATACACAATCGTGGAAAAAATTAGCAGAAGGGGGCGTTTTAACACATTCCTTTCCAGAACCTTTGGAAGAAATTATAAAAGCTTATATTTTACCTTTTAGATTTTTTATTCAGAAAAAAGAAAAATGTTCGATAAGATATTTAGGAGAAAAAATAATTCCAAAGTTAGAAAATGATTTTTCTGAACAGACAATCGAATTCAAAAAAATCAGAGAAGCTATAAATTCTTTTTTAAACGCTCCACCTGGTCTCAAATTAAAATTTCAATGGGGTTCTGAACAATTAGAATTCAAATCCAACAATGATATTAAAAATTGCTTCATTTACGGTCATTATGCTCACGCTGAAGAAAAAAATAATCAGAAACGATGGTATGATCTCATTCATAGAAATGTAAATGAAGGGTTTAACTCCATTTCGAGAGATTTATTTCGTTTCGAGGCTATTAGTATTATATTGCAATTAACAACCTTTTTTCTAGGTATCTCCAAATTAATAAAAATTATTTTAGATAAAGTTATAGATTATTATCTTGAAGAAGGTAAAAAAACAGCAAAGAATAATAATTTAGATAAAGGATTGAAGTATTATAAAAATGTTTTATATATCACCGAAAAGCTTGGAAAAAAACAAATCCGTTCTGAGATGTATAAGAAGATTTCTGAAATTTATGGTGTCTTAGGGGATACGAAACTGTCAGAAGCATATTTAGGCAAATATAAGGAAATCTTATTTTCTGTTAAATATCTTCCGGAAAATTTTAAAGATAATGTTTATTACGCTGAATATTTCTCCATTTCAGATGAGTATCGCGAAATGATTGAAAATATCCTCCAAAAACCTTATAGTTTTTCGGATTTTCCGATAGTTGTCATCCCTATTGAAAGAATTTTTGATGCAAAGAAATTTGAAAAGATAATATATCAAAGGAATTTTCAAGTAGCTCAAAACAATGATAGAATAAGACTTATTTATGACCAATATGGTAGAAAAAGGTTGGATTCAATATATATTATCAATAATTTAAAGAAAAGAAATTAAAAAATGAATATTGGAGAATTTATTGACAAATGGTCTAATATTGATTTGGATGAATATGAATACGATAATATCATTAAATTAGTTAAAAATGATATTAAAATTTATTTACAAATAATTAAATACTAGATCTAACCTATAATAAATATAAAACTCATTAACTCAGGATATCAGCATTAATGACAACATATAAAGAGTTAGAATACAAAAAAAAATTAGAAGCCTTTGTATCTGATGCATTATTAGCTGAATTGGAAATGAATTTAAACTCCCTTAACTTAATGGAAGCTTTTGGAATATCTTTTTCTGAAACATCAACGTCATCCTTCTTGGCTTGGTTATTAAATCCTGAGGAAAACCATGGGTTAGGAACTTATTTCCTAAAATATTTTTTGATGGAATGTGCTAGACTTGATGAAAAAATTAGTACTATTGATATTGACAGATTACAACTCAATAATGCTATTATTAGAACTGAAGAAAATTTTAGGGGTAAAAAAGTGGATATTACCATAAAGGTAGAACACAATAAAGAGAAGTTCTTATGCTTAATAGAAAATAAAATTCGAACGGCTGAAAGTGACAAACAAACAATAAAATATGCCAATTTGGCTAAACAAAAATATCCTAACCATAAAAAACTGTTTGTATTCTTATCACCAAATAATTTAGAAGCTCAATCTAAAGAATTCATATCGATCAATTATGAACTCATAAGAGATCTTCTTGATCAAACCTTGAACACTAATATTGATTATTTAAAAGAGGAAACTAATTTCCTTTTAAATCAATTTAAACATAATGTAGAGGTAAATATTTTGGATGAAGGAAAAATAAAAGAATTATGTGATGAAATCTATAAACGCCATAAAGAGGCTATCGATATCATCATGAGTAAAAAAACCCAATATACTAAAATAATAAAAGGTTTTCTCGATGCAGATCTTTCAAGTGATTGGAAAACTCACGACACGAAGAGTTTAGTATATGTCTATAAAGATTCTTGGTATGAGGATTTTAAGGAATATATGAATGGAAAGATTCCATTCTTCACATATTTCGTTTTATCCGAATCTAAGGAAGGCTATCTGCATTTTTCGGTACATTTCTACGTAAATAAAACTCGGGACGAAAATATAAGAAGGAAATTTAATAGTTATCTTGATGACTTGTTTTCTATTGACCCTAAGCCATATCATTACTATAAGAGTTTAGTTGCGGATAAATTTAGAGAAGATGTGCTAAAGAAAGGCTATGAGAACAATGATGATTTGAAATTCTTGGCTGGTGAGATGAAGAAATTAATAGATCACACGGTTGTTAAAATCGAAAAGGCTGCTGAAAGATTGAAAGGAGCATTAAAAGCTTAATTCTTTACTTTTAAAAAATTCATCTATATAGACCAAGTAAAGGGTCTAAAGTAAAAAAATGGTTGAAAAAAGCGGCAAAAAAATCTGAAAAAGATCAGAAATTTAGTAATTCAAGTAATATTTCCTTAAGATAATTGGGCATTTAAAATTATTTATCATTATGTTAGAAAGTGGTAATATTCTTTATAGTGAGGCTAAGAAATTTGAAGTAGATGATACGGTATTTGCAGGTAGATTAAGTGCATTCGATATATTTGCACAGGAATGTTTTAATGCAGGGTTTAAGAAGATTCAGCCTGATAACTATCAAATAAGATTTTTAAAGAAAAATAATATAGTATTTGTTGGAGTGCATCGAAGAAAGAGTTGTATAACTTCTGCTAAGAAGATGAATATAAGAATAAAAAAGAAATTTGATTATCTTGCAAGATATTTCTTTGAAATCTATTCTGATATTGACCTAAGAAAAGATTTTCCAAAAGTATATAAATTCTCCGATTTCAAAAATGAAATTAAACGTAAAAGAAAACAAAAAAAACTGGATTATATAGAGTATATATGGGATCATTCTAACCCTAAGACTTCCCTTGTTGTATAAATTTTGGGTCCTTTTGCCTGTGAGATGAATTTAATTGCTTTGATTGCTCCAGAAGCAAAATCACCTACAATATCTCCAGCTCTAACTGCTAATTCATGTTCTGGATGCGACATGGTAGCACTTTCTCCTGTTGTACCCATAGTTAAGAGCTGACATCCATTTTCGATTTGAAATCGTATAAATTCTCTATATTTCTCTTCATCTAATGTTAAATCGTCATTAAATGGTGTAATCATTGCTGTTATGACATTTTTTAATTTATGTAATTTTGTAAAATATAAAGAAAAAAATTCAAGATCTTTGATTTCTCTTTTTCTATCAAAAACACATTTTAGCTCTAAATCTAAGCTCAGTACTATTGTAGAGTTTCAATTTCTCATGATCCGGAATAAATCTATCCCAGTCTTGATATATCACAATTTCTTCGATATCATGTTTTGGTATGAGAGGGCTACTCTTATTAGGGTTCCCCTTGGAGGTACTTTAAGTTCGATTAGATGCGAACAAAAAGTGGCTCTTTTCGGAGTGTCTTTCTTACTTTTTTTTTCTGTAGAACCATCGCTGTATTGTCCTTTTACGAATAGCCTACCC
>Ga0114925_10001652_pt1 | contig 11131 bp, 10 predicted proteins | sample SumtaG_2_FD_87287 | JGI IMG/M metagenome (GOLD analysis project Ga0114925, IMG submission 87287) | Deep subsurface microbial communities from Indian Ocean to uncover new lineages of life (NeLLi) - Sumatra_00607 metaG | ecosystem: Environmental > Aquatic > Marine > Oceanic > Sediment | place...
AATTCAAAGATTAGAACGTCCTGTATACTATGATGCTTATGTTTCAGGCGATCCTGCGGCTATTGACTTGACAGTTATTCTATTTGCTTATACAGATTATTTAAATAATCGCATTATTATCTGTGATGAACTCGTTTTAGGTGGTCCAGGAGAGAAGATTACTACCCAAGATATAGCAGATGGAATAGTTCGTAAAGAAAAACTTAACTTTACGCACCATTTAACAGGTGAAACTGCTAAACCTTATATGAGAATAATGGATAATAACAATAAAATACTTATACATGACTTACATCAGGACCATGGACTAGATTTTATACCTACAGCTAAGGATAATAAGCAAGGTCAAGTTAATAAATTACGTATGATGCTCAGTCGTGGTCAAATTGTAATAGATCCTAAGTGTGAAAACTTAATATATCATCTAGAAGCAGGTAGATGGAACAAACAAAAGACTAAATTTGAGCATTTAAAAGGCATAAGGGACCGAAATTTAAAGGCAAATCACTGTGACGCCTTAGATGCTTTAATATACCTTGCTAGAAACGCAGATTTACAGAAAAATCCTTATCCGGCAGATTATACTGGCACATTTGGACAAACATTTCATATTCCAAACAATGATAAATATAAAAAAGACACGCAAGGTGCTGATTTTATGAGAGCTATCATAGGTAAAAGTAAGAAAAATAACAACTAACTATAGAAGCAGCATTCTAAAGGAAATATTATGGCTAAATTTGATTATAGCAGACAAGATAAATACTTTGCGGCAGATGAAGCCGAAAAAACAGCCTCATATCTAGAAAAAAAGGCTCAATATTGGTTTAAAAACCTAAATACTCATAGATATTTAGATAAATTGCGTAGATCATGGAGAGCTTACCATGGATCTTACTATTCTGATGGACATGAGATTACTTTAGGCGGTGAAACAGGCGAATTAACTAATTTACCAGTAAATCACTATAGAAATATTGCTCAACACATCCTAACTATGGTTACTTCTAATAGACCAGCATTTCAGGCTCGTTCTGTAAATACAGACTACAAATCACAGGTTCAAACTCAGCTTGCAAATGGATTATTAGACTTTTATATGCGTGATAAGCGTTTAGAAAAGTATTTAAAGAAAGCTGTAGAATATGCAATTGTTCTTGGAGCTGGTTACATTAAGATGGAGTGGAACGCTACTAGTGGTGAGATCTACGACTATATTATGCCAGAAGAACTTGAAGAAGATATTGCTGGATATGACGAAGACGATAATCCACTTGATGAAGACGGTAACATTATTGAGCCTTATCCAATTTATCAAGGTGATGTAGAATTTACAAACCTATCTCCATTTGACGTTGTATTTGATAGTACTAAAGAAGATAGTAAACAACTTGATTGGGTATTAACTAGAACTTTTAAAAACAAATATGATTTAATGGCAAAATATCCTGAACAAGCCAGTAAAATCGAAAGTCTACAAACTAAATCAGATCTACAATATTACAGAGTTTATATGAATGAATACGATAGAACTGACGATGTTCCAGTTTATGAGTTTTTTCACAAAAAAACTGAATCATTACCAAATGGTAGATACATGCTATATTTAGATGCAGATATTGTACTAATGGACACAGTAATGCCTTATAGAAAACTCCCCGTATATCGTATTACTCCTGGTGACATTCTAGGAACTCCTTATGGATATACTTCAATGTTTGACTTACTTCCATTGCAAGATGCTGTAAATACTTTACACTCTACTATTCTAACTAATCAGTCAGCATTTGGAGTACAAAACGTTTTAAATCCAAGAGGAAATGACGTTAGAGTAAATCAAATTGAAGGTGCTTTAAATTTTATTGAGTATAATCCAATTGTTGCTGGTGGTGCAGATGGAACTCCAAAACCATTAAACTTAACTAATACTCCGCCAGAAATTTTCAACTACATGCAGATGCTCGAAAGAGAAATGGAAACTTTATCAGGAGTTAACTCTGTTGCTAGAGGTAATCCAGAATCTTCTCTAAAGTCGGGTAACGCATTAGCACTTGTACAATCACAAGCACTACAATTTATGAACGGTTTACAACAATCATACATTATGCTTATTGAAGATATTGGAAGTGGACTTATTGAATTATTACAAGACTTTGCTAAAGTTCCAAGAGTGGCAGAGATTTCAGGTAAATCAAACAGATCTAAATTACAAGAATTTACTGGCGATGATATTGAATCAATTAATCGTGTTATTGTTGATGTTGGTAACTCACTTGCACAAACTACTGCAGGTCGTGTTCAAATGGCAGATAACTTAATTCAAATGGGTGTTGTACAAAATGCTGACCAATATTTTTCTGTAATTAACACAGGTAAATTAGAAACAATGACTGATGGTGCTAATAACCAAGCATTACTTATACACGCAGAAAATGAAAGATTAGTGGATGGAACTTCTCCAGTAATCGCAACAGCAATTGATAAGCACGCTATGCACATAAGAGAACATATGAATGTATTAGCTGATCCTGAGCTAAGACTCGATGCTGAATTAAACGCTAGGGTATTGGCACACATTCAGGAGCATATTCAATTACTACAAAACACAGATCCAAACTTATTGGCTATGATAGGTGAGCAGCCATTAGGACCGGATATGGGCAGCCCAATTGCTCCTGGTAGTGTGTCTGGAACAGATGCAACTGGACAAGCAGCACCGATGGATGGTATGGTAGCTCCTCCAGTTCAAGGAACACCAAATGCTTCATTACCACAACCTGCACAGCCACCAATAGATCCGGCCACAGGTAGACCATTTGGACAATAGGAAGTTATAATGGCAAAAGAAAAAAAGTATTTTAAAAGAAGACCTGCAAATGTAAATGAAGGAACATCTCTAGCAGAAGTTACAGAAACTAATATGAATAAGAGAGATCTTGAAGATAGAGAGTTTAATCAAGGTATTAAAAAGCAAATGGCACTATATCGTAGACAATCTGTTGAAGCAGAAAAGCGTGGTGATTTAAAACGCGCAGATAAACTTGCAGAAAAAGCTAACGAATTAGCTAAAGAAATAATTAAGATAAAATAGTCTCTACCATAATGGCGAGACACTAATTGTATATCAAAAGACTACAAGGAGAAAATTATGTCTGAAAACAACGCACCTGTTGAGGGAGCTGCTGTAGAATCAGTTGAAGCTGCACCTCTAGAAACTCAAGAACAATCAGTAATTGAAGAAGCTATTATAGAAAGTAATAGTGAAGAAGCTATTGCTCAACCAGAATCTAATGCAGAAACTCAAGCAGAACTTAAAGAAGAGATCCAAGAAGCAATTGAAGACGGAGCTACTGAAGAACAAGTTCAAAACATGATTAAAGAGTTTACTCTTAAAGTTAATGGCAAAGAAGTTACAAAACAACTTGATTTATCTGACGAAGAAGCTGTAAAAAGAGAATTACAACTTGCACTAGCTGGACAGAATGCCATGCAAGAACGTAAAGAACTTGAAAAGGCTTATCAAAGTGAGTTAGACCGATTAATTAAAGATCCTTATTCTGTATTAGAAGAATTAGGTTTAAATCCTGACGAGTTAGCTGAGCAACGTATTCAAGCTAGAATTGAAGAAATGAAAAAGTCTCCAGAGCAGCTTGAGCGTGAGAGAATTGAGCGTGAGCTTGAAGATGCTAGACAAAGACTTAAGCAAGTTGAAGAAGAAAAAGAAACAGCTAGACTTACTCAACTAGAAATGGAAGCGGCACAAGAGTTAGACAATGAGATTAACTCAGCACTAGACGCATATCAGAGTCTTCCTAAAACTCCACTTACTGTAAATAGAATTGCTGATACAATGCTTTGGGCAATGGAGAATGGAATGGAAGATGTTACCGTAGCAGACGTTATTCCTCAAGTTGAGAAAGAACTTAAAGCTGAAATGAATCAACTACTTGAAAATCTTCCAGATGAGATGTTAGAGCAGTATTTTGCTGGTAAACACCTTGATAGGGTTAGAAAACGTCGTATTAACGAAGTAAAAACTAATAATATCAATAACATAAAAGAAACAGCTAAAGCAAGTGAACAAAAATTAGCTGAAAAAGTTAAAGAAAAAATGAGTTCTAAGGACTATTTTCGTAAATTAGGACAAGAATAATTGATTTTTTAACAACTAACTATAGAGAAGTATTTTACTTACTAGACTTTACACGATTTTTTCATACCCGAAAGGATTGAAAAATACCAACTATTGACGAACGGAAAAATATCTCAAACTGTATAACTATAGAATTTTATTAACTTAAAGGAGATTAAAATGGATTCTAAGAACTTAAAAAACCCTAGATTGGCGGATCTTTCTCTCTCTACACAAGTTGTTACTGCTGCAGTTCAAGATATTCCTGGTGCATCAATTAACGCTGGTAACGTAGAGCTAGAACTTTCTAACTTCGGAGAAAATGCTGAAGTTGTACTTGCTGAATCTGCAGGTGAAATCGCTACTGTTTCTGTAGTAGGAACTGTTGCAACTCTTGACTTTGCTTCTGCACTTACGGATGCTTCAATTCTTCGTGTAACAGTAAGACAAGACATTTAATCGTAAAATACTAACTTAAAGGAGACTAAAAATGAGTCAAACTACAAACGATTTTGAAACAATGAATGCTATCTTCAAAGAAGTATATGCAGACAAAGTAAAGGATTTAATTCCTGAAGGCGTAAAGCTTTATAATATGATTGATTTCGTAGGTGCTGATAAGCAACCTGGGGACATCTATGTACAACCTGTAACTCTTGGATTAGAGCACGGTTTTACTTATGGTGGACAAGCTGGTACTGCTTTTGCTCTACGTAACGGTATTGCTTCTACTCATGAGCAAGCTCAAATCCGTGGACACGAAATGGTTCTTCGTTCTTACCTTTCAGTAGGTGCTGTTTCTCGTTCAAAAGGTAAAGGCGCTTTCGTACAGGCTTCTAAGCTTATCGTACAAAACATGCTTAAATCATTCGCTAGACGTTTAGAAGTTCAACTTTTATACGGACAAGCTGATGGTGGTATCGGTGTTGTTGAGTCAACTGCTGGTGCTGTAATTAAAATTGAAGATCACGAATGGGCTGCAGGTATCTGGTCTGGTTCTGAAAAAATGGACATTGAAATTAGATCTGCTGCTGGTGCTTTACGTGGTGAAGCTACTATTCTTTCTAACTCTTTACAAAATAAAGAAATCACTGTTGACGTTCTTCCTGCTGGTACTGTTGCTACTGATGTTATTTACTATGCTGGTGCTTTCTCTAAAGAATTTGCTGGTGTTCACAAGATCATCACTAACACTGCTACTCTTTTCAACATTGATAGCTCTCAGTTCTCACTTTGGCGTGGTAACACTGTTAACGTTGGTACTGACTTTGCTGGTGGCGAAGCTGTTCTTTCTTTTGCTAAAATTGAAGAAGCTATCGCAGTTGCTATGGAAAAAGGTCTAATGGAAGAAGACGTAATGGTTCTTTGTAACCCTAAGTCTTGGACAAACCTTTTAACTGAGCAAGATGCTAAAAGACGTTACGACAACTCTTATGACAAGTCTAAAGCTGAAGCTGGACACAAAGCAATTACTTTCTACGGTCAGAACGGAATGATTGAAATTCACTCTTCTATCTACTGTAAAGAAGGATATGCTTATGTTCTTCCTCTAAAAGAGTACTACAGAATCGGTTCTTCTGATATTACTTTTGAGCAGCCAGGATTCGCAGGTAAGTTCCTTAAACTTCTTGAGAATGCTAATGCTTACGAAATGAGAGCTTACACTGACCAAGCTTTGTTTTGTTGTGCTCCTGGTACAAGTACACTTCTTACTTTCATTAAGTCATAATTGACTTTCAAATAGCTTTTTAGCTGTAGAGGGAGCGCAATGCTCCCTCTTTTATTTTCAATAACTTACGATACTTAGTGTCTAAATTAACAACTAACTATAGAGACTATATTTAAGGAACCCCACTATGTCTAGACAATTACAAATCGGAAATAAGGTATTCAATTACCCAGATACAGGGGATAACCCAGGATGGGGCGAAGACGCTACAGCATGGGCTCAAGCCGTCACAACTGCTTTAGAGACTGTTCAGGGCACAAATGACATACCTGCCACTACAACAGCACTAGCCAATAATGTCGCAGTTGAAACTCCAATTGCAGGATTATCATTCAATCTTGTACAAGTTCGTAGAACAACAATACAATACGTAGTAGTTAGAGTATTTGATGCTGGAGCTACAACAATAACAGAATCTGGCACTATTATAGGTGACTTTAATGGAACAGATTTTTCTATCACCGTAGAGACTACAGATGATAGCGGAGTTACATTTAATTCTAATAATACAGGTCAAATCACATATACTAGCGATGATAAGACCGACAGTGTAAGTATTACAATGACTTACGAAGCTAAAACAATAGATAATCCTTAAGGAGTATATAAATGGCCAGAAAACGTAAAGAATTTGAAGAAGGGATTAGACTTAGACCGTCTTCGCAAGCATTAGACAAAGATGGACAACTGACCTATGATAGTGCAGATGATAAGCTGAAAACAAGACAAGCTACCGTTACTAGGGAAGTTACTACTAATGATGATACTCAAACTCTTGAGAATAAGACCATTGATGGTACAGCAGCCACAGGCAATAATACAATCAGTGCTGATTCTGCCAACATCACTTATGATAATGGTGCTTCAGGATTAACTGCTACTGACGCTCAGGCAGCTATTGATGAGTTAAAAACAATTACAGATAATCAGAATGAAGCTTCTGAAATTGCTTATGATAATAGTACTTCTGGATTAGCGGCCACTAATGTACAAGATGCTATTGATGAAGTTGACGGTAATTTAGATACTCACATTGCTGCAAATATTGCACATGGAACCGGATCTGCTATTGTTGGTGTAGACGATACTCAAACTTTAACAAATAAAACTATTGATGCAGATAATAACTCTATTTCAAATTTAAGAGATGCAGAACTTGCTGCAGACGCAGATATTACTAGAACAAAATTAGCTCCAGCTACAGCAGATTACGTAGTGATTAATGATGGTTCTGGCGAATTATCTGAAGAACAGTTCTTAGCAAAAACTAGAGGTGGTACTGGTGCAGATAACTCATCTGTGACTTTCCCAACCACAGGTACTATTGTTACTGAAGATGGAACTCAGACTATTACAAACAAAACCATTGATGCGGATAACAATACTATCTCTAATTTGCGCCATGGTGAAGAAGTAGATGATCCTTCAACAGATGTTCACGGTGTCGGTGTAGGCAGTGACGTTGTTGGTACAGCTACTACTCAAACTTTAACAAATAAAACTATTACAGATTCTAAAATCGGAGCTGGAACAGCTTCTGCTACTAATAAACTTGTAGCAACTGAAGATACTAGAGCTAACCTAGATGCAATTGCTAGAGAAGCAGGATCTGTATATTATGATAATGAAGCTCAACTACTTGTTGTAGATGATGGAACTCAACTTAAAACTGTTGGAACAGGCGGCGGCGGACTTGATGTATTCTATACTGAAGACTTTGAAGTAAACGGAGCATCAGACTTACGTTCAGGTAACAATGCAGCTTTTCTTGGTGGTGGATCTCTTGCAGGTTCATTAACTGATAACACTGTCTCTCCTATTTCTGGAGATTCAAGTCCACAATATACACAAGCTGCTGGTTCGTTAAATGATTATATAGCTTTACCATCAGGAGCAATTGTATTAGACGAAAAACAAAAAGGTAAATCTGTAAAACTAATTATAAACCAATCATATAGTGGTAACGATGATGACATTCAATTAGTAATTCACGATTCTACTGGAGCTACAGATATTGCTAGATTTCCAGTAAAAGCTTCTAGTTCATCTAGTAGATTAGAGTACGTTGTATATATCCCTGCTTCTTCAAATGAAATAACTGTGGGCTATCAAGTAGTTGTTGCAAATAACGGAGCAATACTTATTTTTGATGATATTGAATTGACTACTGAAAGTCAACTATCCGCATCAACGACAATTAGTGAATCAGCATTATATAATACCGAAGCAGGACTAGGTTCAACTAATTCAAAAATTCCTTACTTTACTACAGAAGTTGAAAATACTATATCTGAAACTGGAGTGATTGAAAATAGTTCTTCATTAGGATGGTCATTTACTGCTTCACAAAGATGTAGCGTAACTTTAGCATATACTCAGTCTGCTGCATCTACATCTTTTGTGGGTATTTCTAAAAATTCAAATCAGTTATCTACTGGGGTACAATCAATTAGTCAAAATGATAGAGTAGCAATGGAATCTTCTCCAGGAAATCCTGTTACTACCGTATTTACTGCTATTTTAGAACCGGGCGATGTAATTAGACCTCACATTGATAATGCTACGAATAACAGTACCCGTTGTATTATTAGTTTTGTTGCTACTGTATCTAATAACGGGGTTATTACTTCTAGCGAAATTCCAGTAAATGATTTTTCTGCTAGATTACAAAATAATGGAACTGCTTCTGTGTTAAGTGAAAATGTTTCATTTATACAATCTGTAAATAGCCCTAGTGCAGGTAGGATTGATGTAGTTTTTAATAGTGGAATTTTTACCGTAGCTCCTTCTATTGAAGCAACAGTAAGGCTTCCTTCTTTTACTGCAACAGATAAAATTGTTTCAATATTTAGTGTGACAGCTTCTGGATTTTCTCTAGTTGTTGAAGATACAAGCTCAGTTGCTTTTCAAGATACGGATGTTGATATTTTAGTATCAACTCAAGGAGTAGACTATAAAGATCTAACAGCAAACTTAATACAAACTAATCCAAAAATTGCTTACGTTAAAAATGTTCAAGCTTCTGGAGTAGACGGTGATACTCCTGGAGGAGTTAACTCAGTAACAACACTAACTTTAAATACAGTTGAAGGCGATCAAAGTTTCTTTACTTTAAGTTCTAATCAAGTTACTATATCTCCAGGAACAACTATATTAAAAGCAAAATGTCCTGCTTTTAAAACAGATGGACATCAAGCCTTTTTATGGGATGTGGATAATTCATTAGTACTAAAACAAGGTACTTCTGGAGGATCTTTATCTACGGCAACTAACCAAACTCATTCATTTATTGAATATGTTTTAGAATCTTCAACTGCAACAACTATAGAAGTGAGACATTGGATTAATTCAATTGCTGGAGGAGCTGCTAGGTTTGGACAAGATACTGCATCAGGAACAAACAATCCTTGTACAAATAATGAGTATGTAATCCTAGAACTTTGTAAAATTAAATAAAAACGGAGCAAATAATGACTTTAGAACAAATTGAAGATTTACAAATAGACGATGTTAGAATTCTTTTAATACAAAGGTTACTAGCTGATGGTATTGCAAACCTACCTCAAGGAGAATTTCCTTTTTTAGATTTTGAGCCTCTTACATTACATCCTAATTTATCGATGCCAACAGATGCTTCTCTTAATGTTGAACTAGATAAATATAAAGAAGAACTTAGAATAGAAGAAGAAACACGACTAGCAGAAGAAGCAAGACAGAATAATTTAAGAGGAAGAACTAAAGATTTACTGGATGCAGATATTCACGTATATTTTCATAATATTGGTTCTAATGTTTCAAATCCTGCAGCATTATTTAGAGACTTAATTATTGATAAAGATAAAGATAGTGAAATAAGACAATTATTATTAGATCTTGAAGAAGCTAAAAGAGTTCACGAAGATTCTTTAGTTGCTCAACAAGAAATAAATGAATTAGACGCAATGAGAGCAGATAGAGATAAATTATTAGCTGCTACTGACTTTACTCAATTACCAGATGCTCCATTAAATACAGCAGAAAAAACTGAATACAGAGAATATAGAGACTACTTACGTAATTTACCAGAACTATATGCAAACAGTCAAGTTTTAGAAGCAGTAGCTATGGAATTTAGTGAATGGAAACTAAATAAACCTGTATATTAAATTATACAGAAGAAGGAGAGTAAGAGTAACGTCGGAAAGAACTAATTAAAATAAAGACTCTCTTACGAACCTTATGGGTTATATTATACCAAAAATTTCAATTTTGTCAAGTAAAAAATACAGAATTGGAAATATATTAAGAGGTTAGAATGTACTTAACAGATCCTAAAAATGGAAAAAAATCAGTATCACTCACTCTATTAATTATAGGGTTTATTACTGCTTTAGTCAAATTATTATTGGCAGATTCCACAATAAAAGGATTTACATTCGGATCTTTTAGTGGCTCTGACTTCTCAATGGTTGTAGGTACAGTAGCTGCATTATATTTTTCAAGAAGATACAAGTCATTTACTGAGAAGGATAAATAATGGGACAAGTATTAGATGCAATACTAAAAGATGAATTAATTGGAGATAGAGATTCAAATACTCCGGTAGTAATAGATACTACTGGAACGTCTATAGGGACTGACGCAAGTGGTTCAGAACAAGGGTACATTGTGGGGATACAATATCAGAACGGAGTTGGTCCTGTAGACATTTCATTTTCCGTAGAAGGCTCAATTGACGGAGTTAACTATGGAGAAATTCCTGATACTTCTGTACAAATTTTAGACACTTCAGGAAACATTACTTATGATATTATTAACAGTAACGCTAATTTTATTAGAATTGCTTATACAGTTATATCAGGCAATATAGAAGTATTCGCTCAATTTTCTGCTAAAAGGAGACACTAATGGCTCGTATATATCGTTTTATTAATGCTTCTTCAGCATCTGACGGCAGACTAAAAGTAACTGTAAATGATACGACTAGTGATTTTTTAGATGAAAAATTAGTAGTTGCTGCATCGAATAAATTAACTAAAACTGTACTTAACGCAGGGTTTAACGAAGATCTAGAACTTGATGTAGATGAAACTAATATTGATCATAATATTTTATTAAACTACCGAACAGAAGAACACGTAGATCACACAACTGTAGAAATAGCTACAGCAGCAGACAGCGGACTTCAAGGTGGTGGAGACATTACTCTTACTAGAAATCTTTCAGTAGACATAGCTGGAACTACGGCAGAAACAACAGTTGATGAAATTTTAGATACTGTATTAATTAAT
>Ga0114925_10001653_pt1 | contig 11126 bp, 8 predicted proteins | sample SumtaG_2_FD_87287 | JGI IMG/M metagenome (GOLD analysis project Ga0114925, IMG submission 87287) | Deep subsurface microbial communities from Indian Ocean to uncover new lineages of life (NeLLi) - Sumatra_00607 metaG | ecosystem: Environmental > Aquatic > Marine > Oceanic > Sediment | place...
GGTGCTACCGAGCGCAGCGATTGCTTCATGGCGGAAACGATAATCCTCTCGAAGCGCGGCACCTTCTTCTCCTCCTCCCATTCGGGGACGGTGCGTGAGGTAACCAGAGGTTGAAATGCACTGACCCCCATCTCGGTACACTTCTCAAAAAGTGTCTCGATCCGTGGGGCTTTTATTATGCCGAAAGCCAAAGTCACCTCAACCAGGGGCTCACGTGGCTTACGCAAAGTGGAAATAATCTGGCCTTCCACAAGACTGTCCGAGGCCGATGTTATAAGCACCTTATACTCGGAGCCTTCGCCGTCGGTCACCAGTACCTTATCACCATGTCGGTGGCGCTTCACCTTGAAGATGTGGTGCGCCTCCTCTCCCCTGATCATAACCCGTGAGCCGAAGATGGTTCTCGCCGGTGTGTAGAAAAGTTCCTTCATCGCTTTGGTTTACGAGGGTTGGGAACATTGTAGTCCTTGTCGGCAAGCTCTTGGAGGAGCTTTCGCTGGGCTGCGGAAAGTCGTTTAGGCGTGTGAACGATTATTCGAACCAGCTCGTCGCCCTTGCCGCCGTTAAGATGTTCTATGCCCTGCTTGCGTATACGGTAGACAGCACCCGACTGTGTGCCAGACTGAATCTTGATCTTGCGCTTTCCGTTAAGGGTAGGTACATCCACGTTTCCGCCCAGGGCGGCGGTGGTGAAAGAGATGGGGAACTCGATCATGATATCGTCGCCGATGCGCTTGAACAAGTTGTGGGGCTTTTCAGCAAATTCGATGTTCACATCGCCGCGGCCCCCTGGTCCCCAGTGGCCTTCGCCGCGTAACCTCATGAATTGCCCTTCAGAGACCCCGGCGGGGATGTTTAACTCTATCTTGTGCGATTTCTTTACCCTGCCAGAACCTGCACACTTCTTACAGGTTTCCTTGAAGATCTCGCCCGTTCCAGCGCAGTTGGGACAAACCTCCTCTCCCTGAACGTTCCAAAGAAGGAACGTGAAACGGTAACCACCTGTCCCCTACCCTGACAGGTGGAGCAGGTTTGGGGATTATGGCCACCCTTTCCCACGCAGGCCTCGCATCGGTCGTAGCGGGAGACCTGAACCTTCTTCTTGACACCTTTGGCGATCTCTTCCAGAGTTAGATGTATCTTTATACGGATATCACCGCCAATCCTTCGACGCGGATCGGCCCCCCTAAATCCTGCACTGCCGAAACCGAAGAGGCTCTCGAACAGGCTGGAGAAGATGTCCCCGAAGACGGAGTCCGTTTCGAACTCGCTCTGGTGCTGGCGGAAGAAGTCGTTCATGTTGAAGCCGGCCGGTCCGTACTGGCGGCTTACGCCTGCGTGACCGAACTGATCGTAGAGTCTGCGCTTTTCGGGATTGGAGAGTACGTCGTAGGCCTCTGACACCTCCTTGAAGCGCTCACGCGAACCCTCGCGGTCCGAAGGGTTGGCGTCAGGGTGATTCCGGCGGGCCAGCTTGCGGTAGGCCTTCTTTATGTCGTCTTCGGAGGCCGATTTATCAACACCAAGAACCTCGTAGTAGTCTCTTTTAGCAGCCACCCGTAACACTCCTTTCCTCAGCCCTTGAAAGGATTCTCGGAGTACTCAAACCCTGCCACAAGCTAGCATTCATCTGACACTTTTGAGAGTCAACTGTAACATCTTATTAATCAAAGCGTTACACCCATAGCGCTCGTTAAGAGGTGTGTTGCGGGTCCTCTTCGTCTATTACCTCGTAGTCGGCCTGGACGTCTTCGGCCTCTTTTTGTGCCTCGCCCTGCTCCGGGCCAGGCTGAGGACCGGGTTGAGGTCCTGCCTGCGGACCTGCCTGCTGCTGTTTATAGAGAACCTCGGAGAGCTTGTAGGAGGCCTGCTGAAGTTCTTCCTGGGCCTTGTTGATAGCAGCCACGTCCTCACCCTTCATCTTCCCCTTGAGTGCGGCAATCTTCTCTTCTATGGCCTTGCGGTCGGCCTCTGGAACCTTGTCGCCTGCCTCCCGCATGGACTTTTCTACAGAGTAGATAAAGCCGTCAGCCTTGTTGCGGGCATCAATCACCTCGCGGTGCTTTCTATCCTCTGCCGCATGAGCCTCTGCATCCTTTACCATGCGCTCTTTCTCCTCATCTGAAAGACCGGAAGAGGCGGTGATTCGTATGGACTGCTCCTTGGCGGTGCCCTTGTCCTTGGCCGATACATCCAGGATGCCGTTCTCGTCTATGTCAAAGGTAACCTCAATCTGTGGAACGCCGCGCGGCGCTGGAGGAATACCGGTGAGCTCAAACCGACCGAGCGTTCGGTTATCGGCAGCCATGGGACGTTCACCCTGAAGAACGTGTACAGTAACCGCAGGCTGACTGTCCTCAGCCGTGGTAAAGGTCTCGGTCTTATCATGGGGGATGGTGGTATTCCGTGGAATAAGTGTAGTCATTACGCCACCCAGGGTTTCTATGCCAAGAGAAAGCGGGGTTACATCAAGGAGAAGCAGAGATTTCTCGGCAACTCCTTCAGGCGACGCTGCCAACGCGGCATGGGCAGCACCGACGGCCACCACCTCGTCAGGGTTGATGCCCTTGTGAGGCTCCTTGCCAAAGAACTCCTGCACGCGCTTCTGCACCATGGGCATCCGGGTCTGGCCGCCGACAAGGATGACCTCGCTGATATCGGCAGGTGTTGCCTTTGCATCGGTAAGCGCCTGCTTGACCGGGCCGAAGGTGCTCTCCACCAGATCGCCCACCAGCGACTCAAGCTTGGTGCGGGTCACAGACATCTCAAGATGCAATGGCCCCTTATCAGGATCGGATGCGATGAACGGCTGGCTGATAGTTGTCTCTAAACTGGAAGAAAGCTCGACCTTCGCCTTCTCAGCCGCCTCCTTGATGCGTGCAAGGGCCGAACGATCCTTTGAAAGGTCAACCCCCTGCTCGCGCTTGAACTCGGTAATGATGTAGTCCATGATCCGCTGGTCGAAGTCGTCACCGCCCAGATGGGTGTTTCCGTTGGTGGAAAGCACCTCGATGGTCTTGGCCTCTACATCAACCTCGATAACCGAGATGTCAAACGTCCCGCCGCCCAGGTCATAGACCGCCACCTTTGCCGACGTCTTTTTATCTAAACCGTAGGCAAGCGCAGCAGCGGTAGGTTCGTTGATTATTCGCAAGACATCCAGCCCTGCAATCTTGCCCGCATCCTTGGTAGCATGACGCTGGGAGTCGTTAAAATAGGCTGGGACCGAGATAACCGCCTGCTTGACAGGCTCTCCCAGGTATGCCTCAGCCGCCTTCCTGAGATACTGAAGTATCATAGCCGAGATCTCGGGCGGCGCCATCTTGCGGCCATCCACCTGAACCCAGGCATCGCCGTTATCTGCAGGAACTACCTTGAAGGAGACCCTCTCGCGCTCATCGGCGACCTCTGAGTAGCGCCTGCCCATGAATCGCTTTATGGAGTAGATGGTCTCATCAGGATGAAGCACCGCCTGGCGCTTGGCCAGGGTGCCGACCAGCCTTTCCTTACCAAATGACACCACCGACGGCGTGGTGCGTCCACCCTCAGGATTGGGTATAACCACCGCCTGTCCCTGCTCAACCACTGCTACACATGAGTTGGTGGTTCCCAGATCGATACCGATAACCTTTGCCATTTTCTCTTAAACCTCCTTGTCTTCACGGGATCGCTGTTTGCCCGTGGTCTCTTCTGAAGCTTCAGCTTCTTTCTTCTCTTCTTTAACCTCTCTGGCCACGATCACCTGCGCAGGACGCAGCAGGTAATCACCCAGCATGAAACCTTTCTTGGGCTCCTCCACAACCTGGCCAGGCTTCGCCTCGGAAGTCTCCATATACCCCAAGGCCTCCGCCTTTGTTGGATCGAACTCCTCGCCCAGACAACTATATTGCTTTAACCCATACTTCGCAAGGGCGTCCCTGAACTGCGAGAAGATAAGCTCTACACCCTTGCGATAGGATTCCAAGGTCTTCTCGTTATCCTCGGCATCAACCGCCAGGGCGCGCTCGAAGTTATCCCATATCTCTACCAGATCTCCCAGCACCTCGGCCTGAGCCTGGATTCCAAGCTCTTCACGCTCGCGCTCCCAGCGTTTGCGCGCGTTATCGAACTCCGCCGCGGTGCGAAGCGCCAAGGAACGCATATCCGCTACTTCTGCATCTTTCGCGCGGAGTTCCTCCTTTAACTTTGACACGGGACCTTTTTTTACCATCTGCTTGTGATTATAAAAAGAAAGCCGCCTGCGTCAAGTTCATCTGAACTTACGCACAGATAACCTTCTATCTCTAGGGGGGTTGACAAACCTCCAAAAATCCTTATAATTTTAATAATAATTAGACAAGGAGGTCGCATGGCGAAACGTTTTCTCGTTTCGGCAGCTTTGATTGCAGTGATATTCGTAGCTTTGACAGGTTGTGGCAACCATCCACCCGAAATAGCAGGGGTTACAGCTTCTCCCAGCACCGTGCAACCCGGTGAAAAGGCGTCAATTACCTGTACCGCCACCGATGCCGAAGGTGATCAGCTCACCTATGAGTGGGAGTCGGTGGATGAAGGAGACGTCACTTACACAGAAGCTTCTTTCGATTGGACGGCGCCTTCCAAGACAGGCCCTTATCGATTCTACATCACAGTGAGTGACGGAGGAGGCGGCGTCGCCTATGATTCCTCCCTCATCGTTACCGTTGCCTACAAAGGCATCTCCGCGGTAACTATGCTCCCCGCTATAGACATCGGCACCAGGAAAGCAACCCTGATGTGGACCAGTGCCGAGCCCTCGTGGATGGGGTATCAGCTTTACCGATCGGAAACACCAGGTGTCTCGACATACAGTGATCTCGTGGTGACTTACGATTACGGGAAAGGCTATACCCGCCTAGATACAACCTATACAGATACCGATCTTGACCCTGGGAAGCCTTACTACTATGCAGTGGAAGTGGTAGACTCGGCAGGAAACACAGCGTTCTCAAATGAGATGTCGCTTATCACCATGAGTTTCGAGTACGTAGGCAACAAGCAGTCCCTGGGCGGCGGGCACGGCGTGCGTCTGGCTAGCAAGGATCTCTACGTCTTTTGCGCGGCGCTTGAACAGAGCGTCAAGATCTTCACCATCGGTAGCAGCGGTCTGGATGTCGGTCCGACCATACCGCATCCCGATAATGACAACAGCACCTGGGCGTGGGACTTGTACGTAACCAATCTCCTGCATGTGGCGTTCGGTAAAGCCGGTTACAGGTCTTATGACATCTCCAATCCCTTCAATCCCATTGACTCGACGTTCATAGACGCCGAAACCCTTGGTGGGGAGGCCAGAGCGGTATTCGCCCTTGGCAGCGCCATCTTTGTGGGATGCACCAACCCTGCCACTGCCACTCACACCCTGGTCTACTTTGACTATACCAACCCCGGCGCACTGTTTATCGACACCATTTACTCAATACCCGAAGACATCCACGTCACCAACAGCTACATCTACGTGGCTGAAGGAGACGCGGGTCTTGAGATCCTCAGCTGGAACCCTACCGCGGTTGATCCTATGCAGCCGATAAGCATCTTCTCTACTTACGATAAGGCGCATCGAGTGTACGTCGCCAGCAATTACGCCTACGTTGCCGCCGGTACCCAGGGGTTCGTGGTAGTGGATATAGCTAACCCCACCAGCCCTTACCAGGCCTCACTTTGGGTAGGGGATAAAGGCAGCAACGCTTATGGAATCTGGAGTTCAGGAGACATAGTCTATGTAGCCGACGGCACTTATGGCCTCAGGGTACTTGACCTCGATAAACCTCTATACCCTATTCTTCTGGGTACTAAGGATATCACCTCCGAAGTAGGACCCTTTGATCTGAGGGATGTCATAGTAAGAAGCGAAGGCTTCTGGACTCAGGCGATACTCGCCGACTGGAACAACGCGCTGCACATGATCAGGTGGTAACCCGTAACACGCCTTACCCGTAACCCGTAACATACCTCAAAAGATTCGGGGGGCCGAAAGGCCCCTCTTTTTTTATACCCCAAGCGAACGCTTTGCGTTCGTTTGGGGACCCCTTAATGCTCCTTTTTCTTTATCCTCCTTTTCTCCTACGGAGAAAAGATCGGAAAGAACCTCGTTCCCTCTCCCTCTGGAACGAAGTGCCCACGTGGGGTAGATGGTTAGGGTGAGGGAGATAATTTACTTAGGTACCAGTTGATCTTCAAGCGTAATGAATACAATTAAGGAATAGAATTTCGTGGATTATTTCTTGGGGGTAAGTATCGTGTGTTCTGCCTCAGGCAGGGTATCAGGGAACTCCTCCACGTAGTGAAGCCCGCGGGACTCCTTTCGTGCAAGGGCCGAACGAAGAATAAGATCGCCGACGATCAGCATGTTGCGAAGCTGCTTGATGCCCGGACTGAAGATTCTCGCCGGATACAGCGCCTCTAGCTCACGAGAGAGCTCTGCAAGCCTTGCCCGGCCCCGTTCCATCTCCTTCGCGGAACGCACTATCCCTGCAAACCGCCACATCGTCTGCTTCAGAGACGAAACAAGCGAGTTGAGGAGCGAGGGGTCCTCTATGCTGCGCAGTTGACGTTCAAACGGATTTATCTTATCTAAAGAGGGAAGACGAGCCTCTTCCTTGCTGGCAGCCTGCGCAGCGCGATCTGCGAAGACCAGGGCCTCAAGCAGCGAGTTGGATGCAAGCCTGTTTGCGCCGTGAACCCCGGTATGGGCGCATTCACCGGCTGTGTAAAGACAAGGGATGGAGGTTCTTCCCCAGAGATCGGTCTTTACCCCGCCAACAGAGTAATGGGCCGCAGGCACCACAGGCACAGGCTCGCGGGTGATGTCAAGGCCGAAGCGCTTACACGTATCGGCGATCATCGGGAATCGCTCAAGGATGCGCTTACGAGGTATGGATGAAAGATCCAAAAGCACGTAGTCAAGCCGCCTTGTTCGAAGCTCGTTGTAGATAGCGCGAGCCACCACGCTGCGCGGCGCCATCTCCTCATCCGGGTGATAGCGAGGCATGAACCGCTCGCCGTCAGGTGTTCGTAGTATTCCACCCTCGCCTCGCACCATCTCGGAGATAAGGAAGGCGCGGCCGTCCAGCTTGAGGCCAAAGAGGGAGGTGGGATGGAACTGGATGAACTCAAGGTCGGCAACCTGGGCTCCTGCTCTCCAGGCCATGGCTACACCGTCACCGGTGGCTATGGGAGGATTGGTGGTGTGCTCATATACCCCACAGAGCCCACCGGTTGCAAGCATCACCACCCTTGCATGAATCTCTGCAAACTTGCCGCTCTCGTGGTCGAAACTTAGAACTCCTCGGCAGCGTCCGCTCTCATCGGTTAAAAGGTCGATAACGAAATGGTGCTCATAGAGTGCCACGTTAGGGGCTGAACGCACCGCATTAATAAGTCCCCACTCCACTGCCTGACCTGTGGTATCGGCGACATGGGCAACCCTGTGCCTGGTGTGCCCACCCTCAATGCCCAACTCAAGGTGACCGCCCTCTGTTGAGAACTCGATCTCCAACTTCTGTAGCTCCCTTACAAGAGCAGGCCCCTCTCCGACCATAACCTGAACCGCTTGCGGATCGCAGAGACCGTAACCGGCTTTTACTGTATCTTCAAGATGCTGCTGAGGCGAATCATCCGACCCCAATGCCGCAGCAATCCCACCCTGAGCGTAGTTGGTGTTGGACTCGGAATCATCTTTCTTAGTAAGGACAAGCACCCGACCGTGATTGGAGATCCGGTAGGCAAACCACAAACCCGCCATCCCTGAACCGACCACAAGGAAGTCGGTCTCGATGCGCATATGCTAGAACCGCCAGGTAAGTTGAATACCTGGTGTGTCAAACCGAGGAACGATCCCCAGACGACTGGAGCCTACAGGGGAGAAAAACGCCACGTCCAAAGTGCTTGCAAGCCGTGTAAGCAACATCACACCAATAAACACAGTAGAGGTCTGCTGTGCCCGGCGCATCCGGATCCTCTGGTTGAAATACCCCATCATCAAGGAATCCGAACGCCACATCCAGGCATCTCCGCCTGTAAAGCTGTTGGCAGCAATGTAGTCCTGTTGCGCGGCAAGGTCGTCGGGATAAAGATCACGAGCCTCCCTGGCCACGTTGAGATTGTAGTCATCTGAGGAGAAATAGTTCTCCATAGCAGCAAGGTAGATTCGGGAACGGTTGGAAGGATTGGCATCAGCATTCATCACAGCCATCCCTATAGCGGCCTGGCCTTTGTTGAAAGCGTCCCATCCGAAACCGGCCGCACCTGCAATTGCCAGACCATCGCCACACAAAAACAGCTCGCCTTTAAGCCTGTAGCCCCGAATAAGCTCACCTGTTCCAGGTAGAAAAAGGGAGGCGAAAGGTGCAAGCTTTTCGGCACGGGTCAGTTCTCTTGTTGTGAGCGCCATCTCGGAAGCATCCTTTGCAACAGGCATCTGGGGAGTATCTGCTGATATAAAGATCAGGGTAATTATGAAACTCATCTGGCCTCCTCTCTCTATCGGATCACACCGAGTTTATAAAGCTCAACCGTCTTCTTCTCAGCCTTGGAGGCTTCAACGCGAACGATATATAACCCTGATACGACATCGGTCAGAAGCTCATCAAGCGGAATATCGTTCGTCATGTTTGGATCAAACGAAGGTTCTATGGTTCGCATCAGCTTGCCTGAGATATCCACGAGCTGAACCTTAAGGGCATCAACATCACCCAGTAAGACGTGCAGATACGCGTGATAGCGAGCCGGGTTGGGATAGACGTAGACCTCTGACAGTGGGACCGAAGGAGCAGGTGGAGCATTAAAGGTCTCTTCCAGCAAACCGGTATGGGCCGCATCGTGCATCCACTCGCCCCATGAAAGCTGTGAACCTGTGGTGCGCCAGACGTGAACCTTGCTGTTTAAAGTATCGACCACGGTACCCGCCAATATCTCCAGCTTGCCGTCATCGTCAAGATCAGCAAGTGCCAGGGCTTTGCCTATCGGATAGCGGGTGTAGAGTGTTTTGTAAGGTTTCCGTGCACCTCGTTTGATAAGGTAGACGCCGTGATCAGGCGAACCTATGACGATCTCTCGCTCGCCGTCCGCGTCAAGGTCTGCAACAACCGGCGAGGAGCGGAACGCAAATGGTTCCTCAAATGTGATAAAGTAGAGGTATCCGCCGTGCTCGTAGGGTTCCTGAACCGCGTAGGTTTCAGGGAAGACTAAAGGATACCCCGGGACTGCGGCACCGTTGGCGTCAATCGCCCACAGACCGTTGGCCGCTCCGAATAAGACCTCAGGCAGACCATCTGCGTCCAGATCGGCAAGTGCTGGGGTTGTTAGCGGAGAGGCAAAGCTGCGGCTTGAGCGGTATTTGACGGTTCCGTTCTGGGAAACCAAGAGGTAGCGGTAGTTGTTGTATTCGTAAACGAAAGCGATAATCTCGCGCTCTCCGTCCCCGTTAAGATCAGCTACCAAGGGGGGTATATCGTTTTGAGCGGAGCCTATCCCTAAGTCCAGGGGGAAACCCTTCATGAGGTTCCCTGCCGCATCAAAGAGGTAAAGACGCCCTGATGTGGCAAGAACCGCGAACTGAGCAGGTGAGCGCTGGACCAGAGCGAATCCGGGTCTAACCTCTTCGTTAAGATCTAAAGGATAATTCTCAAGTAGAGCCGCCGTATCTTCCTCTACGTTCAGGGCATAGATCTTACCGAACTCGTCAACCGTAAGGATCTCAAGATCCGTGTCCCCATCAAGATCGGCAAGCATGGGTGCTGCAAAGCTGCGACCCTCCATCCGGAACGGAAACCCTTGCTTGAGGGCCGCAACCCTTCCCCCCACAAGCGAATCAGGATCATATACCGAGACCATGCCCACCTCTCCTACAAGTACAATCTCCGGCAAGCCATCGCCGTCCACATCCCCAAGAGCCGGCGGTGAAGAGAGTCGGTAATCAAAGTTGAGGAACATAGGTTCAAAACCATTGTAGGGCGAACCGTCAGAGCGCCAGGCAAAGCCTATCCTGTGCTCACCAGAGCTGGAGGGCACACCAAAAGCGATCAACTCTTTATCGCCGTCACCATCCAGATCGGCAACAAAGACCGAGTTGATCTCATCAAGATAATAAGCCTCCTGCGGAAAGCCACCCAGCTTGCCCTCAAAGGAAATCTGGACCCTCATCACGGTGTCGGATGGGTCGAGCACCCTAACAGTTATGCCTGTCTCGCCGTAGTAACCATCAGTCGAAGGATTAGTCGCAGGGCCGAACTCCGCGTTGCCGCCATCTGCAAAGAAGGGGTCAAACTCAGAGCCCTGGGTGGCGTAAGAACCCGAGCTCTCGTAGTACAGGAGCTCGTAGTCCTGGATGCCGTCCGCCTCCTCCATATCTACAGCGTTGTGCTTTCCGAAGGCGGTCCAGGCGTTGACGTAGTTGTAGTCTCCCCACTCGTCCACCACGTCCTCGTCAACGTGCCAGATGATTAGCCCTGAGCCGGGCTGAAACGCGTCGTACTCGCCCTCCACCACCCATACAGGCACACCGCCCTTAACGTCCACCTCGACCGTATCCACCGCTTTAACGTCGGTCTGGCGGTTCTCGATCAAAAAATACTCCTTGTCACGGATGGGAACCTTTATAAGGGTGGGCCGGTTTTGAGCCTCCCATTCAGGAATAAGAAGGGTATCGAACTCCGCAGAATAGAGGGAGATGGTGGTATCCGAGGTAACCACAATCGGGTTCCCCAGCCGAACCAGTAGCGGTGGAACGCATCGTGCATCGAGGGTATCTGGCCTGCAGGGTAGCCGAGCCAACCACCGCCACCCATCAGCGACCATGCGCCCACACCCTGGGTGTAGCCTGAAACGTCGTAGAGATCGTATCCGCCCAGAAGATGGGCAAACTCGTGGTAAAGGAGGCCTGGCAAGCCGGTCATCACCCCTTCAACGCGAGGACTCTCAGGAACGACTGAGGCTGTCTTTATCCCAACCCCGTTGACTAAGACCGAATCTTGTCCAGTATAAGCCCCAAGTGCTCCAGGTGTTATCGTAGCTGAGGCAAGGTCTGAGGTATAGCCGAACCAGTATGAGGATTGGATGGTGCTTCCCGCATGGAAGATGATAATCATATCAAAACCCGGATATTGATA
>Ga0114925_10001654_pt1 | contig 11122 bp, 12 predicted proteins | sample SumtaG_2_FD_87287 | JGI IMG/M metagenome (GOLD analysis project Ga0114925, IMG submission 87287) | Deep subsurface microbial communities from Indian Ocean to uncover new lineages of life (NeLLi) - Sumatra_00607 metaG | ecosystem: Environmental > Aquatic > Marine > Oceanic > Sediment | place...
AAGACCATCCATGATAATTAAATCAGCTTTGTATTCAGCATTAATTTCCGCGATCATCAATCTTTGATGTTTAGAAGAGTGCAATTCACTCATGAATTTTTTAGGTACTAAAGCAACTGCGTTCTTTAATGATAAAGTAAAGTGACCACCATACATATGAGTCTTTAAACAACACGTTTCAACAATACATTCTGCATCATTATATATTTTTGGAAAAAGAAATCCATCTTTCCAATGACAGCCTTCAGGTTTTTTAAGGATAAAATCTTCTTTAGGTACATTAGTCAAATCAATTATCTTAAAATCCAATTCTTTTGCTAGTTCATCTAATCCCTTTTTCTTAATAACAACTGCAGTTTTAGCTGGACCACTTCTTTCCGCAACTGTGATGGATTTTGCACCCATTTCCTTTAATTTGACAATAAGTTGCTTTATTGTTTCCATTGAGCTGGAAGCGGGAGGAGGATCAGCAGTATTGAAATTTGGTTTGAAAATTACATTTTTATCTTTAACAGGATTGATACCTAATAACTCTAAAGCTTTATTTACACCATAAACACGATCTTTTGTAGAAACAACTGCTACTTTAGTCACATTATTCACCATAAAACAGGTATTAAATTGAATCTATACAATTAAAATTTGTCTTTATAAATAATTAGGAAATGGTGTGAGAGATGTGGAGCGCATGATAGTAAGGATTGAATAGTTTGACATGAGAAAAAATCGGTAAAAATAAAAATAAAATATTCCTTCCCCTTTTATTACTCAAATTCATAGATTAGGTTCTTAAGAATACTAAAGCTATATATTATAAAAATGTATTATTGAATTTAATATTAAAAAAGAGATTGAAAATATGATTGATAAAGAGAATTTTATGAATTGGAATAATCTTGGTTACGCTTTAATAACAGGGGCTTCTTCTGGAATTGGGTCAGAGTTTGCTCGTCAGTTAGCTGAGCAAGGGTGTAATTTAATCTTGGTTGCTAGAAGAAAAAAAAAGTTAGAAACTCTAAGCCAACAATTAAGTAAAGATAATAACATTAAAGCAGATGTTTTCATTGCCGACTTATCAAAACCAAGTGATATGGAAAAAGTTGCCTCTAAAATTTTAGAGACAGAAAATCTTGATATTCTTATAAACAACGCAGGTTATGGAATAACAACACCATTTATAGAGAGAAAAAATAAACAGAATGTTGAGATGATTAATGTACACTATACTAGTCCAGTAATGTTTTGTCACGCGGCTATAAAAGGGATGATAAAAAGAAGTAGGGGTGTAATAATTAATAATGCTTCCATATCAGGAATAGTCAGAACGAGTGCTATGTACTCTTCTACTAAAGCTGCACTAATTATTTTTTCTGAATTGTTAAAATCGGAAGTGAAAGATAAAGATATTTATGTTCAAGCATTGTGTCCTGGGTTCACTTATTCTGAATTTCATGACACAGATTCCATGAATGGTTTTAATCGTGAAGATTTTTCTAAAGCGCCATGGATGAGTGCTGAAGAAGTGGTTTCACTCTCATTAGAAACAGTTAAAAGTAAAAATGCGATATTTATACCTGGAGAGGAAAATAGAGCTTTAGCAATGGTCTATCGTAAAGCTACATTAAGAAAGTACCAAAATTGCAAAATATTATAATTTCCTTTATTTTTGAAATTCTTTTGGAATATGTATAGCAAACTTACATTCTAATGCTCCACTAAGAGGTGATTCAATTAATTCAATTTTTATTGGCTGATCGAATATTATATCCCAATATTTTTTGGTAAATCCGGTGCTACAATAACAGAAATTAGGAGATATTTCTTTTTCAGTACCATTTTTAATTGCACCTCGTACCCAAGCACAATAGCAAGAGTAATATCTTTTCATCCTCTCATCTTCAGCATTCAAAAATTTCTTTATTTGATAAGGGGTTTTTGTGGCTATAATCTTATCTCCTTCTCTTATTCCAGGAGTAATGGTTGGATTATTTTTTATATATTCTACTACTTCATCATCAACATACTGCGCGTATAATAGCGTTCCCTCTTTTTGGTGTTTTTGTGCGGTTTCAACAGATTCTTGCTTTTTTACCTTTAAGAATTTATCAATATCATTTATTCTTAAGAAATCCTCTCTGTCTTTTTTAATAGGCTCAAGAGGGCGACCATGTAAGCAAGGAGCTAATAACTCTATTGTTTTTTCTTCGCCAAGCTTCTCTTCTAATCTTTTCATCACCACTTTAGTAATTTTGGGTTTCTTATCTGGATTAACTCCCAAAGGTGGAATATTTACATTTTCAAAAATTTCATCCCGGACTTTTTCATTAAATTGTTCAGCAATCCGCAGATAAAGATTGTCCATTGCGTTAAATGATTCTACAATATCAATAATCTCAACTATATAATCATTTTTTTTTGTGAAATTAGCATAATTGAGTAAAGCTCTTAAAAATTCTAATACATAACCACGCTCGTTTTCTACTAAATACTCAGTATAATTAAGTATTCCTCCAGCAGGAATTGCATCAACATCATTCTTTTCTTTTTTAAGATATTTATTAAATTCATTTAATCTAGAAACAAAATTGTCTGCGTGTTCTTGAGAAACATTATTCTCTGTAAGATATCCTAGGAAAGCTTTTTCTTCCAAAATAAATCACTCTTTCAATTTTAATAATTTTAGAGGATGAATTCAATGATGTAATATAAGTAATTTTATCTTCCACAGATGAATACGGGATATTTTGATTTTTCAGATAATTTACTTTGAGAGGTGAAAGGACTTAAACTTAAATATTTGAAATATATATTTATTACAAAAAGGTATATAGTGATTCGTTCTTTTTGAGCTTTTAAGAAGTAATGAGATAAGAACAAATATTTTTCTTTTTTTTTATATCTTAACTTCTTAAATTATACTCTTATCAAAAGTATTTTAAGAATTACATAGATTGGATTGCTTACCATTCATGACTTATAACAGCTAATAGTTAATTTCAAATAGATTTGAGTATAAAAATTAAGTATGAATAACAAGAATAACGATATTTATAAAGAATAACAAACGCATCTTGATAAATTACCTATTGGTTTTCCTGCTACTGAATCTGGTGTAGAGTTGCGAATTCTAAAACATCTTTTTACTCCGAAGCAAGTAAAACTGGCAATGAAGTTGGGATTCCAACCTCTACCCCTAAATAAAATATATAGAAAGGTTAAGAATATTAGTATAACTATTGAACAATTAGAAAAAGAGCTAGATAAAATGGAGGAAGAAGGTCTTATACATTTCGGCTCAACTAAAAGAGGAGATGAGATAATAAAATATTACGCAAATGCTCCACTAGTCATTGGTTTTTATGAATTACAATTAAATCGTCTTACTGAAGATTTTTACAATGATTTTATGCAATATTTTGAAGAGGCATTTATAGATGAGTTTAATAAGACAAAAATCCCTCAATTACGTACAATTCCTATAGAAGAAAGTATAACTTTTGAGCAAAAAATCTCAACTTATGACGAACTAAGAACAATGATTGAAACTATAGGAGAACCAATATCAGTTCAAGAATGTATCTGCAGACAAGCAAAAGATCTTGTCGGAGATCCTTGTAAAAAAACGGATCTCAGAGAATCTTGTTTCGCCTTTCGGTCATTTGCGAAAACGTATATAAGAAAAGGATTAGGCAGAGAAATTTCTAAAGAAGAAGCACTAAAAATTCTTAGAAAAGCTGAAGAGGATGGCTTAGTAATTCAACCTGGTAATTCTCAAAGACCAATGGCCATATGTACCTGTTGTGGATGTTGTTGTGGAATTCTTACTAATCAAAAAAGATTACCAGAACCGGCTCAGTTCTTTGCTACTAATTATTATGCAGAAGTAGATGAGGATCTATGTGTGGGATGTGGAATCTGCGAAGATAGATGCAACATGGATGCTATCCATATTGAAGATAACATTGCCAATGTTAATAAAGCAAGATGCATAGGGTGTGGAGTTTGTGTTCCCACTTGTACTTCTGAGGCTATTCAGCTTTTTAAAAAAGAAACGGAAATTATCCCTCCGATAAATTCTAAAGCGACTTATATGGCAATAATGGATAAAAAAGCAGAATTAGCGAGAGCAGAAAAAAATTCATAACATATTCCTATTTTTTTTTAACTTAGCATTTATTAGTGAAGGTAAGATTTATAGCATAAATTACCCCAACCATATACTATGCCAATATTTATACTTGCAACAAAACTTCAAAATCCTGATTTAGTTGAAAAAAGGAAACAACAAGGTGAAGAATTTTTAAAGTTAGTTAGAGATAAAGTCCCAAGTATTAAATGGATCGCTCATTATGCTATATTAGGTCCTTATGATTTTCTTGACATTTTTGAAGTAAAAAATGAACTAGAAGCTGCGAAAGTTTCATTACTTTCCCGTTCTGCTGGTGCTACATTTGCAGAGAGCTGGACAGCCATTCCATATACAGAATTTCTTGAATTAATCGATGATTTGAAATAAAATTAACTTTAGAATTAGTATCGGATTATATCAGAAAAAGTAAAATTAAGTGGATTATTTCAATTAAGGTTTATTTTATTCGAAGTTTTTAAGGCTCTATTTTAGAATATAGTAAATATAATCCATGTATTTTTAGAAGATGTTAAGTTTTATAGTAAAACTAAAATTTCAAAAAAGGAAAAATTCTTTTACAGAGAGATACCGGCATTGTAATCGATGTGAAATCAACTTGAATATTTACAATAATGAAGAGATCGTTTGTGCTCTATGTGGTGAAACATTCTGTAATTCCTGCATTAGTAAACACCAGAAATATTGTTATTCCTCAGTTAAACAATGATTGTATAAGGCTATCCTCATAAAGGTTAAATTTCAATAAAATTTACATAGAGTATGTCTAAAAAGACTGTTTTTCAAGCAAAGGGATTTCATCCCTTTGGAGACTTAATTGGGTTAAAGTTTACTAAATATGGCAAGGGACAATCACAGTGTGTCCTAGAAGTAGCAGAGAAATTGATGAATCCACATAAAACACTTCATGGAGGTGTCTTATATTCAATGGCAGATACTGGTATGGGAGGAGCATTATATTCTCTATTAGAAGAAGATGAATTATGTGCTACCGTGGAGATTAAAATAACATATTTTAAACCTATTAGAGAAGGAACTCTAATCTGTGATACAAGTGTAATTCATAAAGGTAGAAGTATAGGAATTCTTGAATCAGAAATCATGAATAATGGAACTCTTGTTTCTAAAGCATATGGTACGTTTTCAATTTTTAAGGTTAAAAAAGTACTATAAAAGATTAACAAAAAAACTACGATAAAAATTATGCATTAAGAGAAAATTTCATCTTTGCAACAGGGCTCCATATTTTTCGACTTGTTCCACCCATTTATTAAAGTCTTGAGGCTTTTCAGTGAATTTTTCATAATGTCTTTTGTACAGAAATATCTTAGAATTTAGGAATTTTTTTATCATGTAGATTATCTTGATCTTCATAATCTTCATTTTTTGCTAATATATTAATATGTCCATGATAGATTATAAATCTATATTTTTTTCTATTAAGTTCTTAGATTCAGGCATTATTTCCAAGTGCTAAGTCATAACTTTATTTTTTTTTAAAATCCAACTATCAATGGAGAATTTTTGAACAAGGTTCTTTGCATTATTAAATCCCGAATGAATTGTGGATTTTGGTATCCAGACTTCTGCTTCATTTTCAAATTGAATAAGCAAGGCTTTATCAGTTTCTCCTTTAATTGTTCCAGCTATATCTTTTATCTCACTAGGCTTTCCATCATTATAGCCGTTAAGATCGTTATTTATAATAACATTATTACCAGTATCCATAATAATTTCTTCTTGTACAACGATATTGTTTAATTTATTGACATTACCCCTCTTTGAACTATTAAGAACAGTAGCAAATTCTATTTTTTCTTTTAATATGTGCTTTAGTAGCATTTCTAATATTTTAAGTTGAGAATACTCTAGCACCTTTGAATAAGAACCGATATGAATCCATAATTTCGCCTTTTCTCCCTCCTCCCATTTGAATGATATCTGAGTTTTATTATCCTTGAAAGTATGATAACTTGACCATGAATTTACCCCTTTTGTTAACACTCGAATAATCCAAACCATCTCTTCTAATGAGAATTTAATTACTTTGCCTTCTCCGCTGCTAGGTTTTTCCCAAGATCCATCATTTTTGCTTTTAATAAGTCTAAAAAACATAAAAGGTTCATTTTTAGAAGCACTTTGAATAATTAATCCTACTTTTTGACCAAAAAAACTATAACTATGATTGTTAACCATACTTCTATCAATTATTGTATGTTTTTAAAGAAAAACAGAGTATTAATTTAGTATTTTTGTCGAAAACTCAAATACCACTTAATCAAAAATCTTTTTTAATTTTAAATATTCAATATCTTTATGGAAGCTGAGTATAACAAAAAATCTGAGAGAGAAGTTATTAGATCTACTCGAAATCCTAATACAATAACCACATTGAAACAGGATTTTAAAAAGCTTGGAATTAAACCGGGATTAGTAATAATAATGCATAGTTCATTAAGTAAGATAGGTTGGACTGTTGGTGGCCCCGTGGCTGTAATAAGGGCGCTAATGCAAATTCTTACATCAGAAGGAACAATAATTATGCCTACATTTTCAGGCGATAATACAGATCCATCTCAATGGGAGAATCCTCCTGTTCCTGAAAGTTGGTGGGAGATAATCCGAAAAGAAATGCCTGCTTATAATCCTGAAATAACACCTACACGGGGAATGGGAATTATTATAGAAACTTTTAGAAAATGGCCTAAAGTTGTTCGTAGTAATCATCCTACATCGTCGTTTGCCGCATGGGGAAAATACGCAGAATTAATTACAAAAAACCATGAGTTATCGGCAGATCTTGGCCAGGATTCTCCATTAGCTCGAATTTATGAACTTGATGGACACATTTTATTACTGGGAGCTTCTCATGAAAACAATACTTCCCTACATCTTGCAGAATTTCGAAGCGATTACTTTAAAAAACGATATAAACTAAATGGATCTGCAATACTAGTAAATAATAAAAGACAATGGACAGAATGGGAAGAATTAGAACTTAATATAGATGATTTCGAGCAATTAGGAAAAGATTACGAATCAAAAATCAATTATATTCCGGGCAAAGTTGGAATTGCAGATGCTAGATTACTATCACAAAGAGAAATTGTAGATTTTGCTATTGAATGGTTTAAAGAAAATAGAACAGCTAGATAATATCATTTTTAAACGCTTATATCTAGTTTTTTCAATTCAGTCCTTAAGTCTGTATTTGGAGTAAACAAGATTGTTTTCATGTTTAATTTCCTCGCACGAGATAAAAATGAGCGAATATCATCAATAAAAACACATTCTTCTGGCACTAAATTATATTTATCAATTAATTTTTGATAAATTTCAATTTCAGGTTTAATAACCTTTTCTTGGCCTGAAATTATTTTCCCATCAAAAAGTGAAAAGAATTTGTATTTTTTTTCTATAATCTCAAATGTTTCTTCTATGAAATTAGATAAAATATAAGTATTGTAACCGTTAGCTTTTAAATCACATAAAACTTTTACATTTTCTTGTATTGGGGTAAGCATTTCCATCCAATGTTCAAAAAACGTGATAATAAAACTATTATCTTCTGGATACTTCCTAATAAACTCTTCCTTAGCGTTTTCAAGCGAAATAGTCCCGCGATCTAAATTGAACCAAATTTTATTTCTAATTACTTTAGAAATAAAATTTTGGATATATTGTTCATCTTTAGTATATCTAAGCAAAAATGTCTCTGGTTTGAAATTTAATAATACATTACCCAAATCAAAAATTATACTTCTTATCACAATTTAATGTTATCCAATGAACTGAATTAAAATACAAAATATGTAAATATAAATAAATTTTTTTTAAAATATAAAATTCGATCTAAATAGAATAGAAGGTTGAGAAAGATATGTTGAAAATTAAAGATTTCAAGAAATTACAAGAAATTCTAATGAATTCTTGGCCTGCCCAACATTATTACTTCTTAAACGGGTGGGTATTGCGCTTTACTGAAGGAGTGACATCCCGTGCAAATTCTGTTTTCCCTATAAATTACACTGGTGACTTAAATAACTTGGATAGAGATATAAAATTTGTTGAAAAAGCTTATCAAACCTATAATTTACCAACAATCTTTACAATTCCGGAATATTTTGAACCAAACGGTTTAGATGTTAAATTGTTAGAATATGGATATCATCAGGCAGGCTGTACTACCCATACAATGATAGCCTCTATTCAAGAATTAAGAAATGAAATAATTAATGATGAATTTTCATATAGTTTTTATTCTGAAAGAGTAAATGAAATATCGACATTTTATGCAAAATATTCTAAAAGAAATCAACACGCCCAGAATGTTTTAGAAGCATTAGCATATAGAATTATAATTCCGCAAAAACGTTTTATAGTAGCCGAATATGAAAGTAAAGTTGTAGGAACTCTAATGGGAATATTAGATCCCCATGGATTTTTATATATAGCTGATTTATTAGTAGATCCAGATGTTCGGCAACAAAAAATTGCTACTTCTATGTTTTTTAAAATTATAAATGAATGGAGTAGGCCAAACGGAATTAAAACTATATGGCTACAAGTTGAAATTGAGAATAAAGAAGCTATGGATTTATATTCAAAACTTGGATTTAAGAAAGCTTATAGTTATTATTATCTTGAGAAATCTTTTGAACCATAAAATAATAAGTGTACCAATAATCCTTAAATTCTTAAAGATAAGAAACATAACCGTATGAATACTTCTCATCTAAAGAAAAAGAATTGTTTATAAAACCAGAATCGATAACTTTTAGAAATTCATTAATTTCAGGGTAATTTTCATATAAATAGTTAAGTACTTCTTCAAAATAGGTTATAAATTTTCCATAGGGGATTTTATAATTATCAAACTCTTTATAATTTAGATGGAGTATCAAAAAACGAGCAAAATGAGTTCTAAATTTCTCATTTAAGTTATTAAGAACACAAAAAATGTAATTTTGATCATATTTTAAATCGATGAAAAGTAAAATATCTATTAATTCTTTTATTTCTCTGTAGTTTACAAGAGGTGATTTCATAGATTCTTTGAGTTGGCTAATAACACTATTAATTAGGTTCGATTTCGTCTGTACTAGTAAAATATTTAATTCGTCTTTATTTAGGCAATCCAAATACCTGTTATTTAATAAAAATTGGTTCACTTTTATATTACTGCTTTCAAATCTTTTAGCTACCTCTTCTTTAAAAACTGACGCTGCAAGCTTATCTCCTGCCTTAGTCAACTCCTTAAGTAAAGGAAATGCCAAATTTCTATGGATCAAACATGAATTATAATCATTTTCATACCATACTTGAAGATTTGAACAATGAGCCCAGAATATCGTTTTTGGAGAAATTTTAATCTTATTATCACCAGAAATTTCAAATTGTCCATCGATTTTTTCTACAAACTCATCTATTGAATCAATCCTTTCGAAATCTTCAAATTTATCTATAGGTATGTTCAATAAAATGTATTTGCAATGCATAAATAATTTATTGTTTACATATATGTTTGTTCTCCCATCTTCTAATCGAAGGTCGAAAAATGCATTAATTGTAAATTTTAGCATCAAAAGTTAATGGGATTTCTTATGTTTTATTTTTTTGCTTTATGAATACTATAAAGTTTCAATTAATAGATACTATTAAATTTTGAAATAGCTAAGAAAATATTATGGATGATTTAATAAAATTTCTCTATGATAGAATACCATACTATTCAACTTTAGGTTTTGAATTACAAGAAATTTCTAATGGAAGAGCTAATTTCGAAATTGAAATAAGAAAAGAATTGACCCAGAATGGAATGATTCATGGTGGCGTTTTAGCTTCCCTTATTGATTCTACTTGTGCATGTGCAGCGTTTTCGTTGATTCTTCCTAATGGATATACTACAACAATAGATTTACAAGTCGAATTCCTAAAACCAGTTTCTAATGGACGTTTAAAAGCAATAGCAAAATGCATAAAGAGTGGAAAAAATATCTTTTTCTGCAAAGCAAAAGTATGGGACGAAAAAGGAAATATTATATGTACAGGAAGCTCCCAACTTCTTAGAGTTAAATGAATTAGTTAAATCTTATAGAAAATTATCACTCTTTTCCCTTATTTTTTGTTTTATTATCTTTTACATTTAAGTAAGAAAAACATAGAATAAGTAGCAAAATTTTTTTATGTTCTATTATTACGGAAATCAGATTTTATAGTACTTTATTATATTGAACATAAAATAGATAATATTAATATGAAAAAAACAGTAAAACTCATTGTTTCCGGTGATGGTGGTGTTGGGAAAACTTCGTTTCTCAATCGTTTAATTCATGATAGCTTCGATGGAAATAGTGAATTAACTAAGGGAGTTGATTTTTTTTCAAAAACTCTCACAGTAAATGGGCATGAGTATAATTTTGTAATGTGGGACTTTGCAGGTCAAAATCAATTTAAACACCTTTTAACCAATTTCGTTGATGGGTCTATTGCTGCATTTATTTTATTTGATTTATCTCGCTTCAACACTCTTGAAAATGCAGAACAATGGATACAAAAATTAAATGAATATGGAAATATTTCAGCATTTTTATTAGGAACAAAATGTGATATAATTAATCTTCAAGAATGTAAAGTTTTTGATAAGTATATTTCAGAAATTATCAATAAATATAATAACATAATAGGTTATTTAAAAATCTCATCAAAAACGGGATATAATGTTAAAGAGGCTTTTAATTCTTTATTAAAAAGGATTTCAAATTAAAAAATTTGGATTAAAAAATAATTATACTTTTATGATCCATCCAAACTCATCCTCAACTTCTAATCTTTGAATTCCTGTTAATAATGTATATACTTTATTTGTTATTTCGCCTGGTTCTCTGTTATTAAATATCCGTTCTTTACCTTCTAAAGTAACTGATGCAATTGGTGTTATAACTGCCGCTGTTCCAGCACAGAATACTTCAGTAC
>Ga0114925_10001655_pt1 | contig 11116 bp, 9 predicted proteins | sample SumtaG_2_FD_87287 | JGI IMG/M metagenome (GOLD analysis project Ga0114925, IMG submission 87287) | Deep subsurface microbial communities from Indian Ocean to uncover new lineages of life (NeLLi) - Sumatra_00607 metaG | ecosystem: Environmental > Aquatic > Marine > Oceanic > Sediment | place...
CATAAAAGTAATGAAAATTTTCGGAATTTAAATAAATCTTTTCTAAATAAAAAACTAAATCATTAATAAAATAAATTTAAATTAAAAAAATAAATAAGTTTTTATATCTAAAGAAGAAAAATATAATTTAATTAACCATAATAAGGGTTTAATAATTTCTGGACCTATTGTAAATAATTGGGATTGTCCGACAAAATTTTTAGATTTAATATTTCGAGATTTTGCTCATTTAAATAAAATTAAAAAATAAATCAATAAAAGGGTCTTACAATGGTATTAGTACATGATTCTAAAATTTCCAAGAAAAATAAGATTGATGAATTTCAAAGTAGATATTTAAAAAGCTTATTACCCCATGTTTTTCGATCCGAAGGAGATATGGTGGAATTTAATCCATCAAAAATTTTGAAGAGTTTAATAAAGGAAACGGATATGAATAAGAGGCATGCAAGCCAAATAACAGAATTGGTTGTGAGGAGGATAATTAGTTCGGGGATAAAATTTCTTTCGGGACCTCACATAAGAGAAATTGTTTGTTCGATTTTATCTGAACATCATTTCGAAAATGAAAGAAAGTTATATACAAGAATCGGAATGCCTTTGATGGATTATGAGGCTATGCTTGAGCGTAATATTGATAAAAAATCAAATAAATTCATCAATCCAGAAGAAATTCATCAATGGGCAGCAAGAAAAATTTCCAATGAGTATGCACTTTTAAGAATTTTAAATTCAGATGAATCCAAAGCACATTTATATGGAGATATCCACATTCATAAGCTTCCTTACTTTGACTTAAGACCTTATTGTCAAGTATGGGACCCACGAATGATACTTGAGCATGGTCTACCTCCATTTAGTAATCTTAAGTGTTATAATAAATCAGGACCTGCGAATAATCTAAAAACTGCGATTTCACACCTTGCTAAATGGCTTGCTATTGTTCAAAGCGAATTTTGTGGATATCAATATTATGATTTTATTACTATTTTTCTTGCACCTTATGCAATAGATTTAACTTATGAGGAAATTGAACAAATTTTGCGACTATTTATATATGAAATTAATCAAGCTACGGTATCACAAAAAAGCTTTTTTCCTTTTGTTTCACTAACATGTGTACCTACTGTACCAAAATACCTACTCAATGTTCCGGCAATAGGACCTTATGGAAGAATCATAGGTAAATACGGAAACTTTAAAGATGAATGTTTTAAATTATTCAATGCATTAACTAATATCTACATTAAAGGAGATCATAATGGAAAGCCATTTAATTTTCCTAAACGAGAAATTAAACTTGAAGAGAATTGGATTAGAGAATTTGAATCGTCGTATATAAAAATAATAGAAGAAACAATTACTATGGGAAGTCCATATTTCTATAATATGTGTCCAAGTTGGATTTCCAATGAGAACGTTAATTTCCTTAAATATATTACAACGGGTTCACTTCAAACTGTAATATTGAACTTACCAAGATATGCTTATATGTCTAATAATGAAGATGAATGTTTGAGCATTATAAATGAAAAAATGGAACTTTGCTCGAAAATTTTGTTAAAGAAGCGAAAAATAATAAATAACCGAATAAATACCAAACATTTACCCCTCTGCGGTGGAAAAATAAATGGTGAGCAGATTTTTAAATTACAAGAGCAAAAATTATCCATAAGCTTTATTGGATTAAATGAAATGGTAAAATATTTGACTAACTTTGAGCTACATGAAGATGATAATGCTTTTGATTTTGGTAAAAAAACTGTACAACATATATCAGAGAAATGTAAGAAAATGTCAGAGAGAGATAAAGTATGTTATAATTTATCGGAAGACCTAAGTGGTATGAGTTCGCATCGCTTAACACGTTTAGACATAAGACATTTTCCTAAAAAAGCTAAATCAATGATAAATAAACATTATGCAAATTCTTGTGATCTACGTAAAAATTTAAAAATTCCTCTGTTTGATCGAATTATAAAACAAGGTGAATTCCATCCTATAATTAACGGTAGAACAATTTCCAAAATTCCACTTAGTGAAAAAGATTGTAACATAAATGAATTATGGGATCTTATTAAAAATATTTGTCTAAATACAAAAACATCGAATTTTTTATTTCATTTTAATGCTACTGAAACCTAATAACATTTAGATTAAGAAAAAATTAAATTAATTTTTTCCAAAAGATTAAGCTAATATAATCATGTCAGAAAGTAAAACATTGAAAGAATTTCAAAGTGAAATCGATAAGTGGATCCAAAAACATGGAGGGTACTGGCCACCATTGTCAATGCTTTCAGCAATTATGGAAGAAGTTGGGGAATTGGCTCGAGAAATAAACTTTCTTGAAGGACATAAACCAAAAAAATCTAATGATAAAAAGGAAGCAAGTTTAGGAGAAGAATTAGCAGATCTAATATTTTCAGTATTATGCTTAGCAAACTATTATAAAATCGATTTAACCGAAAAACTGAAAAACATTTTAAGTAAATATACTAAAAGAGATGCCTTCAGGTTTAAATAGATTAGAATTAATGCGTTAGGAATCAAAATCTTACTTTTATCAACTAAAAGTCATTGAATCTCATTTTAGAAAAAGAGGAAATGATAATAAGAATCCTTAATTTATAAAAAAGAGATGTTAAATGAAGGTTTAAGTAAGCAAGAAATCATTAAAATATTAGAAGAGAAACTATCAGATGATTTTTCTTACGAATCTGGATACATTTTAGGATCCATGTGCACTGAACCTCTTAACTTTGGCAAAGAGATTTATATAAAATACCTATATAAAAATTTAGGAGACCCGGGATTATTTCCAAGTAGTGCTAAATTAGAAAAAGAATTAATTTCGGAAATCGGAGAGCTATTCGGTGGATCAAATATTATAGGAACTATTACTACTGGAGGATCAGAAGCAAATATAATCGCTATGAGAATCGCTAAAAAATTAAGACTAGACATAAAAAATCCAGAAATCATTGTTCCAATTTCTGCTCATATGTCTTTTGATAAAGCTGAAGATTTTCTCGGATTTAAAATTCAAAAAGTGCGATTAAAGGAAAATTTCGAACTAGATCTAAATCATTTTGAATCTTTATTAAATAAAAATACAGTTGGAGTTGTTGGAATAGCAGGAACTACTTCATTAGGTTTAATAGATCCCATAGAAGATATTGGTAAGATAATTGAAGGAAAAGGAATATTTTTACATGTTGATGCCGCATTTGGGGGTTTTGTCTTACCATTTTTAAAAGAATTAGGTTATAATATTCCCAACTGGGATTTTAATGTAAAAACATTGAGTTCCATTACAGCAGACCCACATAAGATGGGTTTAGGGCTTATTCCTACTGGCGGAATTTTTTTAAGGGACCCTGTTTTCCTACAAAAAGCCGGATTTGAGATCCCTTATCTAGCAGGGGGTAATTTTAAACACTTCCATATTGTTGGAACTAGACCCGGAGGAACTGTAATTGCATTTTGGGCAATAATGAAATACTTAGGAAAACAGGGTTTTATCAAGATAGTAAAAGAATGTATGGAAAATACAAGTTATTTTGTAAAAAGGCTATCAGAGATTAAAGGAATTAAATTAGCAGCTGAGCCTGTTATGAATGTAGTAGGAATTACAACTGAAAATGGCGAAAGCATTTGCGAACTTGAAAAAGAATTACGGAAAAGAAATTGGATGTTAGGTAAGTTCATTAATTTCAATTTAATTAGAATAGTTATAATGCCACATGTAAAGAAATTCCATTTATCTAAATTTGCAGATGATTTAGAGCTAATTGTAAAGGAATTAGGAATTTCGTAGGATATTTTTTATTTATCTATTTCATTCCAAGTGGTTAATTCAATTAAAATGATTTTTTTTCCAATCATTTTTGATATTTCATCTAACCTTTTCAGAATTAGCTTGTCTGTGGTATTTTCGCTCTCATAAATAAAAATAAGCTCTTTTTTCTCCCAATTTTCATCTGATAATTGTTTTTTTAGTCTATTACATTTAAGTTCAATTCCTTTGATAGCATCATCTGTAAGATTTGGATTTAATTTTTCATAATCATTAACAGTCAGAGGACCCCCAGTGATGATTAGCCGTCTTGGATCAATTCCTATATTTTTTAATTTCTTTTTAGATGAATTTGCTGATATTAAAGCTAAGTTATCATCATTCATTTGTTTTATAATCTCCTCTTTTTTATTTGATACTGATTCTAATGCTCCTGATCGTGATGTTTCTGTTAAAAATTCTGAGAATAGAGGTTGAAGTTTATTATATAATGAGCGTAATAAAGAGAGAAATTTATCTTTCGAAATATCATCTAAACCATACTCTGGAGCAGTTTTTCTTATGAGAATTTTTAGTTCAATTAGATCATCCAATGTAGCTAAAAGTTCTTTAACGTTTTCAATTTTAATTTTCTTCCCACTTTGAAATATCTTTTAAGTTACAATAAATATTTTAATATTTTCTTAAATAATTTTTAAATTTTAATCTTTTTTTTTCAAAATTTAAATAGAATACGAAAGTCATAAATTTTAAAATTTATTTTATATCATGTAATTTATCTGTGAGAATGAATTAATAAAAGATGAGCCTACATGCCTAAAGAATCAAAAAAAGGCAAAATTGGAATTAAAACTGCTCGATATTTTACAAAAAAATGTGAAAGTTGCAGCAATGAATACCCAAATTGGTTTGTTAGTTGTCCAAAATGCGGGGTCACTTGGCACGAAGCGGAGGCTAAAGATGGTGTCGAGGCAGAGGATTTAGATAAAAAGACTATAAAAATCGTAGTTAAAATTACAGAAGAAGATTTCAACGAAGAAATTGATCATATTCAATTGATTTTTAGTGGAGATCAAGGAAAATCGTGGTATCAAATGAAAATGGATGTTGAAGAAGACTATTTTATAGCAGAAATGGCAGATGTCCCTAATAATTCGGTGATAATTTATTACATGGAGGTTTTTTTAGCAAATGGAGAAAATTTTATTGAAAACAATGAAGGAAAATATTTTTATTACAAAGTTGGAGTCCCTATAGGAGAGATTGTAGAGGAACCTCCAAGATTAACAGCTCAAACTTTACAAAATAATCTCAAATTTTCTATCCCAAATACTCTAACTGTTGAGAAAAAGACAGAATATGATGAAAAAAGTAAAGTATCTGATAAGCCAGATGGGCAGACTGATCCTAACTTGAAAATCTGTCCTCACTGTAATTCAAAAATAAAAATTAAGTGGAAAACATGTCCTTTTTGTGGTGGAAAGGTTTAGCATTGTTCAAATAAAAATGTTAACTTTTTTTAGATCTTTTTTTAGATATAAATAATTTCTCAGTCCAATAGAAACAGAAATTAGAAATAATAATACTATATTTATAATTTTGAACCGCATTTATTGCAAAACATATAATCTGTAGATAACATAGCGCCACATTGTTTGCATATAATAATTTCTTTCTTTTTAGCCTTTTGAGTTTGGGGCTGGAAAGCAGGAAAGCTCGGCGCTTCTGAAGTTGTGGACCCAGTTGATGTTTTTTGACTTGGTTGGCTAATTATGTCAGCGATATTAGGAATTGCCATTGGTTTCGTAGTTTCTTCGCTTTCAGCTTTTTTGGCGTCTATAAATGGTATAAAGGGTGAATCTGGAGCACTTGGGGTGGGTTCAATTGTTTTTTGCGAGATAGCTTGAAAAAAGGAAGATGGGGCTGTTCCAGATTCAGCTTGTGCTGTAGAGGGGATTGAAATGGGAGGTGGAGCTACTATTTTCTCGACTTTTTCTTTCTTAGCTTTTTCTTTCTTCTCTCTTTCTTTCCTCTCTTTTTCTAACCTTTCTTTTTCTTTCTTCTCTTGTTCTAACCTCTCTTTTTCTAACTTTGCCTTCTCTTTCTCCATTGCCTTTTCTTTTCCCACTCGCTGCATATCTTCTTTCATTTTTGCCGCTTTATCTTTTTTCTCTTGTAATTTTCTTTCTTTATCTTCCTTCTTTTTCTCTTTCTCTAATTTTTTCTTATCTTTTTTAGACAGAATAGTCTCTGGCATGTAGTCAACCAACGAATCCGAAGCTATTTCAGAATCTTGAAATTCTTCGGGCGCAGGTGCGGGTACAGGAATACTTGTTGCAAATGGAATTGATTTGGGTTTGTAATCCGGACTAACTGACACATCAGTAGCTGTTGAACTTGCGCTAAATATAGGAGAAGGAGCTTCTTCTTGAGTCCCTTCAGTTAATATTTGTTCTGGAGTTTTAAATTCAAATCCAGCAGCATCATTAACTGGAACTTCCAATTTCGGTACAGGTGCAGGTTCGAATGTTGGAGCTGGTTTGATGGATTGCTCCGGAACTGGGGGTGCCGCGAACTCTAATTCAGGTTCGGGTTCTATAGCAGGTGTTGGTTCTGGAACTGGAGGCGCAGAAAATTCAATTTCAGGTTCGGGTTCCAATACTGGGATTGGCATTTCAGCTACAGGTTGTTCTTGAGGCACACTCACTTTTGCTGGAACTGGAGCCACTGCTTCTACTTGTCCTGGGCTAAAAACAATACCCTGCGATACTAGTTGTTCTGGAACGCCAGAACCTACCATTAAACACGCAAGAATATAAAAACAATCACCTACACCTTCACCTGTCTTTGCAGAAGTTTCCATATAGTAAAGATTAAATTTTTTTGTAAAATCATTAATTTCATCAATCGAAACTGCTCTAAGATCGATCAGATCGTGTTTATTTCCCAATAAAAGTAAAGGTACTTCACTTTTTACATTTGCTCTTACTTCTTCAATCCATTGGGGTAAATGTTCAAAGCTCTCGTACGATGTAAGATCAAAAATTAATAACGCTCCCAATGCTCCTCTATAATACATAGGCCTTATGGAGCTAAATCTCTCTTGACCTCCAGTATCCCATATTTGAAGTTTAACTAGAATCGTGCCTTCCTCTTCAGTGTCAATTTTAATGGTTTTTACATGGAAATCTACGCCAATCGTCATTTTATAGTCCTCAGTAAAGAAACCCTTACTAAATCGAAGTGTAAGAGCTGTTTTACCAACTCCTCCATCACCTACAACTATTGACTTAAATAGATAATCATATTCGTCGGCCATGATAGCTCTACCATTTACCTAATATTTTAAAGTTATAATTTAAAAAATTCCAACTATATTCTTTTTCTTATATAATCTAAATTATAATACAAATTTATAATTTTATTTATCCCGTTTAAATTTTTAGTAAAAACTCGATTTACTTGCTCTAATCGAAAAAAATTATTTAATTATAAATTAAATAAATGAAGCGTTTTTGATTCAGTTTAAAATCTTATTCAATTTCGTGGCTTCTTCTTTAATATCAATTTTTTCAAACCAATCATTAATAACATCTAATTCGCTTTGAGGGAATTCATAGGAATGTTCTAATCCAGGATATATCCCATTTTTAACTTCTTGTTTATAGCTATTTAAAGCATTATGTATGGAATCTCCGAGTTTACCAAAATATTTTAAAAACTTTGGTTTAAATTCAGTAAAAATTCCCAACATATCATGAATGACGAGGATTTGACCATCACAATAAGGTCCTGCGCCTATTCCGATAGTAGGAACATCAACTGCACTTGTTATTAACTTCGCTATCTGCCAAGGAATGCTTTCCAAAACAATTGAAAAAACACCCGCTTCTTGTAAATTTATTGCATCCAAAACAAGTTTCTTAGCAGCATCTTCAGTTTTTCCTTGGACCAAAAATCCACCAAAGCGATAAATTGCCTGAGGTGTGAGCCCGATATGTCCCATCACTTCGATATCTGCATTTATCATTGCTTTTACTATTGTACAAATCTCAGTCCCCCCCTCAACTTTGACAGCTTCAGCGCCACCTTCTTGAATAAATCTTCCGGCATTTTTAATAGCTTCCACAAGATCAACTTTATATGAAAGATATGGCATATCACCAACAACTAGTGCATTTGAAACGCCTCGAGTTACGGCTTTAGTATGGTGAATCATTTCATCCATAGTAACGGACAACGTGTTTTTATACCCTAACATTACCATAGAAAGAGAATCTCCAACGAGAATTAAATCAATGCCAGAGCCATCAACAATTTTAGCAAATGAATAATCATAGGATGTTATAGTTACTATTTTTTCGCCCTTCTGCTTTTTTTCAATTATTTTCTTTGTTGTCATTTTTTGTAAAGACATATGAAACATAACCTAATAATTTTGAAAAGTTTTTTCATTAAGAGAATAATTTTAAAAGGAATTAGGCTATTTAAAAATGGAGCCAAGGGGGAGATTAGTTCTCTCGTAAAATAAACTTACAAGATTTGAACTCCCGTAGATCAACTCTGCAGGCTGACGCTCAAATTCCTGCTAAATTTTCTTTAAATGATTTAGCTCCGGGCTAAGCGACCTTGGCGGTTGAATTTATTTAATAAACCAGTTAGAATAACTTAATTAGTAAAAATAACAAATAAATTTTAATTTTCTTATTTAGTAATTTATGTGAATGTAGACTTTATATCACTTCGAAGAGTTTCTAATTCTTCTTTCATTTTATCAATTCGTTTTAATGGAACGGATAATCCTAAATAAAACATAGTAGCCCTGTTTTCTAATTCAATGATGAATTTTTTAACATATTCCATACTGTCGCCAACTAATGACAACTTTTCATCAATATCAACTTGATTATCTGCGAGTCTTTGAAAAAATTCTAAATCATCGCTGATTTTATCACTAATCGCCTCTTCAAAATCTCTTGGTTCCATTGTCTTCATAGTTTCTGTATAATAATCTGAGATTATTAAACCATCATTAGTATAGAGAATTGCATAATTACATCCAAAATCTTGAACGATATTCTCGATTTTAACATTGATTTTTTTTAAGTTTAATAGTTGACTTAAAGAATATGATATTGCCTTGGATAATGAAGAAATATCATAATATGAAGTTTCAAAAAATTGAAACTTTATATCTTTATTTTGAGTAAGGACTAAGTTTTTAATCATCTCAACTCGATCTAAAAATTCGTTATTTTTTTTGAACTTAGGATCATATTTATGAAAACACACAATAATTTCATGAGAATATTCCATATCTCTATATATTCTGAGAAGTTCATGCAAATAATTTAATGATTCTTCAATTTTTAGTTCATCCTGAATGTCAATAAAAAAGTAAAGAAAATCTGTTTCTGTGAAATATATTGGATTGTTAATGTAAATTTTTCTGTATTTTGCTTGTCCACCCATATCCCAGAAATTAACCGTCCAGCGATACATAAAGTCAAAAGAAGAATAATCGATCTTAATGGTTGGCTTCAAATCTTTCACTTTTTCATAAAAGTTATACTTCTTTCTTAGAGCAATTAAAAAGCTAGTTTTTCCCGCATTATCCAATCCCGCGATTACTAATTTTATTTCTTCTAATCTGTTTGAAGTGTTGGACATTTTAAAGACCTATTTGAGAATATTATTATTTTTTTCAATTAAAACCTTAATTGTAATAATAGTTTTAATTTTTTTATTTAATTTTTAGTATTTTTTTATTAGATACCTATAAAATATTGACAAAGTTAAATATTTCAAGACTAATTCTTAAAAGCAAAAATGATTCAAAAATTATACAATAATATATCTGAAATATGGGAAATCTTACCCACATCTTATTATTTCATTGAATTTTTATGAAAAGGTTTAAATATAACATTATATTATAATTTTGTTAATGATCTCTGAAAATAATACTTCAGTTAACATGTCGGCTATAATCTTTGGATTAATCATAGCTGTAGCTGTAGTATTATAAAGCAAGAGAGCTTATCTGATTTTTTTCTCATAAAATTTTTTTGGATATGTTATCTTGTTGAACATAAAAAATTTTTTTGAAAGAGGTCAATTAAGTTTTCGATAGAGATCTTAAATATGAAAAAAAATAATTAAAAAATAAGAAAAAAAGATATTGAATAAAAAAAAGTGATTTAAAATGGTAGATCCTAGTGAAATTGATTTTTATAATCTCCAATTTGCATTTACGGAAACAAAAACAATGTGGGTTTCAGATTATAAAGATGGAAAATGGTCAGAAGGTAAATTAATGCCCTATGGTCCGTTTGAGATTAATCCAGGAGCATGTGTTCTTAATTATGGTCAAGGAATCTTTGAAGGAATGAAAGCGTTACGTGCTCAAAATGGTAATATTACCCTTTTTCGACCAGAGGAGAATGGAAAAAGAATAAATGAAAGTGCTGATCGGATGTTAATCCCGAATTATGACGTTGATAAATTTGTAGAAGCGGTGAAGCAAGTGGTAAAAGAAAATGAGGCCTACATACCTCCTTACGATAGTGGCGGAGCCCTATATATAAGACCTCTATTAATTGGAAATGGTCCAATCTTAGGGGTTTCACCTGCTGAAGAGTATAAATTTATTATATTTACGGTTCCCGTTGGCCCATACTTTCCTGAAGGTTTTAAATGCATTGATTTAGAAATATCAAAAAAATATACAAGAGCGGCACCTGGAGGGACGGGATATGCAAAAACATGTTGTAATTATGCGGGTACCATGAAGCCTACTAAAGAAACAAAAGCAAAAGGTTTTGCTCAAATAATTTACTTGGATGCGGCGAATATGGAATCCATAGATGAGGTGGGAACCGCTAATTTCTTCGCCATAATAAATGGAAAATTAGCTACACCAAGACTTACAGGCACTATATTACCAGGTATAACAAGAAAATCTGTGTTAGAAATTGCGAAGACGAAACTTGGAATGGAAGTTGAAGAAAGAGACATTTCCTACAAAGAATTATTTGAAGATTCATGTACAGAAGCTTTTTGTACTGGAACTGCTGCCGTCATTACACCTATAGGCTCTGTTACATTAGAGGATAAAAAAAAGGTTTGGAATAACGGTGAACCTGGTGATATTACAGCTAAACTGTATAAATTACTTACAGGGATTCAAAGGTTAGAAATTGATGATGAATTTGGATGGGTTGTAAAAGTGCTATAAACTTATTTATACACTTTCGGTTTTTTTTTAATTTAAAATTTTTTTTTTAGAAATAATACAATAAGAACTTACACTCCCCA
>Ga0114925_10001656_pt1 | contig 11111 bp, 9 predicted proteins | sample SumtaG_2_FD_87287 | JGI IMG/M metagenome (GOLD analysis project Ga0114925, IMG submission 87287) | Deep subsurface microbial communities from Indian Ocean to uncover new lineages of life (NeLLi) - Sumatra_00607 metaG | ecosystem: Environmental > Aquatic > Marine > Oceanic > Sediment | place...
AATATCATTATTTTATTATTTTGATTCAAATATCGTTAATTCATTGAAGATAATTAGGAAGCATAATAACACAATTGAATTTATTCAAATAGACAATAATATAATTTATTAATCGTTTCATTTCTCGCTTTGCTTCTTGTAAATTCTTGGAATTATATTCTGCAAATGGTTTAGGACCTATAGCAACAAGCACCCCCGATAAATCTTTTTCTCTTTTAATAAAAAACCAAAAAGGTTTTTTTTTTTCATTATCTTTTACAATTATAAGCATCCAAGGATTAAGAGTCCAATCTTCATTATCTGGTCCTATTACTTTTTCTATTGTTTTTTGAATAAAATATTTTTTAGTCATACGAATTGATTTAGACAGAGCATTAAAGTAGCTTCTCTTAATCTTTAGATATCCTCCAAAATATGTTTTAGCATCAAACAATTCAAGCCCTTTTTCTTCTCCGTCTGATAATTTCAAAAAAACTTTCCAAATGTCCATGATTAGTTTAGTTTGCTTTTTTAAGTCCAATTTCTTCTATTTTTATTTCTTTAAATATATTTTTAATCTTATTTAAAGATACATTTAGTTCTTTGGTTTTGGTGTCATTTAAACTTAAATTCAAATAGCATTCATAAAATAGTTTTTTTTCAATTAATAGAACTCCTGTTGTATGAATCACTTGATAATTTTGGAGGACTTTAGAGATCTCATTAAAATTATTATTTGAGAAGTTAAATCCTGAAAAAGTTACCTTTATAATTTTCTCCTTCTTTAGTGGATAAATTGATAATTTTATAGAATTCTCTATAGTTGATTGTACTATTAAAATGAAGGGACATTTCTCTGGATCTTTAATATCTAATAATGAAATTTGAAATTCTGTTGTAGGAAAATCATTAATACGCTGAACATAAGCTTCTGTTAATTTATATAATCTCATTGTCAGTTAAAATATAAGTTTTTCATTTAAATCTATTTTTCCTTTCTATTTAGCACTTTTTATTGATCGTATGGTTCCCGATGTTTTTAAAGGAGATAGTATCACTTTGATTCCATTAATTTCTCTTACTAAACTCAAAGCTGAAATAATAGTCTCTTTAGTCTGGTGAGAACATCGTATAATTCCGTAGTCTTCATCTAAATTAAGTTCTATTAACCATAGTCCAATTTTGTTTGCCTCTTTTAATCCAAAATATCGCCAAATCGAATGCCATATTGATTTCAAAAGAGAATTTTGAGTGAGATTCACATTATTTTCTTTAATTATTTTAAATAAAATATATCTTTGCCTTTCTTTTCTAACTATAATATTTCCCCTCCTTTAATTAGCTTTACCTCTGGCTCAATTTTATTATTCAATCGTTTCTTAACTCTCTCTAATAACAAAATTGGGTTTAACTTATAAATTTTTTTAGCCCTATCTAAAGGAATTCCTAAAAGAGTATGACATATGCTTATTAATGCTCTTGGATGTCTAAAATCATATATATCAGCAAAATTTCCACTAATAATACAATTTACCTTTGATTTTAGGGCTAAATGAATATATCTATATAAGTTTCTAAAATTTTTTGATTGATTTGCTTTATTTTTTACCATAAGTGGAGCAAGAGAAAATTCTAAAAAAGAATTATTTTGTTTCATAAGTGAAATTACTCCGGGAGTAAGTGTTTTTATTACTTCAAGATTAGAAAAAGAGACTATATCAACTCTAGAGTCTCTCGCCGCACGTAATTGGACTTCTTTATTTAAAGATTCAATTGATAGTATGTCTGAAAAATTATTAAAATGCCTAATTCTTCTTTTAAAATCTTCGGGATTATTTAATCTTAAATTTATCCGATAGAAGATATTTATTTTCGTCTCTAATCCTACTTTACTTTTAATTTCTGATGGAATTGTTATTATTTTGTTTTCTGGTTCTAAAATTAGATTTTTAATCCCTAATTTCTCACATAATTCCAATTTATTTTTGATATCATTAAAATTATCGAAATTTACCAATAACCTTGATTCAAAATATGACAAAAACAATATTACCTCAAAAGAAGTACTTGACTCATTATAATTATGTTAAGAAAGGCAAAAATAAATAAATTTTATTATCAATAAATATTTAAAATGTTTTTTTTTGAAAATAAGTGAGGATTTCTAGTGGTTAATAAAAGAAAACTTTCAGAAATCAGAAAAAAGATTGAGAATGGTTCAGCTGTTGTAGTAACTGTTCAAGAATTAATAGATCGTATTAGGGAAGGGGAAATTTTTAAATTCGAAGATGTTGATATCGTAACAACAGCAACTAAAGCACTTATGAGTGGAATAATGGGGATTTTTTCTTTTCGTCTTTCACCACCTAAGACATTGAGAAAATTTACCGAAGTTTCAATTAATGGAATACCAGCTTTCCCCGGTCCATGCCCAAATGAATATTTAGGTATAGTAGATCTTATAATCTATGGAACTGCTCAAAGTCAAACGTTAGAGAATTATTGTGGCGGTTCTCTTTTTAGAGAAATAGTAGAAGGAAAATCAGTGGAAATTCTAGCTAAGAGTGCTGAGGGTGAAACCATTGAAAAAGAAATGAAATTAGAGGATATGCAATTTGCTAAATTAGTTGGTACAAGACAAGCTATTAAAAATTATAATGCAATGATTAATTGTGAAACATATAAAGTAGATACCATATTTTCTTGTCTACCTTTTGAACCTGATAAGTCAGAGATCACGTTCTCTGGATGTGGTGCATTAAATCCTTTTCAAAATGATCCAGAATTTGAAACTTTTGGTGTTGGAGCGCCTATACTAGTCAATGGAAATATTGGTTATCTCATAGGCCCTGGTACTCGTAATTATGTAGCAAAGCCAAATATGATGACTATAGCTCCATTTTTAGGTATGAAATCTGAATATATGGGTGCTTTTAAAACCTCTTATGGATTAGAACCAATTTGTGGTATTGCCGTTCCAATTCCTATCCTAAATGAGAGAATCTTCAATAATATATTAAAATCGGATAGAGACGTTCCTTTAACAATTTTAAGCCTCGTTGGTAGAGAAAAGGTTGGTGAAATTACCTATGGTGATGTTTGGGACAATAATTTTCTTATGAAGTTCAATCTGGATGCATGTAAAGATTGTCTAGAATGTAAAGCTATTGATAAATGTCCTACCGATGCGTTTATTATAAAGGACGGTATAATTTCTGCTATAGATCGTTCTCGCTGCTTTAATTGCGGTAATTGCACTCATTTATGTCCAAAAGCATTTAATTTAAATTTAAAGACAATTAAGTTTGAAGGTAGAGACATACCAATAGTTTTAAGGGAATCAGACAGATATGGTGCAATAACACTTGCTGAACAATTAAAATCTATGATTTTAAAAGGTAAGTTTCCTTTGAAAGAACCAACAGGAGAATTAGATTTTGCTGAAAGTGTAAAATGAAAATCAATGGAGAAACGATGTCAGAATTTACGGTATCAAAGTCAAATTAAATTCAAGTGAAAGATATTGAGAAAGCAGCAAAATTATATATTGCTCTGATAGCTTAGCTAAATTTTACTATTTATACACCAAAGATGTTTTAGGTTATTATCTTGAATTGACCGCTCTCTAATTTATATATACTTGTTGATTCCTTTTTTTATGATAAACTTTATTTTTTATTTATAATATGTTTTAACATGTCAAATCAAATATTAGATGGCGGCGATTTAGTTGTTAAATGCCTTTTAAAAGAAGGTGTAACTAAAATATTTGGCTTAATTGGTGGTGAATTAACACGGATTTATGATGCTATTGAGAGATGGGGGCGTGAAGCAGGAATTGACACCGTAATGGTAAGACATGAACAAGCAGGAGGACATATGGCAGATGCGTGGGCTAGAGCAACAGGAGAATTGGGTGTTTGCCTTGGAACCGCAGGTCCCGGTGTTTCACATCTTATTCCCGCAGTTGCAGCTGCTAATGCTGATTCAATTCCAATGTTAATTATTGGCGCACAAATAGCTAGAATGTTTGATAATACAGGAATTTTACAGGGTGATTTAGATCAAATGAGTTTAATGAAACCAATTACAAAATTACAAGTTTCTGTAGAAAATCCTTATGAAATACCACAAGCTGTTCAGAGATGCGTAAAGACCGCAATGACAGGTAGAAGAGGTCCTGTATTTTTAGAGTTGAGAGAAACAGCTTTAGTAAGAAAGGCTACTGAAGCAGATTTGAAAAAAATCGTTGAACCTAGAAAATATAGATCTCTCCACAGACCATGTGGAAATCCAGAATTAATAGATGCTGCGATAGAAGTCCTAAAAAAAGCTAAAAAACCAATATTTATAGCTGGAGGGGGAACAGTTGCTTCTGAAGCTTCTGAAGATTTAATTAAAATATCTGAGAGGTATAAAATACCTTCTTTAACAACAGTTTTAGGAATCGGCTCTATTAGTCTCAATCAAAAAACTTACGCTGGTTCCTATCCATTTGCGAATACGTTTCGTAAAGCTGCTTCTGAAGCGGATGTAGTACTAGCTTTAGGTTGTAAATGGGATTACACCACATTTTATGGAAGTGCTCCTCTGTGGAATCAAAATCAGAAAATTATTCAAATAGATATTGATCCTAAAGAGATTGGTAAGAATAGACCTATAGAAATTGGAATTGTTGGAGACGTTAAAGCAGTAATAAACCAATTATTGATCCAAATGGAAACTGGGCTTCCTAAAGATAAAGTTACTGAATGGTCTGAATGGAATAATTATTTACAAAGCGTTCGTACATTTGATAATGAAATAATAGAGAAATTATTAAAATCTAAAAAAATCCCCATGAAACCAGAAAGATTAATTGTAGAAATTTTAGAATCTATACCACCTGATACACAGCTAGTAGTTGACGGAGGTGATATCGCAATTTTTACATATGGATTAATTTCTAATTTTCAGAGATCGCCTAGAAGTACATTTACCTCAATTGGTATGGGACATTTAGGAGTAGGTATTTGTTATGCCATTGCAGTAAAATTAGCTAAACCTGATAAGCCTGTTGTTTGTCTTAGTGGAGATGGAAGCTTTCTTTTTAACGTTCAAGAATTAGAAACAGCTATAAGATTAAATCTGCCTATTATTATAATTATAGCTAATAATTGTGCTTGGGGCATGCTTAAAACTAATCAAAAAAATAATTTCAATAAACGATATTGCGACGTTGATTTTCCATCTATAAATTACGCAGAAATTGCAAAGGGCTTTGGTTGCTATGGAGAAAAAATAGAAAATCCAGAAGATTTTCAACCTGCTCTGAAACGCGCCATAGAGTCAAAAAAACCAGCTGTGATTAATGTCTCAATAGCTTTTGAATCCCCTTCTGCCGGAAAATTCCTTGGAACTTATAAAAAAAGTAAAGGATTATTTGGAAATTGAATCACACGTATTTTTTATTTCTAATGGAGGATGATTAATAAAATGAAGGAAAACTTTTTAGAAGGAAAAGTAGCCCTAGTTACTGGGGCAGGAAGCGGATTTGGTCGTGAAATGGCAATTTCTTTTGCAAATAAAGGCGCCAATTTAGTATTAAATGATATAAACATTGAAAGTATCGAAGAAACTCGCGATATTATTCTAAAATCGAATAAGGTTGAGATTTTGCTTGAACAAGCAGACATTTCAGATGAAGATCAAGTAAGTATCATGAGTAAGAATGTTTTTAATAAATTTGATAATGTGTTTATCTTAGTAAATAATGCGGGCATAAGAGGAGGTACATCTTCTCTGAAAACAAAAACACAAGATTATGATAAAGTTATGGATGTAAATGTGAAAGGACCTTGGAATGTGACAAAAGCATTTTATAAAAAAATGAGAAAGCAGAGATTCGAACCAATAGCGGGAAAAATCATTAATATTACTTCTTGTGCAGGTACTGAATGTGGTTTAAATCCTTTTATTGGAATATATAGTGTAAGTAAAGCGGCTCTTATCGCTTTTACAAAGCTTTGGGCCCTAGAACTAGGAGCAAGTAACATTACTGTAAACGCAATTTGTCCAGGGATTTTCCTTACACCAATATACAATAATGATCCGGATTTTATTAGAGAATGGATTAAATTACGGAATATAAAACTTCCAATTGACCAAATTGGAGAAAGTAAACAAGTTGCTGACGTTGCTTTATTTCTAGCTTCACCAGCAGCAGATTATATCACAGGTCAAAATATAATCCTTGACGGTGGAATGACTATAAGCATTAATAAACTCTAATTTTCTCAGCCTAAAAGGCTTTATTTTAATACTAATAATATTTATTGTTTTTGTTATTTTTAATATAAAAAAAGAAAATAGAAATCCCGCGATGCGGGATTATGTCGAAGGGGGTTGCCCAAAAGTTCCTGGCATTTTTTAAGCCTCCTATAAGGTTTGATTAATGATTGTTGCAAATACGTATTAAAAAAACTCTGAATTTGTCTCAGTGTTATTATTTTATTAGAATTATGTTATTTAAACCACTCAGAAAATGCAATAAAACTGTGGAGTTTTTATAAATAAAAAAATCATTAATCTGTTTGTAAAGGAGGGTAAAGTTTTTCAAATTTATTTGTAAATAATTTATGATTAATCCATATTTTATCTTTATTATTCCAAATTAAATTCTTTAATGGATTATATGATTTCAAAAAATCTAAACCACCATACATCGATTTAAGTAAATATTTCCCATTAACTACATCATTTAAAAGTATATAATGTTTAATTTCAAAATATTCAAATACTAAATCAAATAATTTTAAAAATTCATCAAGTTGACAATCTGGGAGATAAAGTTTTATCATTAATCCATTTTCAAATTTAATCTCTTCAGGGAAACCATGAATATAATATTCTCCTTCAATTTCATATATAAATCCAATATTAAAGAAATTAAAAATTTTTAGAAGTTTTTCATTATACTCCTTATTTACATTAGGTAAAATTATGAAAATTTTCTTATTTAAATCAAGGTTTTTTATAGATATAAAAGGAAATATAAGTTTTTTCTCTAATAGTTCAATTATTTGATTAACCACACTATAATTTCGAGTTCCTAAATATGATTTTAAATCTATAGATTTCCAATTATATAATTGAGTTAACGCTTTATATTCCGAAGACTCTGGTGTGTAATATTTTGAAATGTTTAGATTACCAATGTTGAATTCTTTCAGCCCAGGTATTTGGAGTTTATAATCTGGATTAAATAGAATGTTTTGAAAATAAATTCTAAAACGATTTGGATCTAAATCCCATTCCTTAACACTAAGATTATAATTAAAATGAAAAATTTGAAAGCCTTTTTTAATGAAAAATAAACAATATTCACGTATCACTTTTTTGGATTTAACTAACCAGTTCAACAGCGAAATGTTAGGATTACGGTAAGGCCATATGAATTTAATCAAAAATGAATGACAATTATCAATATTAATTGGATATTTAACTTTTTGAAATGAATTATGTAATACATGTTTAAAATCTATCTCTGTTAAATCTGTTGGATAAAAATATAAATTATATTGGCCGAATCCAAAATATTGAAATAATGGAATGACTTTTATCGATTTGATATAATTTTTAAAAAAGTATTCGTTCTTAGAATCTTTAAACTTTTCCAAATCTAATAAATTTGATTCAAGATCTTTGTTATAACTTAATAAATTATTTATTTGGTTTATATCAAAATCTATGTGCTCTTTTGAAACTCGCTTCTCTATAAGGGTAATTAAATTTGAAATTTCTTTCTTTTTTCCCCATAGGTCTCTTGAAATATTATTAAATGATTCTGAAATAGGATGTAGATTTTCATTAAATATGTTTTGTACATAGTTAAAGATTTGTTCAAATAAATCTTTATTATAAAAGAAATTTTGCTTCTCAAAATCATAAAAATCCTTTCTTGAAAAAGCCTCCGAAAATCCACTCCATGAATAGGATTTTATTCTAACGATGTTATCTTTAAAAAAGTTATATAAAATAGAATAAAATAATTGTTTTTCTTTTAAACTCAAACTTGGCATTTGGAGCTCAAAATAAACATAATTCTCATGAGATTTATATTCCCTCATTGAAAATATATAAACTAATGGAAATATCCATTTCAATTTTTTAATAGCTTTTCTAGTCTCTAAATTATCCTTTAATATGAGAAAAGAATAATATCTCCTGAAACGAGTTATACCCCCAATTGTATTTATTAAACTTGGATTAATAATAGGAGGATTTGTGTTTGAAAAATCTTCTAATCTCTGTTCAATGAGACGATTTGTGATATCATATGTTTTATATCTTTCATATGACTTTTTAAGCTTTTCTTCTTTAGATTGGTAGATTTTATATATTAAAGATTCATTCTTAACTATTGATTTGATAATTTCTAAGTTAAAAATCTTAAGATCATAAAAACTTTTAATCACATTATAGAAACTGCGAAATTCATCAACTTTTTCTTTGAATTTTTTTTCAGATTTAAAATATATAGAAATAAAATCTTTGAATATTTGATTTTTTAGAGCTTTTAACAAATTATTTTCTGCAATTGATTTTGAAACCCCATATTTTTTCATTGATTTTTGGAAATCATAGTAATTTTTAATTGAGGTGTTCTTCAACAAGAATTTATTTATTAGATTGAATGCTGTTATATAATCATTTAATATTTGTTTTATATAAAAAAATCCATATTGTTTATTCGAATCTATAAATTCCAGAAAATCCTTTTTAAGATTAGGTGAAGTATGAATTCTATTTAAGTTTTTTTTTATTTCATTAATTGAATTCCGTTGGCTTATAATTTCATTGAGAAGATCAGATTTTAATGAGGTTAACGTTTCCGATTTCCTTTCAAATCCTAATCCTGTTATTGAAACATAACGAATCCTATCAATCAAAAGCCAATCTAGAAGTGAAAGACCTGAATTGAGCGTTCCAATACCATAATCCATATCAAATTCAAGTTCATATTCCTTATTATAATCTCTTTTATCTGGGCGGAGTATTATATTTTTAATTGCAAAATCTTTAAAGCAGTTTAAATTTACTGTATAATTAGCTCTAGTAATCATATATAATTTTTTTTCAATAGTATAACCATTTGATTCCAAATTCTCAAAAAAATTTAATAAATCTTTCAAATAAATTTTTGGAATGAGAAAATAACCAATAATTTCTATCCCAAAGTCATTTTTTGTATATCGAGGTACACTGAAAAATGGTAATTGTTCAATAAATTGAAGGATTTTCGAGTACTTGATAATTGGATGAAATTTTATGCAACATACTATGGATATAATATCTAATCCAAGCCAGTTAATTTGAAAACTTGGGGCTATGTTGCTAAAGTTTTTAATCCACTGCATATTTTCTGTAAATTTTCTTAAACTTAAATTAGTTTGAATGATTCCAGACTCTTTAAATTCTTTAAAATAGTGCTGATAATCTAATAATGAGCGATAACTCCTTACTTTATAAAATATTTTTGTTATAATACTTATAGTTTCTATAATTTCATCATTATATTCTGTATATCTTTGAACATATTCTTGAAAAATTAGATCATAGAAATTTTCTTTAACATCTTCAATTAACTGAACATTTTTTCTAATATACAAGAAAAAAAATTGAAAAGGGCTTAGTCGATTTTCCACACTTTCTTGTTTCAGGAACTTATCTAAACGATCAAATTCAGCTTCCATGAAATCATAACTCACAACACTCTTTCTCTTAAGTTCTTTCCAATCTTCAATATATTCCGACTTTTGAAGATCATTTTCAACTTTTTGATCAATAAAAATGTTTACAATTTCATTCTCTTCTAACTCTGATGGAATAAAAGATTTATATGCTTCACGCAAGAGAATTATTCTTATGAATTTTTTATTATTTTTTGATATATAGATTGTAAGAGAATCATCTTTTTGAGTCTTTTTTACCCCAATTTTATAAATATCTTTTTTTAGATCATCAGAAATTTTATTATCTCCATTATAAATGATTTTTATATTTGAGTAAATTAAATCTAAATTAAGATAAGATTTGATTTCTTGATGAAGTTTTTCAAAAATACTATTTATATTTGATAAAATAATTTCTATTGAAGTATTTATAAGAAATTCTATATTTAACCTTGGCATTAGAAGTTGAAATACTTATCTACTAATTTTATTTAAGGTTTTTATAGATTTAAACAATAACAATATTGATTCATTTAACTTTTATATTTTTTGATAAATTTTCTTTTCGATTGTAGCTAATTTATTTATAAAAACTCCACAGTTTTATTACTTTTTCTGAGTGGTTTAAATAATATAATTCTAATAAAATTATAACACTGAGACAAATTCAGAGTTTTTTTAATACTTATTAGCAACAACCATTAATCAAAACTTTTTAGGAGGCTTAAAAGATGCCAGGAACTTTTGGGCAACCCCCTTCGGTATAATCCCGCATCGCGGGATTTCTATTTTCTTTTTTTATATTAAAAATAACAAAAACAATAAATATTATTAGTAATAAAATAAAGAGTCCAATAGTAACTTTCTGTCAAATAAAAGCTATAGGAATAATAAAGGAATAAGAGAAAAGATAGATAAAAAACCAACAATTAATATTAACAATTCTGTTGGTAGAAAAGAAGATAAAAAGGTTCCCACTGGGATGAAGATTACACTCGCTATTGCTAAACCTAGCCTAAGCATTTGATATGAAAATGTTTGATATTTAACTTTTTTAGATATTGAAATTGATAGAGACACATAATTTAACATCATTATTCCTGCTATAAAACAGATTAAACCATATATTAATAATAAATAAACTAAATTTGAAAATGCCATAAGAAATGTCAAAAAAATATATAAAACATTGGATATGATAATGATTTTTTTTCTAATATTTTTCATAGAATCATCTAGGCTTTCACTGTTTTTAAAGTCTAGATTTACAATATTTTTCTTTTTTTTTTTATTTTTAATAAAATCTTTAGGAATTTTTTTCTCTTTTTTTTTTCAAAAAGAATTAAATAAAAAAAAAAAAATAAAATAAAAAAATAATAGAATTATACATTTTTGAAAATATTTAGAAAAAATCAAAGA
>Ga0114925_10001657_pt1 | contig 11111 bp, 18 predicted proteins | sample SumtaG_2_FD_87287 | JGI IMG/M metagenome (GOLD analysis project Ga0114925, IMG submission 87287) | Deep subsurface microbial communities from Indian Ocean to uncover new lineages of life (NeLLi) - Sumatra_00607 metaG | ecosystem: Environmental > Aquatic > Marine > Oceanic > Sediment | place...
AAGAAACGGGTCTCAACACGATTTTGGCTCGCATGGCAGAACTGGGTCTCAATTAGTTGGTGGCTCGCAAATATCGTATGGGTCTCATGAACTCAACGGCTCGCACGAAAGGCTTGGGTCTCAGGTTTTTTGTGGCTCGCATCTGATAGATGGGTCTCAACTTGTCCGTGGCTCGCATGGGTGGATTGGGTCACACTCTTACATTTGCTTCGCATCTTAGAGATGGGCCTCACGCATATATTGGCTCGCATTCGTGCTTTGGGTCACAAAACGAAGAAGGCTCGCACATCAGGTTGGGTCTCAAGGGTCCATAGGCTCGCGCTTCGCATTGGAGCGGTGGGTCATCATGTATGATGTGGCTCGCAAATGCTTAAAGGGCCTCATCCGATAATTGGCTCGGGCTCGATACTCGCAAGAATGGCTTGGGTCTCAGGTATCACTTGGCTAATGGCTTCTTTGGTTCGCAAGATAAGTGTGGGTCTCATTACTGCTATGGCTCGCGAAGATAGATTGGGTCTCAAGTATTTTATGGCTCGCATAGATAAATTGGGTCTCATGTGGAGAATGGCTCGGGCTCGATACTCGCAAGATTGGGGTGGGTCTCATGTGTCATTTGGCTCGCTCATGCGCAATCACGGTTTGGGTCTCAAGATTCTTTAGGCTTTTCCTTCACGTATTGCAGCAGGACTTCGGGTACGTCGTCGTTGTCATCGCTCAGAGGCGGGATGTAGTTCTTGTGCTTCATGTACTCCATAGCGTAGGGCGGTCTCACTGGCAGCCCCTTCAGCTCCCTCGTCATCTCCCAGTAGTGGCTTAGGAACAGCTTCACCGTCTTCCGCTTCGCCATCGCGAAGCGATGCCCCTTGGCGCCCTTCCCCTCCTGTAGGTCCGGGCGGGAATCGATGTTCGCCCTGTAGTGTTCGTAGACGAGACGGTACTTGCCCCTTGATGCCTTGACGAACTGCCCTCCGATCTTCCACGCTAGAACGCGGGCAGCCGGATTCCACTCAACCAGCTCGCCCTTCTTCCTCCGGGGGGCAGTTTGGTACGGGGCACACTCGTCGCAGCGACATATCTGACCTAGCAGCTTCTTCCTCGTGGCCGCCTCATCGAACTTCGTCTTCTTGACCTTCCTCATCTCTGAGCTTCTCCTTAGACGGGCCAATATCTTACCAACCCACTGCTGTTCAAGAAGTCCATCAGCGAACACCCTCTTCCCGCAGTTGCGGCATCTGGATATGACGTTGAGCCCGCAGTAAGCCCAGAGCTTGCTGACGGTATCAAAGTTCTCGCAGTATCCAAAGAGGGCAAGGAGACCGATCATGAGTACATGACCGATCCCCTTGACGTTGGAAAGCCAAGTCGAGTAGATCGGTTCAGCCTCAGCCCAACGGAGCATCTCCTCTTTCGCCTCTGTCTCAGCCGACCTAATCTTGGAGGCCATGCTCAGAATAGCAGCACTCTCAATCTCGCCCGCCCTGATCCGGTTTTCAACCCGGATACGCATCTCCTGAATGTCGTAGTAGCTGTCGTGTAGCGCTCTCATCCTGATCCGGAATTTCTCTTGGGATGTTTCCATTTTTCCCCGATGCCGCAGTTGCGGCACGCGCTAATGTTCATTGGTTCTCACCCATTATATGGCTCGCAAAAACATGATGGGTCTCATACTTTGTGTGGCTCGCGCTCGCATATCGTCGTTGGGTCACCATTCGTGGTTCGGCTTCGCAATATCAGGATGGTTCTCATAATTGGTAAGGCTTTGCGGCACGCATATTAATTTTGGTTCTCATTATACTGAAGGCTCGCGCAATATCGATATGGGTCTCATAATCATTCGGCTCGCATCGGATTTGGGGTTCTCATTTCCTTATTGGCTATACCACCGGCGCCGCAAAGACTTTAAGGGTCTCAGTTTCATCATGGCTCCTCGCAATATTAACATGGTTCTCATAACAGCTGAGGCTCGCAATTCAAGGCTGGTTCTCATAATTGCCTAGGCTGCTCGCATTTAGAGAATGGGGTCTCAAATCTATTATGGATCATCGCATCTCGCATCCAACAAAGGGGTCTCAAACTTGCTCTGGCTCGCGCAATTACCTTGTGGGTCTCATTATACTGAAGGCTCGCGCAAATATTACATGGTTCTCATATTGCCGAAGGCTCGCATGCTTTGTTAGGTTCTCATGAACCTTTTGGCTCGCATTCTAAACTTGGGTCTCAAACCGATTATGGCTGTCGCACACGTATATTGGGTCACATTATCTCATCAGCTCGCAAGATCAGTCAGGGTCATGATTTTATTGGCTCGCGCATGAAGAGACTGGTTCTCACGGTTCTTTTGGCTACCCCGAAAAAGAAGTTAGGATGCGATTATAGTTAATACGAACTCCTCTTTTCCGAAACGGATTTTCATGTGAGTTGCCCATCCACAGGGCAACACTTCAGTCTCACTTTCAAGTATAGATCCCTGACTGTTGACGAGGTTTGGTTTCACGGTTCCGTTGGAACTATCGACTTCTAACACAATATCTGGCTTCACTTCAAACCCCGAAAAAATTGGAATGTTTTAGTGTCGGCATCAGCCTCGTGATGTCCTTCTGGATTCTCAGCGCTCCCTCCCTGTCGAACTCCCTCGGTTGAGGGGCGTGTTCGGGAAAGTCCATGTGCTCCACGTCGCTGAGGAACTCTTCGAAGGCGTCGTCGGCCCAAGGTGGCGTCCACGCTCCGCTCCGGCAGATGAAGCTGATCATGGCGTTCGGGTGCTTTCCGAGGAGTTTTTGCGCCATGGAGAAGAACTCGGATTCCTGAAGGATGGTCAGCCGTCCCGCGATATCGCTGAGTTTCTCGGCGATGAACTCGGGGGCGATCTGGACCTTCTCGATCCAATCTCCCTCCTTGAAGTCGGGCAGCACGTTGATGACGCTCATCGTTGGATAGCGGCGCATGAGAAGAAGAAGCCAGTTCTGACAGAGCCTATACTTCAAGTTCTGCGGGTAGATGTCCGTGTGCTGGTCGAAGACAACAAGCGTGTCCACCTTTCCCTCCAAGAGGGAGACCGCATCTGCGCCTCGAAGGTGGCTCTCAGCCACAAGGCAGATAGGCGGAATGATGTTGAGCTGCCTGAGACGCTTCCAGAAGGTCTTGTACCCGGGCTTCGGAAGGAGGTGCTTCATCGGGTCCCGAGTGGACGATGCTCTAAGGTTCCAGACATCGGTGATGAAGAAGTCGTTCTCCTTGTGTCCATAGTCCCACTCGTCGATGTTCGGGAAGAAGAAGTCCCAATCGACGCTTAGGGCGATGTTCATTCCGGCTTTCTCCTGACGAGCTTGCGGTAGGCCTCGGGCTCGATTCGGTCTACCTCCAGTGTCTCGACGAAGACCATTTCAACACTAGCTCTGACACAAGAAGGCTCGAACGGATTCTTCGCTGTCTTGTCTCCAACGAGGCTTTTGCTTATCCCCTTCAGTTGAAAGATTTGGACCTCCTGCGTCTTGTCATTGTAGAATCCGGCGTAGTAGCCCGCAGATGCGACGCACCAAGGGCTCTTCAAGTCAACGTAGATCACAGCTTCAGGATCGGCGCCGACATCAATCTCTTGAAAGAAGAGTTCCTTGTGCTTGGCGAGTTTGTTGTTCGGGTGGTAGTGCAGCATCATGATGTTGGGTGAGTGCATACAGAGGAACGAGGCTATCAATGCGTGTTCAATCAATTTTTTAACCCCGAAAAAATAGGATCGTTGACACTCAGCTAGTGAGTTGTGCTTCTTTCTATTCCTTGACGAGAGGCGACGATGTATGGCACAGGCCCTAACTCAGTATATGCGATGACACCAAAGATGTCTGTGAAAGCCGATTCTGGTAGATAGACACAGATGACATCATACTTTGGGAATACTCCATAAGTCTTGTTGAATATAGTTGAACTGGCATCGAAGATAATCACTTGAACTTCGTAGTATTCATCGAACAATGTATCATCGAGATACATAACGAGTAGCTTGTGAGGGACTGAACCATAGTTGCAAGAGTCTAGCCCAAGTACCCAATCGATCTTGATAGAACGTCTTGGCTTTGGCTTTTCTGGAACTGGTTCAGGCTCTGGTTCCCAAGGATACAAGTCGCATAGTGCTTGGAGTGCTTCAGAATCCGATTCAGAGTATTCTATGCCCACGTCCTCGCCTTTCCCTATCCATCCACCGTCCTCATGTTGGTTAACTGCCAGCCAATCTGTTGCTACTTTAGCAGAGTCAATTCTACCGACAGCCATTAATCCCATCACTGCGTAAGCCGTGTCTTGAGATCCGCCTTCCTGTTGACCAGCATCCCAATGTCCGTCTACTTGGCTTGTTTCAAGAGCCTCGATCACTGAAGTTATTTTTGAAACATATCCAGTCGAATCTACAGCCTGAAGTAATTCTAAAGCATGACCCCACCCAATGAACCTGTAATCATCGTCAACGGCAATATCAACTAGGTGACTAGCTAACACAACAGCCATATCTGTAGCCCAAGATGTATCTCCCATTGCCAGTGCAGCTAGTCCAGCGTCAGCAGTTTGCCATACGGAAAAGCCTGACGTATATTGCGCTGAGTACCATCCATAGAACGCTTCCTGATTTTCATCTTCATAAAGTGATGAAACGGTTTTTGCATAGCTCCATTGGTAAATGGCATGTGCCCCGTATTGGGCATCTTCAGAAAGTACCGAGAACTCGACCAAGAATCTATAGTCAAACGTTTGAATACGATCAGTAGAAGTAGTCTCTCTATTTACTGTTAGTAGATGGTCCGCGGCTGCTTTAGCTGCATCGTAATAAGAGCTGTTGCTAGTTATTCGATAAGCGTCGATCAAACCAAGTGCAGTCACACCATAGATATTGTGAGCACTGGATCCACCACTATGCTCGGTCAAGCCAGTAACGACCCAATCCCAGCCACCATCCGTACCCTGTAAAGCCACCAATCTGTCGGCTGTCTTTTCTATTTCACTCCCGTAAACAGTCGCACTTACTGGAATAGCAAACATCGACATCATGAATATCGCTATCAGCAAAGTCGCAATCGTCTTCTCTCTCTTATTTCTCAATTTTCATCTTTCCTTAGTTAGCCCGTTTCGCTCAGGGCTTTCGCCCTTCCAAGCACGGAACGGTACAAGTCCGCTGGGGCATAGAAGCCCCATACCCCGAAAAAAGTTAGAATCTACCTCTCGAACGTCCTGATGAGGGCCTCGGCGTCGTGGACCGTGCCAGAAGGCCACTCCAGCCAGCTCTCGACAGCGTTGTCCCTCAGGGTGATCCTCTCGATCTCCTCGTCGTTGAGGGCGCAACGCCACCTGTAGTGTTCCTCGGGAGAGACGAGGAAGTTCTCTTGGAAAAAGGTGAACCTCTCGGCCTCCACGTCCTTGAAGATCGACATGGTCTACGCTCCGTAGCCCTTGATGATCTCCCACCTCGCAGGTGCGAACGGTTGGTAGATGTGGCGAAGGTGGACCTCGCACTTCTCGCACGCGTAGATTGTAATTGGGTAAGGGCCATCGAGTTCGGCATCCCAGAAGGTAATGAGGCCCCCGCACTTGGGGCAGTAGTCGATTAAGCCGTGGCCTCTCTTCGGGTAGGTCTCGTTTTTCCCGGCGAGGACGATCTCGGAGGCGTGCAACCGAATGATCACTTGCTGGAGGTCATCCAGAAGTTTGGTGTACTGTGTTTCTTTTCTCACGATGAACGCTTCTATCTGTTCAGGTTCTAGGTTATTTAGTGTCCGCACGTCTATGAGGTCTGGTTCTTTCTCTAGCTTGATCTCTCGAACTGGTCTACTCATTTTAACCCCGAGACGCAAAAAGGCGATTAAAGAGTAGTGAAGAGCATACCTCGGGACGAAAGCAAAAAGGCGACTATGAGAGTAAAGAAAGCAGCATCAGGACGTACCAAAATTAACATTAAAGTAGCAATTACCGCCCCGAAAAACTAGGATTTGATGGGTGTATGCCAGACGGGATGCCTCGACCCTTCAGGACCCCAAGTGTCAGACCCTATGCGGCCATCATCGATACGCATCACAGATTCACGGGCATCATCAAGAGTCTTGAGCGTCTTCTTCGGATAATGGTCATGGTATTCATCGTTCTCAAGCCAGTGATTTACGATCTCCCCCTTGTCCATCGCGTTGATCGTGTTTTGTTTATCCACACACCGGGAGAAACGGTAGACCTCGGAAAGCAGATGAAGCGCGTCGTCATCATCGAACATATTTTTCAGGATCGTTCTCGGGTGAATGTGCCTTCCGTCGTTGGTCCAACCATAGTAGGCGTTCCGCTCCCTCTCAACTAATTTGAAAAGTGTCATTTTAACCCCGAAAAAAAGTGTTAACTCTCCCCAACGACTGTCCAATCCCCATAGAGCTTTATCTTCCTACGAAGAATGTGCGTACCATTATTGAACACAGCCCACCCATCGCCCTCATCCTCTGTATAGATAGTACAATTGAATCTGACATCGTAAATTATCGTCCAGTTTGCATCAGTGAAATTTACGTCAATAATAATATCAGTACCATTATTTTCATCGGGCACAATTTTCAACCCTCCCATCCAGTACGCCACAGCAACCGCGATAGTGATAGAGCAAGCCACAAGGATTACCGTCGCCACAGCCGGACTTACACCTTTTCTTCTCACGTCAATACCCCGAAAAAAAAGGTTGGTTGTTTATCCATCCGACGTGGAAAATCTCATCGATCTTGTCATTGAACAGGTCGCGAATGTAGCCCTCGAACTCCGCCGCTGTCATATTCGGGAAGTAAATCCTGTGGTAGCCTCCCTTCCCTGTTTTCTCCGTGTACCGCAATACGGTGTCGTCCACCATGTCGTTGAGGAAGAAGATCACCGAAGCCCTCGACTTCGCCTTTGCCTCCCCCATCACCTTGTTCTGGTAGACCCACGCCTCACCCGAGGTCATCCCCACGGGCCGCATGACTTCCTCGTTCAGCTTCCAGAGGTGCTGAAGTAGTATCGCCTGATATGCCTTGAACAAGGCCAAGATCCTAGATTTCTGTGTGTCCAGTTTCATGTGTTACCCCGACAAGTTCTGGAGGGCGTTACGGGATTCGAACCCGTGACGTTGAGGTTAGCTGAGCTAAACGCCCTCATATTATCCTGAATGTAAACATGTAAACATTATGCACAATGTTAACGTTGATAACGCGGACCCCGAAAAAACTAGGAGTTTGGAGGAAGGGAGCACCGGACGCTTTTCCAGAACCCCCAATGAGCTAGATAGAACACTATCAGGTACAGAATCCCAGCGGCCCACTGATCCATATCGTCACCCCGAAAAACTACTCACCAGTTCCACTCTTGTTTGCCTCGAACGAACCAGTACCTAAGTTTTTCGAATGCCCTAGACATGCCAACCCAGAAGGTGTACCAAATCACTGTCAAGATGAATAAATTAAGTATCGTCAGGAGTAGTGCGGCTACTTGGTCCATAATTATAGGAGTTATGATGTAGACCATCCCTTCATCCCCGTCCTATCTTCATGTTTTCCGCGCTCACTCCCCACCCATCTTAGCATAATATTCTGCTTTCTCCCTCTCACAGTCACGGCACTTAGATAAGCGCACGTAACTAGATGAGAAGTTACACCGTATCATCGGGGGGCCGTAGTTATCCGCGCTTAGATCTCCTTTATAGTCGCAGTTTGTCATGTTTTCCGCGCCCTCTAAGTCTCTTCTCCATTCACACGCCTCTCTATTGAAGAGACAAGTTCTATAACGTTCACAGGGGAGGCATGGCCTAGACCAATCCTTAAGGATCTGTATATAGCTGAATCTTATGTTAGTCCCCTTTTTCGCTCTCACTTTCTACCCCGAAAAATATGGGAGTATGGGCATGTTACGAAAGGCGATGTTCTTCCCGGGTGTTGACTATACAATCAAAGATATTCCTTGCGCCACAGTTGGCTGGGCATGGTGGAATCTTTTTTCCTACCTTCTCACAGAAAACAGTCATTTGTTCGCACTATCCACACTTCGTTGACGGCGCCGCCGATTACCTCGCCACATCGAGGACAGACAGGAGGCTCTTTTGCAGCTCTTAGGAACATTCTGACGATGCGTTCATTGGGTAGTTCGTTCGTCCAACGGTGGCCTCTGTAGAATGCGTCTGAGTCTTCCCATTCAATTGGGTGTTCTTCATACATGTATCGGAGCACCCTGAGTCGCTGTATCTCCGTCAGTAATTTTCTGAGTTTGAAAGGTTTTATGAGGACATACGAAAACATCGATGGCTTGAAACAGGTGGACCTAATCGCATTGGCAAGATCTTGAAGATCGTCGTCTTCGTCCTCGGTAGAGAACAGTGACATCAACGTATCGACTGAGGACTTGATCCTTTCGAATGACTGGTTCGTGTGATCGTTCATCTCCATGTTAAACCCCGAAAAAATTCTCTACATATCTCCTTTCTACGGATCCTCTTCTTGAGAGTTTTCCTCCGCCTCTGCGCTCGGTTCATGTCGTAGCGGTCTATCTCTGCGTCTCTCATCGTCTCAATCTTCCTGCGAGCGTCTAATCAATCTTCCTGATGAGGAACACCGGCTCGGATCCCCCTGTGAGTTCCATATTCAGCTTTGAAAGAGCGTCTTGGTAGAGACTGATGTGAAGCGGGCTCGTTGTCACGATGGTGGATACGACCCAGTACAGTTTTATGGGATCACCCGGCTTTGCGTCCCCCACTACCTTCCCCACCACCTCTTTCAGTATCTCAGGGGGGGCGCCCTTCCCATCGAGCACCGCCGCACGGATTGTTGCACTATCCTCGCCCCCTATGGTCATCGGAAAGGTGCTCAAGGTTAAGGGTGAGTGCCTCACGTACTCTTGGAGGTACTGGTCGATGTTCTTCTTCGCAGCTTTGAGAGCGGTTGAAGTGTAGGTGATCAGAACGAGGGAGGGTATCTTAATCTCCTTCTCGGGCTCAGGCGTCGGCGCCTCAGACATGTTGACCGTCAACCTCCAAGGGAAAATAGTCTCTCAGCAAGTCCAATAACCTCTTCGGTAGAGTGCCCTTCTCAATGACCTTTCCGGTATACTCGAACATCATCCCACAGGTCTTACAGATGTTCTTGCCCGCGAGGAGGGGATGAAGATTGTAGCCGATCTCCTTGCTGCCACAGTTCGGACAGAAATTCGCTTTCATTTTACCCCGAAAAAAACTAGGATTCCCCTCGTGGATGACAGACAGGACACTTCAGGTTCTCTCTCCATCCATGCCTATAATCTGTGTAGTAACCATGATCAGGACAGCGGGCGAAGAAGACGGAGACAGGGTTGCCCCCCTCTTTTAGAACCTCCTTGTGGCTGAAGGCTATACCCAAGACCCTGATCTTCCATCGTTGAAGGAGGGTTGGTGTCTTCTGCGTTTCAATCAATTTTTGACCCCGAAAAAAACTATGCAGGTACAGTTACAAGGCATCGATCATGTCTCCGCTTCGCACCGCTGTTGAATCTAGTGTACGATGATTTGACCCTATCGCCGACCTCGAACTCCTCGTCACATACCTCGCAACAGGGGACCTTCCCAAGTTTTCCATTTTTCCACTGTTTAATAGTTCTCTCAGTCACGGTAAATGTTCCCATATCAAACCCCGAAAAATTAGGTGAGGTTGTATCCGAGTATCTGTAGTGCATCGTATTCGCCGCTTCGTAGCCATTCTCTTGTTTCCATCAGCAGTACGCCATGCCAGTTCTTTCCCGTCCCATCTTTGCCCGTGCCCCAGAAGCGATCACGGGTCTCCTCGTAGATTATAGCATCGCCGGTGTTCAGCAGCTTCTCCCTCAGCTCGGGGTTTTGCCTGAACTTGGCTCTGAGAGCCACGCGCATGCGCGGGACCTTCTTTGATTCCCACTCCGGGTCCAAGTTCCTCTTATTCCGGTCTCTGCTGATGAACCTTCCCGCCTTCATCGCTAGGATGGGCGTGGGCGCAATTGCGATCCAAATTGATATCTTAGGGTCCTTGGGGGTCCCTGCTTGGTAGTAGTGCTCGGATGAGCCGTAGTACCTCCCTTCGACGAGGATTGGCGCCGGATACAGGTTGCTCATCCAGCCATACTTTCGGTTCGTCAGGTAGAATCGAATGACCTCATTCATTTGAATACCCCGAAAAAGACGTGAGTTTACTTGGCAAGGTTCTCAATCTTTCGATTAAGCTTTCTCTCACACTTCATACATTTAGCCCATCTCAAAGCCATCTCATTAGGATCATGAGAACTTGGTTTAGTCCATGAACCACATAGACACGTCGTATGTCCCTTCTCAAAGAAGTGTATCTTACGAGGATAACATCGTCGTGGCCCTGAAAGTGTCTCGTGAACGTGAACATCATGAGGCCACGCCCACCTCCCTATTTTCTCTACCATTTTTCCCCGAAAAAATTAGGACAGCACTCATTCACCTCTCCTTCGATGAAACATCATCAAACTTCTCATAAAATGCTCGTCTAAATTCATCATCCATATCGAAAAATCGGATAGCGATGAACCCAGTCAAACATGCTATAGCTATTGATAAGAAGAAGTAGATTAGACCAACTTTATTCATTCCTCATTCACCCCGAAAAAACTAGGATTTTGGTGTGGGTTCGTGAGGGAAGGGAAAGCGGGCTCCGTTGAACTCGTATCCGAGGTCGTTGACCAAGTGGAAGGCGGCGTTTACGACCTCCTTGAAGATTGTGAGCACTTCGAAGTCGCCGGTCCTGATGATGCGGAGGAAGGAGGCGGAGTAGCCCAGATGGAAGCCAAGGCGTTTGCACCAGAACCAGTTTCCGTCCTTGTCTTTCTTGCCTTTGGTGAGCACCACGCCCTTAGTCCACTTGGCGACGGGGGTGGGGATCTCTTTGTAGTTTTTCTCCATCAGTGTCTTCATCGGCACATTGATGTAGTCGCCAAACTCCTTCATCGCGGCCACGTAGATCTCGAAGGAGTTTTTATAATACTGCTTCCTTGTCTGCAAATTCTTATCCCAACTGGCGTACTCTCCCTCTTGAGCGTGAACGTAGTTATACATCTCCGCGTAGGCGTAGACCAGAAAGTGAACAGCCTTTTTCGCGGTCTCCTCGTTC
>Ga0114925_10001659_pt1 | contig 11103 bp, 10 predicted proteins | sample SumtaG_2_FD_87287 | JGI IMG/M metagenome (GOLD analysis project Ga0114925, IMG submission 87287) | Deep subsurface microbial communities from Indian Ocean to uncover new lineages of life (NeLLi) - Sumatra_00607 metaG | ecosystem: Environmental > Aquatic > Marine > Oceanic > Sediment | place...
ATGGCTAATTAATTTTAAAGTAGTATTAAGAGCCAATGTTTTATCAAATTTTATGGTACTCATCTTGAAAAATTACGATGTAATTTTTATTCATCCGCCTCGAGGTTTAAACCCAGATTATAGTAAAAATGCTAAATTTATTCGCGGTACTTTTATTTTCATTCCAATGGGAGTTTTTGCTATTGCAGATTTCCTTGAAAAAGAAGGATATGGAGTTAGAATAATAAATTATCCTTTAGAACAATATATTAATCGTAACTGGAATCTTTCTGATTTTCTTAAAAACATTGATTTTGATGTATGTGGAATCGATTTACATTGGATACACAATGCGCATGGTGTCGTTGAAGTTGCTAAAATCGTGAAAAAAATAAATCCTAATGCCAAGGTGGTTCTTGGCGGTTATAGTGCTTCATATTACCATTATCAAATATTAAAATATTATAAAAACGTTGATGCCATAATACGGGGTGATGGAGAAGTTCCATTTTTGAAATTCGTTCAAAAAGTTAATCAAAATAAACCTTTGGATTCTGTTCCTAATTTATCTTATAGAGATTCTGATAATAACATAAAAGTCAATCCACTTTCCTATGTAGCAAAGAATTTGGATGATTTAAATTTCACCAATATATCACTTCTAAACAACGCAAAGCAATATTTTGAAAGTAGCAGAAAGATTATGGGAATCTCTTTCAATCTTCCTATTGGACGGGGTTGCCCCTTTAATTGTCCTTTTTGTGCGGGAGGTCAAAGAGCTCAATTAAAATTATCAGGACGAAACAATGTCATTCTCAGAAATCCAGAGAAAGTAATAGAAGATATCAATAATATTCTTAACAAATTTAAAATTCCAAGTGTGTTTTTTGGGCATGGTACCTATCCTGCTAATTTAAAATATTGGAAAAGCCTATTTCGGTTAATTCAGAAAGAAAAGCTTGATATTGGTGGAGACCTTGAGATTTGGAGATTACCTTTTCCCAAAGAAATGTGGAAAATATTCTATAAAACTTTTACTCGCAGACATTCATCAATCAGTATTTCTCCTAGAACAATATCAACAGAAGTTCATCAAAAAATTGCTGAAATCTGTGATCCCACCTTTAAATTTCCTAAAACTCAAATTAATGATTTGATAAAAAATGCTAATTTATTTAGAATGACTCTAAGAATATGGTTAACAATTGGTTTTCCATTTCAAACCCGTCTTGACGTTCTTAAAGATTTTAATTTTGGGTTGAAATGTGTTTTAAAATATGGAAAATCTAATTTGAAACCAGTTACCATAATGAATGAACCCTATTACATTTTCCCTGGGTCACCTGTACATGAATCTCCCAAGAAATTTGGAATAAAATTAAAATTCAGTTCTTTTCCAGAAGTTGTGGAAGTTTTTAAAAGAACTAAAATATCACATTTTTATAATGTAATAAATTATGACACCAAAAATTTTTATGGAACTTCTATTCGAATTGCAAATATGTTACTCCTTTTAAGCACCGCACCTACGCTTTTAACAACGGGTTCGAAGTATCCTAAAATGAGATGAATATTGGACTTAATTATGTTATAATTTTGACATTAGAATTTAAGAATATTAGTTTAATAACAGAGATATGAAATATTTAATACTGAAGTTATTAATTTTTAACTAGTAAGATGACTGAAAATAAACTGCTCTATGTAATTGTAGATAATAGAGAACAGAAATTGATGGCTCTATTAGACAAAAAAAAAGATGTAATAACCTATGAATCAAAACAATTGGATATTGCTGATATTGTTGTTTCTAGTGAGGTTGCTATTGAAAGAAAAGAAGGATTTGATTTTGTTTCCTCAATAATGGATAATAGATTGTTTGAACAGCTACTCCGATTAAAAGACACATATCAATATCCAATCTTAATATTAGAAGGGTTGAATAAAGATGTGTTTGATAATACTGGTATGAAAATCTCATCAATATATGGAGCACTCTCATTTATTTCTTATAAATTAGGCATCTCTGTAATCCCAACTAGAAATTTAGAAGACACTGCCATAGTTATTGAGAGGATTGCTTACCGGGAACAAGTAAAAGATAGCATGCCCATATTTTCAAGAAAAGCCCCCAAAGCAATGTCTAAAAAAGAGAGAAGGTCTTTTATAATAGAAGGTTTAGCAGATATTGGTTCTAAAAAGGCGAGTACATTAATAGATAAGTTTAAAACTCCATATCAAGTATTTAAAGCTATTAAACACACTGAAATTCTATTCACTAAGACTGGAAACCCTAAAGGAATTAGTGGTCCACTTGAGGATCTTACGGGGTTTGGTTGGAAATTTGTAGAAAAGAATCAAAAAATTCTTTTTGATAAAAAGAAAAAAAGTCCCCAGAAAAAAATTAATGAAATATATTAATCACTTTTAGAGATTTTTGGAAAGAAATTGATCAAATCATTTCTGCTACTGCTACAATGATCTAACTTTAACAAGGATAAAGGGGAAGGTTAAGATTTTGGAAGTAATGATTCAAATATTCAAATTTTAGTAAGAAGTATTTTCAAAAAGTAAGATTTATATTCTTACAATCACTATATTCTTTGAGTAGATATGGAAATTAAATATTGTAGATTATCAACAAAAGGACAATTGACCATTCCCAAAGAATTTAGGGAGAAACTTAATATTCATGCTGGAGACGAATTAATTCTGTATCTTAAAGATGAGGGGATCGTTGTGAAGCCAAAAGTACTGCATTTTGGAATGTTACGTGGATTACTAAGAGAAGAAATCGATATTAAGAAGGCAGATGATTTTTTAAAATCTGAAAGAGAAAAGTGGAGATTATAGCTTGGATTTATATATTATTGATACAGTCGCTTTTTTAGCATATTTAGCAGATAAACTTCCAGTGGAAGTGGATGAATTATTTAAAAAAGCAGAAAAAAAACAGTTAAAACTATTATTGCCTTCAATAGCGTTAGGGGAATCTCTTTATACGATTTATAAAGGAAGAGAAATTTTTGGAAAAAGTATTTCATTAGAAAAAGTTGATTTAATATTTCAAATACTTAAAAATAAAGATGTTATTGAATTAGTTGATTTGAGTTTAAAGGGTTGGCACATTTTTCACGGATTGAAATTACCAGAATTACACGATCGAATGATTATAGCTATATTTCGTCTCTATAAAGCAAAAGCTATCGTTACAAATGACCCAGAAATCTCAAAAAACATTGTTTCTATATGGTAAAATTATAGAGGGGAAATTAAGAAATATCTGAAAAATTGATTTTTTTGTCAAAGAAATTCTAATCTGAAAAGCTTTTTACGTTTTAATTTTTTGAAATCTTATAATATGATTATTTATCTTTCATTGATTGCAATCTTTTTCTCGAGTATGGTTTATGGGATTATTGGATTTGGAGATGCTTTAGTCTTAATACCTATTATAACTCCACTAATCGGGATTAGAAATGCTGTAATATTAGTCAATATTTGGGGAACGTTTCCTGCTTTGCTGAATTTTATTAAGTATCGAAAATTTTTAGACAAGGGATATTTTTTCCGATTTTTATCATTAGGGATTCCCGCCACAATTCTAGGAACCTATTTAATTATAAATATCCGAGTTGAATGGATTGAGTTAATCCTAGGAATTTTCATTTTAGCGTATTCTTCTTTAAAACTCATTAAATATTTTCAGAATCCCGAAAGTATTGAAATAAGAAACGAGATTAATACAACATCTCCTATTATCTATGCTGGTGGTTTTTCTTATGGCTTGTTAACTGGTTTGATTAGCGCGGCAGGACCTATTAATGTAGCGTTATTAGAAAAAACAGGGCATTATCGAGAAAGCTTTATTGAAAACTTCGCGGCAATTGGAACAATGCTTTCAATTTCAAGAATCCCATTTTATTTTCTTGGAGATATCTTCCCTTATGAGCTAATTTTAGTATTCATCTTTGCCTTTCCGGTAATATTTCTTGGGACCAAACTTGGCCATAGAATTACCCCTAAAATACCGGTAAAGAAATTTCAGATTATTATCTTCTGCTTTCTCATAGGAATAAGCCTAAAATCGATTATCTTTTCAAGTATAACCTTAATCAATTTAATGTAAATTTAGGGTGTAGCATATTATTAAATATTAGTTTGATTATTTCATAGAAATTAAAAATGTGGAGTAATATAGAGACAAATAGCTTTAGGTCTACCAAATACATTTAAGGTAATTTTTCCTACAAATTCATTGTGAGGAAGCGAAATTATTTTTATATTGTTTTCATGTGTTTAGCAATTATCTACTTGATCATTTCAATTTCTTTAGTAGATCGCTACGCACTAGCTTTCTATTGGGAATTTCCAATAGAATATTTAATCGGAACCTTTATTATCATTATTTTAGTTAAATATGGACTTATTTATGGATTTCTATACTCTTATGATTTGAAAGGAGATTTATTTTTATCTGTTTTATTAGTTAATCTTGTTTCTGTTCCATTTGGTCAATTATTTTTTTTTTTTTTTCCTGCGTTTTTATCTGATTATGCTATTTTTTTTTTTTATGTTTTAATTATAATTGAGATCATTGTTATATTATCTGATTGGCTTTTGTTTCGTATTGAATTTAAAAAATTCGAGCAATTAGAATTAATAAATCAACCTATATCATCAAAAAAGGTTTTGAAAATTTCTATAGTAACAAATATGCTATCATTTTTGACACTTTTTATGATTCTTTTAATACAATCATTATGGGCAACTAATTTAATGAGATATGGATAAGGTTAAGTTAATTAATTTTTTAAAATCAAACGATAAAACTATTTTATTTCTGTTCTTAAGTTTTTTGGAGTTCTATGTTTTAGTATGAGATATAACGATATTGCTGAAATAAATATACATACACCAAACAAAATCATATACAAATTCCATAATTTTATGTTAGTGAGTGGTTTACCATTGTTTTCTGGATTCTTTATTAAAAAATTATCAGATAATAAATAGATACTATTGTTCGAGTCGATACAAATATCTCTTAAATATTCATTATCAGATCCGCCCCATGTTAAATACCATTCAAAATTTCCAGAATTGCTAAGTTTAATCACATAAAGATCATTAGTATGATGGTCTTCAGGGATACTTATACTAGTTCCTGCATATAAGTTATCAAAAGAATCAAATGTTAAAGAAAATTGCCACCATATTTCTCTATTATTATTCCATTTCCATAACAAATTCCCTAAAGTATCATATTTCATGATTCCTGAATAAGAGAATGAAAAAATATTATTCAAAGAATCAATTGCTAATGTATAAAAACCTCCATCATCACTAAGAATTTCCCACTTTAAGTCTCCAGATTGATTATAACATCTTAACCAATGATAGTGATTCACGGTTTCATTTTCAATCAAAAAGGAATACCCTGAAACTATTAGATTACTATCGGAATCAATCTCCATATCCCACCCCTTATAGTCTCCCCCTAATTCTTCATATACACGAAACCATTGTTGATCACCAGAACTATTATATTTTACTATAAATAAATCAAAATCGAACGCTTCGGCTAAATCTGAAGTTCCATAAACATATATCCTATCATCTGAGTCGATAGCAATATCGATAACATCTCCGCTATCTCCTCCATTCCATGTTTGTTGCCATTGTAAATCACCTGAAGAGTTGAATTTTAACAAAATCATATTTTCATCCAATGTTTGATTCTCAAACATACTTGCTAAGTATAGATTAGATTCTGAATCAACAGCAATCCTAGAATATTCTACTATAAATCCATCTAGGTCAATCCTCCATATTTGGTCACCAGAGTTGTTGTACTTAACTATAATTACATCGCCATGATATCTACAACCGAATCCGCAATAGTAATGTTCAGACTCCATTACATAAATGCAATTATTTAAATCAATAATCATGTCTAGTCCAAAATTTTCTAAATAGATATTCCATGAGTCATCTAATCCACTGGTTTTAATTTTAAAATCTTCTTTTCCAATTTTATATTGAAAAGATACATCTGATATGAATTCGAATAAAGAACTAATAAATAATCCAGTAAATAGACTCAGGAAGATGAGATTCTTGAATTTCACCATTTTTAATAAAATAAAATTTGTCCTATGAATTATTTTTTTTAATCGTCCATTTAATTATTTGGATTTGAATCACATTAAATTTTGAATTAGTTGACAAATATTTAGTTCTGTATTATGAAAGCGTTCAATATTTATTTATTTTTAAAAACAATATATAAGATAAGAAAAAAGAAATTTTTTGAGAAAAATGATTTTACTAGAAGACGTTGAAAATGTTCTAAAGAAGCACAAAAAAATCTTAAGAGAAAAATATTTTGTTAAACGAATTGGTGTTTTTGGTTCATGGTTACGCGGTGAACAACAACCTGAGAGCGATATTGATATTTTAGTGGAGATTGATGGTCCGATTGGATGGGATTTTATTGAACTTAATGAGTATCTTGAAAATTTATTGGGAAATAAAGTCGATTTAATTTCAATTAAAGCACTCAAACCTCAATTAAAAGAAGAAATTTTGAGTCAAGTAGTTTACATATGAATGAAAAAAGAATAAAGCTTGCATTAGAGGATATTATACTTTTCATATCGAAGATTGAACGTTATTCTAAAAATTTGAATAAAGAAAAATTTGAAAAAAGTGAAATGGTTATTGATGCCGTATTAAGAAACTTAGAACTAATTGGAGAGGCTTCTAAAAAATTACCTAATGACTTCAAAAAGAAATATCCGAATATTCCTTGGAAGAGTATAATTGGATTAAGAAATATTGTTATACACACTTATGCTGATGTCGATTTAGATATTATATGGGATATAATAACTAAAAATATTCCTAAAACTAAAGAAGGGTTTAAACTCATTTATGATAATTTAAAGGGAATTTAAATTTCAATTCTTAAAATTTTCGTAATAATACTATAATCAGAAAAAAAAAGAAAAAAATGGTTATAGTAATCCCATATATCTCTGAATTTGAGATTGAATGAGAAGTAGTTGTATATTCCTTGATCCACCAATAACTTCCTCAATTTTACTTACATCTACTAGTTCATCTATGGGTGTATTGTCCGTAACACTTACTCCTCCCATATGTTGTTGTACTTCATAACAAATTTCGTGTGTAAGCTTAGCTAAATAGTATTTACCTTGTGAAGAGACAGAGGCAACCCACTTCTCTGCTTCTTTTGAAGGTTTATCAGCAAATAGAATTTTATTATCGTAAATTGTTGCTGTCTGTAAAGCAAGAGAAGCAGCAGCAGTACATTTTGTAAGTAAATCTGCTAATCCATAACCGACTCCTTGATACCGAATGACAGGTTTACCAAATTGCTTCCTTAAGTTAGTATAAATAATTCCATATATCAATCCAGCATAACAGATACCGACCCCACTTCCCATTATTGAAAGCCTTTCAGGAACTAAGCCTTCAAAAAGTCTCTTATACCCTAACCCATCATCTGCAAGAACATATTCTTGAGGAACTTTAACATTGTCTAAAATTGTATGTGCTATTTGAACCCGTGGGACAGAATTAATCTTTAATCTTTCAGTTCTTACACCGAACTCACGAGCAATAATAGCTTGTATCATAGTTTCCCTTGGGCGTTCTGTATCATAAACCCCATAACAAGCAAAATAATCAGCGACTGCCCCATTAGTTGTATAAACTTTTTCTCCATTAAAAATAACACCATCATCGGTTTTTGTACATTTTGTTGTCAAATTTACCGCATCCGAACCTCTTTCTGGTTCAGTAATCCCGATACAACCAACTTTTTGTCCCGATAAAAGCTCATCTTGCACTTTTTGGGGGATATCAGATTCTCCTCCATGCTCATAATAGTGAAAAGTAGGATTCCCACATAATATCCCACTTGCTAGTCGAACTAATTCTAATTGTGGATCTAGAATTGAAAGATGAGTGCCTAATAATATTTCTTTTTTCATTCCAATGGGTTTAAAATCTCTCCATGGATTTATTCGTTGAATATAACCATGCTTTCCAAGTTGTGGAAGTAACTCATGAGCATCCTTCGATTTATCGATTTTAGGGTGTAAATCTAAGCAGAACTCTTGAAGATTATGACAATACTCTTTTTCTTCTTCATTTAACATTGGAAAAATGTTATTATTAAAGATTTTGAAGACATTTTCCAATGTCATCTTTTCGAGAATTTGATCATTAATAATTTTCTCTTGAAACATTTTCTTTTTCACTAAAAATATTTGATTTATATTATTTTAGGAAGAATAATATTATTTAGACTAAATTTTTTATTGCAATTAAACTTTCAATTTTCTTGTCCATATTTGAAGGATGATAGTTAAAGCTTGAAAGTAGAATGTTAAGGAGATTTGTTTAACTTTCTTTTTTAAGTAATAGATCTGGTGTGTTATGACCTTATGAATATTATATACAATTAAATTTTTTCAAATTGAAAGAATGATGCATATTTAAATTTTAGGATCCAAAACTTGATTATCATTCAAAACAAGATAAAGAAAATTTATTTAAGTAGTGATTTATGTATTAAATCTACAATTAAATAAATGTTGAGCGTAGAAATTTATGGACTTAGATGTTTATAAAGGCTTATTTCTAAATCAAATAAGAGATAAATCTCCAATTAACGATATTATGGGAAAGATTACCCGAGGTAAAACTTCTAAAGATTTTGAGACATTGACTCATGATCCTTCAAGGAAAATAGTAATGTTAATGGGATCTGATGGTCTTGAGCACATTTTGGGTAAATCTGGATTAGAAATATTAGTTGAGATAGGATATACTCAAGATCATATTCATCATTTGATAAATCAAGGATTTAAGTTTAAATTGATAATTTTTTTACCTACAAGATCTTGTTTATTGGCAACTTGGGATAATGCGGCTCAATTAGCTTCTGAAGTTTATCCCAAAGTAAAAAAGAAGATTTATACCAAATTAGAAGAACTAGAAAAAGTCTCTTTTGAAAAAATAGAGAAAGATTCATTGATGATATGGGGTGAAATTGATAAATTTGGAGCATCAGATCCAAATTTTATGACTTATAAAAGGTTCAAACAATCAAATGGGACATTAATAGATGTGAGGGCTTTTTTCTATTTTACACTTCATTTTAGAGAGTTATTTTCAGGTGATGGATATATATATAATCAAAAAGGAGAAAAAACATCAAGAGAATATATTTGTCTAAATCAAAAACTAAAGAATTTTACTGATTATAGATTAATAGATATAGAAATTTCGTGATGAAGAATATTTTTGAATCCGAAACAATAAAAAAATTAGAAAAGAGCGTACTTAAATTTATCAATTATTAAGAACTGATTAGTTATTATAATTATTTATATTGTACAAAAATTATTATTTAAAATTATTGTCTATATAATCCATTACTCTATGTATTTCTTCTAAATGAGTTTCAACTTTACCAAAAATATAGAATCTAACGTCTGGACCTGTTCCACTCGGTCTAAAATAAAGTGTGGAATCTTTACTCTTTAATTGATAAATATCAATCATATTATTATTATCTGATAACGCATGGATTTCATAGTCTTTCTCATATATTTTAATCATTTTTCCATCATTTTTTTCAAAATTCTTCATAAATCTTATTTTTTCTTCATCAATAGCAGAAATTGTACGGTTAATTCCTTTTATTGACCAATCAATCGCTTCAGAAATGGTATAACCTCGGCATATAAGTTCTGTTATCAACACTAAAGCAGGAACAGGATATTTATCTGCTATAACTGTAAAATTAGTTGTAAAATTATATTCTCCCGTCTCATTATTTTTAGAAACATCTAAGATATTAAGTGTATGACCACCACTTTCTTCCCAATACACCATTAAAAACGATTCTTTCTCAATCTTTTGATTTTCCATTAATTTAATTATTTGTTGCTTAAGAGGGTCAGCATTATTAATTTTTATTAAATTTTTATTCTCATCTTCAAAATAAAGAATAGCTGTATCGATTTTTGATTGATCTACTTCAATTCCAAGAAGAAAATACATGATTACTCCTAAATGTTTATAACCGACTCCGGTTAAAATATTTATAAAGCTTGTATCATCTCCTCGCAAATCGCTAGGAATTGTCCTAACATTAATAATTCTTTTACTATATTCTTTTGCTAAGATATTATGCATGGCAGAATAGATTTCATTTGGAATGTATGTGAAATATTCTCCATTTTGCTTTATATATAACACAATTCTATCTCTATCAGCGTCTAGTAAAAGAGCTATATTTGAATTAGCTTGAGTCATTATTTTTTGTAATTTTTCTTCTTGCAAATTCTTTAAGGGATTAGGAGGATTCAGTTCTTCTTCAACGAGTATAACTTTAGCTCCGTAATGTTTAAATAAATTATCAATACCTCTAGCTTTCCCTAAATATGGCCAAATAACAATATTTTTTTCTTTTATAGTTTTAATTTCAAGGACTTTTGATAATAGATTAATCACATAATCATTATTTTTCTTCTCTGCATCAATAAGAATAGGTTTTGCAGGTTTAATTCTTATTTCTTTGAATTGCAAAGCTCTCATTGATATATTCTTAAATAAATCTCCAGAGAGTGGTATCGGGTAATCAATATAAACCTTCATACCATTCCAAGATAAATTATTATGACTGGCTGTTAAGACTATACTAAGGTTAATCTCATCATATAAAGCAACTGATGCGGCACCATAGGGTGCAGAAACTCTTGATTTACCCTTTTCGTCTTGTTGATAATAAACTTCATATCCATCATAAGTAAAAATTTGTGAACAATATTGTAATAAAATATCCTTAGTTGGTCGGTTATCACTTACTATTAAAATTTTTAAATTTTGATTGTTTTTCATTTCTTTAAATTGTTGGCTAATAGCTTTAAACAATCTAAGGAATAAATAGAACTTTCTCTTGGTTAATATATATTGTTCTTCAGCATATTCTTTTTTAACATCAAGAATTTGAATTCGTAAACCTGAAGTTGGTGCTACAATTGGATCAATAATAGTTTTTTCTTCTTCGGTTAAGTCTGGTAG